>OGEK01000893.1_pt1 | contig 25606 bp, 29 predicted proteins | sample 1570641 | NCBI WGS metagenome assembly OGEK01 (sample SAMEA2582136, study PRJEB24529) | metagenome | biome: Human gut stool | place: China | collected 2011
TGGCCCTGGCCACCGCCGCCCGGCGGTTCGGCCGCCTGGAGCTGCCCCGCGGGAGAGCCCTGCTGCTGCTGGCCCTGGCGGTGAATGTTCTCACCGCCCTCTACGCCGCGGGCTCCGCCACGGTCTACTACTGGGATAGCAACATCTATTGGAGCTCCAGCACCATGCTGGCGGGTCAGAGCCTGGATCTGGCCCAGGTGCGGCTGGTGCTCCAGAGTGTCATCACCCAGGAGTACAACTACCTGCTCTCCTGGCCCATCTCCCTGGTGATGCGGGTGCTGGGTACCGGGCGGTACGTCTATCTCTTCGCCGTCGCCAATCTCTATGTCATGCCTGCCCTGGCGGGGATGGCGGCCCTGGCCCGGCGGGTACGCCGGGGCGGCGTACTGCTGGCCTGCGCCACCCCTATGCTGCTCTACACCGGGCTGACCGGCTTTGTGGATGTGGCGGCGGCGGGGGCCGGCATCTGGGCCTTTGTGATCTACACAGACGAGAGCCGTCCCCAGGCCGCCCGCGGCATCCTCACCGGGGCCCTGCTCACCCTGGTATTCCTGCTGCGGCGGTACTTCTTCTTTTTCACCGTGTCCTTCGGGCTGGCGGCGCTGCTGGCCCTGGCGGTACGGCGCGGCCAGTGGAAGTCCTTTGCCGCCATGGCCGCCTCCGGCGTGGTGTGCTCCCTGTTCTTCGGGCAGAGCTTCCTGGTTGAACAGGTACTGCGCTCCAACTACTTTGACACCTACTCGGCCTACGACCAGGGCCGGTGGGTGGACGCGGTGATGCTGTGCCGCTACTTCGGCTGGGTGCTCATGGCCGCCGCCCTTGTGTGCGTGGTGTGGTGCCTCCTCCGGCGGCCTGCCGCCCGGTACACGGCCCTGCTCACCCTGGCGCAGCCGGTGCTGTGCCTGCTCCTGTTCACCCGGGTGCAGTCCCACGGGCAGCAGCACCTGCTGCTCTATCTGCCCGCCCTGTGCGCCGCCCTGGCCTGCCCGGCCCTGGCCGCCGACACCGATCCCCTTACCATTGTCAACAACCTCAGCGACTTCATTTTTTCGTGCATTAAGGCCGTCGGCGTGATCGTGCTGGGCTGGGGCATCGTCCAACTGGGTATGTCCATCCAGTCTCACGACGCCTCCCAGCGCACCCAGGGCATCCTCTGCGTATTCGGCGGTTTGCTTATCGCTTTTTCCAAGGAGATTTTGTCCGCTATCGGCGTGGTATAACGGCGGGCGGCGGATCAAAAGTCCCCTCAAATTGAGGGGACTTTTTTGAATTGACAGCAGGGTAATAATTACGGTATAATTCAGTAAGAATAATAACCGAACGGAGGCGTGCAAGCATGGTGATTAAATCCGCTACCGCTTTGCGGAATGACTATGACGGAATGGTAAAGTTGTCCCAGGAGCGCCAGGAGCCGATTTTCCTGACACGGAATGGGGACGGTGAAATGGTGTTTCTTCCGATTGAATTGTGGGAGAAGCGGGAGGCGGAACTGAATCTGCTGGCCGAAATGCTGCGCCGGGAGCAGAATCTGGTTGCCGGTACGAAAACCTGTTCCATGGAAGAAGTGGAGGCCCTGACGGAGGAAGTGCTGGGTGAAGGTTGAATGGCTGTATGAGGCGCGGAATGAATATCGGGATATTCTCCAGTTCTACCGCGGCCAGATGGGGACAAAATACGCCCGCGCATTTGCGGACAAGATTTTGAAGGCAGCGCGGCAGTTGTCAAGTTTCCCGGAATCAGGCGTCCTGAAACGTGAAACGCTGATGGGCAAATACGGGTTTCGCGCCCTGTTTATCGACCAGTATGTGCTTGTTTACAAAATACAGGGCGAGACCGTATATATCTACCATCTGAAAGACGCGAGAAAAGATTATATCTATCAAATATTTGGGCTTCAGCCCTGACGCATATAAAAACTGCTTGAAACGCATATTCCAGCCGAAATTACGGCGGAATATGCGTTTTCTTTTTTGCGAGGTGATTGATTTGAGCGATAACTGGGTGGTACAGGCTATGCAATCCGCCTTTGAGATTTGGAACGACAAACTGACCGAGATATGGTCCCTGATTACCACCACACCCCAGGATTTCCGGGGCGGCGATATATGGAACGCCATTGTCGGCATCAATGAGGGGCTGAAGGCCGTGGGCTACGGCCTGCTGGTGCTGTTTTTCGCCATGGGGATCTTCCAGTCCGCGGCCAGTTTCCGGGACTTGCAAAGGCCGGAATACGCCCTGCGCCATTTCATCCGCTTTATTGCCGCCAAGGTGGCGGTGAGCTCCGCCATGGAGATCATGACCGTGGTTTTTTCCATCTGCGGCGGCATTGTCCAGTCTGTGATGAGCGGCATGGGCGGCATGGTTGCCGCCGGTGTGACGATACCCCAGGAGATGGTGGACGCCATTGAAAACGTCGGCTTTTTAGCCAGCATCCCGCTCTGGCTGGTAGCCATGCTGGGCAACCTGTTTATCACGGTGATGTCCTTCATCCTCATTATGACGGTCTATGGCCGCTTTTTCCGCCTATACATTTTTACTGCCCTGGCCCCGATCCCTCTGGCGGCCTTCGCCGGGGAGGGGACCAGTTTCGCGGGGAAGCAGTTCATCAAGTCCTATATCGGCGTGTGCATGGAGGGGGCCGTGATCGTCCTGGCCTGCCTCATTTTCTCCGCCTTCATGTCCAGCGGCTCCCCGGTCCTGGACACCAGCTTGACCTCTGTGGTCATGGCCTGGCAGTACATCGCGGAGACTATTTTCAATATGCTGGTGCTGGTTGGCCTGGTAAAGGGCGCCGAGCGCATTGTAAAGGAATTGGCCGGCCTATAAAAAAGTCCCCTCAAATTGAGGGGACTTTCGGCAGAAGCCAGGGGGACGGGCCTGCGGCCCATCCCCCTGTTGCTTTACTGCCTGATTTTGATTTGCGGTGTGCCGTTCTTGACCTCAAAACTGATCTGGTCATTCCGATACCCCATGGCCTCCGCCGCCCGGCTCTGCTCCACGATCTCCCGCATGATCCGCTGCTCCTCCATGTGCGCAGTCAGCCTGGGGCCGACCCAGCGGAAGATCGTCACCAGCACCAGACCGGCCAGGACGGTCCAGTACAGCGCCTTCTGCTCCGCCACCCATTCGGGGAAGATCAGGTTCGCGCAGGCGGCGTAGACCAGCACGGGCGCCAGTTTCAGTTTTACCAGGATGCGGAATACCAGCAGGATCAGGAACACGGCCAGGACGAAAAAGAACATTTGCTGTGCCAGCGTCAGATTCCGAAACATAAAAAATCCTCCTCTATTTGTTTTGAAATATATGGTTTTCTTTGCAAATATTATCTCATATTTCAAAAAACGTGTCAAAAAATCCATTTTCGAGGTGATAGCAATATGGAGATCAAAATTCCAAAGGAAGTCCACCAGCACCGGGAGACGATCTTTTTCGGCCTGTCCACCCGGCAATTTCTCTGTTCCGCCCTGGCCGTGGGCGCGGCGGTTGGGGTTTACCTCATGTTCAAAGGCGTTGTGGGCCAGGAGGCCGCCAGTTGGCTGTGCATCCTGGCAGCCGCCCCCATCGCTGTGACCGGCTTTTTCCGCTACAACGGCCTGACCTTTGAGCGGGTTGTCTGGGCGTTTCTCAAGTCCCAGGTCCTGTGCGCCGGGCCCCGTGTATACCGGGCGGAGAATATCTACCTCCAGGCCATGCCGGAGCAGAGAAAGATATGGGGAACAGGAAAGAAGCCCTGAGCGCCGGGAACGGCTGAAAGTCCCCTCAATTTGAGGGGACTTTTGGCGGCTCCCTCCATCGTGTTCCAATTCAGTCGCAGCAGTGATGATTGATTTCAGCGGAAAGGGGTGTGATGCGCGGCAGATTTGGGTGCCGGACCGTCATGGCCCTTTTCTGTCCATTTTGAAGGAGGTCCCTATGAAAAAGCAATTTCTCTCCCTTTTCCCGGCCTATACGGCCCTGGTCAGAAAGGGGGCGCGCAACCATGCGTAAAACTCTTGCCGCAGCCAACCGGGGCGAGCGTGTTCCGTTTAAGATCCCCCGCAGCGTACAGCAGTCCATCCCCATCCAGCGGGTTTGGCAGGATGGGATCTGGCAGGTCAACGGCAGATTCAGCCAGACCTGGCGCTTTGCCGACATCAACTACTCCCTGGCCTCCTATGAGGACCAGCGGGATATGTTCACATCCTACTGCGGCGTCCTCAACAGCCTGCCCACCGACGCCGTGACCAAGATCACCATTCACAACCGACGCCTCAACAGTTCCGACTTCCAGCACAGCGTCCTCATGCGCGAGTGCGGGGATGACCTGGATCTGTACCGCCAGGAATACAACCGGGTGCTCACAGAGAAGGCGGCGGCCAGCAACAACCTCATTCAGGATAAGTACATCACCGTCTCCGTGGCCCGTAAGAACGCGGAGGAGGCCAGGGCATTTTTCCACCGGGTAGACGCCGACCTCTCGAAAAATCTGGGGCGTCTGGATAGCGGCGCGAAAGCCCTGGACACCTATGAACGCCTACGCATCCTCCATGATTTTTTCCGGCCCGGCGAGGAACAGTTTTACAAGTTTGACCTGAACGCCTCCATGCGCCTGGGGCACAGCTTCAAAGACTACATCGCCCCTGACGGCATGAAGTTTCTCTCCGACCACTTTGAGCTGGGCGGCAAGGTAGGACGGGTGCTGTTCATGCGGCAGTATTCCAGTTACATCAAGGACGACATGATTACCAGCATGGCCGACTTTCCCCGGACGCTGGTGCTGTCCATCGACCTGCTCCCGGTCCCCACCGACGAAGCGGTGCGGGATGTGCAGTCTCAGATCATGGGTATTGAGAGTGATATTACCCGGTGGCAGCAGAGGCAGAACGCCCGGAACAACTTTACCGCCGTGGTCCCCTATGAGCTGGAACAGCAGAGGGCGGAGACCAAGGAATTTCTGGACGATCTGAGCACCAGGGACCAGCGCATGGTCTATGCCAATGTGACCCTGCTGCACATGGCCGACACACTGGAACAGCTCAACGCCGACACGGAGACCCTGCTCTCCAAGTCCCTGTGCGACTTCTCCATTCTCAGATACCAACAGGAGGACGGCTTTAACACCGCCCTGCCCTATGGCCTGCGCTCCATCGACGTGACCCGCACGCTGACCACCGAGGCCGCGGCCTCCCTGATGCCCTTCCGCGTCCAGGAGATTCAGGACATGGGGGGCATTTACTGCGGCGTCAACGCCGTCAGCAAAAACCTTCTGATCTGCAACCGCAAGAATCTCCTCAACCCCCACGGCTTCATCCTGGGCGTCTCCGGCTCCGGCAAGTCCTTCACCATGAAGGAGTTTATCACCTTTATCGCCCTGTCTACCAACGATGATATTATCATCATCGACGCCGAGCGCGAGTATGGGGACCTGGTGCGGGCCCTCCGGGGGATCGTCCTGGAGATCTCCCCAAACAGCCGACACCACATCAATCCCCTGGAGATCGCCAGAGGCTACGGCATGGGGGAAAACCCGGTGGCGCTCAAGTCCGAACTGCTGATGAGCATTTGCGAACAGCAGATGGGAGAGGGACAGCTGGGGGCTTTCCATAAATCCATCATTGACCGCTGCACCGCCAGCGTGTACCACGACTTCATCAAGAGCGGCGGCAAGGCCCGCCAGCCCATCCTCTCCGACTGGAGGAACGAGATCAAGCGCCAGCCGGAACGGGAGGCCCAGGAGCTGGCCCTGGCCTCCGAGCTGTTCGTGGAGGGCTCCTTAAATATGTTTGCCCATGAGACCAACGTGGACATAGACAGCCGGATCATTGTTTTTGACCTCTATGAGATGGGGGATCAGCTGAAGCCCACCGCCCTCAACGTCACCATGGAGACCATTCAAAACCGGGTAGCCACCAACCGCCTGGCCGGGAAATACACTTGGGTATTCGTGGATGAGGTGTACTTGTTTTTCAAGTATTACTACTCCGCCCAATTCCTCTACAAGGCATGGAAGCGGTTTCGCAAGTACGGTGCGGCCCTGACCGCCGCCACGCAGAATGTGGAGGAGTGCCTGCGCTCCGAGACGGCCCGGCTTATGTTCGCCAACAGTGAGTTTCTGGTGCTGCTCAACCAGGCCGCCACGGACCGGGCGGAGCTGGCTAAACTGCTCAATATCTCGGAAAACCAGATGGGCTATGTCACCAATGCGGAGGCCGGTCACGGCCTGCTCCGTGTCGGCGGCGCTATCGTCCCGTTTGCCAATGAGTTTCCCCGGACCGGGGCCCTGTATCAACTGTGGAACACCACTCCCACAGACAAGTGAAGCCATGTCAAAACTCCCCTCAAATTGAGGGGAGTTCTTTTTTAATGTATCGAGTAAGGAGGAACCATGCCGGAGATCAAGGAAAAGCCCCAGGCGGGCAAGCCGAAGGACAGACGAAAAAGCGCCGGTCCACTCAGACAGGCCGGACGGCTGATGAAGGAGAAGCTGGTCCGGGAAGTGGACCAGCGGAAAGAGCGGGAGGCCGGGGCAGACAATTCCTTCGCCATAGACCGGGTGGAACAGGCCGGAGTTCAGGGCGCGGATGAATTTGTCCGGGCCTTCCGGCCAAACCGCAGGGGGAAAACCGATGCTGGGAACAGGGGGACCGGGAGTACGCAGGGCGCAAAGGAAAATAGAGACGGCCGACCGGATCGGGAGGCTCCGCCCCAGGGACCATCGGCCAGCGCCCCCAAGGAACGGAGGGCCGTGGAAGGTCAGACGCCCCAGCGGCAAGGGACAGCCCCCAGAGAGCGGAGCCCAGACGGACAGCAGGCGGTCCTCATCCGGGAGCGCCCCCGTATTGCGGCAAAAGAGCGCGGGCGGGGCAAGGCCCTTCAGGGGCAGGCGCGCCCGGATGCCTTGCCGACAGAAGTACCTACCGCAAAGGTGGGGCGGGAGCCAGGCCGCGGGCCCAGGTCCGCCGCATATCACGGCAAGGTCCGTCCCAGCGAGGGGCGGCGGTCCGGTCCGGGTGTCTGGAAACCAGGGGAGGATATTCACCGCCCTGTCATGGACGGGGCAAAGCCCAAGACCGGAGCCCCAGGCGCAAAGGGACGCGCCGCGCCCTTGCCGGGAGGCAAGGCCCCTCTGGGGCCCAAGGTCCGGGGAGCCGGGAAACCTGCCCGGCGATTTACTCAAGCGTTCCAAAAACCAGCCCAGGCTGCACGGCAGTCAGCCCAGCGCCGCCTGGCCCAGCAGGCGGCCCGCACCGCAAAGGGAGCCGCCGAACTGGGCCGGAGGATGACGGCGGCGGTGGTCCGGGCCGTGGCTGCTATGATGGGGAGTCTGATTGGGCTGGCAGGCGGCGCCGTTGTTTTGATCGTTCTCGTTGTCGTGGTGCTGATCGCCGCCATCGCCAGTTCCCCCTTTGGGATATTCTTTTCCAGTGAGCCCAGCGCCCCGGAGACCGTTTCCGTCTCACAGGCGGTTGCTGCGGTCAATGTGGAATACAACGCCAAGCTGGAGGCGTTGCAGGCGGGGGACTACGATGATATTTTGATTCACGGCCGGGGGCCGGACTGGGCCGAGATCCTGGCTGTGTTCGCTGTCCATACGGCTGGGAAAGACACAGGCGTGGATGTGGCCATGCTGGACCAGGACCGGGTGAACCGATTAAAGGCGGTGTTTTGGGATATGACGACCCTCTCCTCCGAGGTGGAGACCATAGACCATCCGGGCGAGGACGGCGGCGAGGGGTGGACAGAGTACATCCTGCATATCACCATTACTCCCAAGACCGCCGATGATATGCGGACCATCTATGCCTTCACTCAGGAGCAGAACAGTGCCCTGGATGAGCTGCTGTCTGACCGGGCGGCGCTGGCGGCGCTGGCCGGGAGCCTAAATATCACCGATGCGGAAGCACGGGAACTCCTTCAGGCATTGCCTGCGGACCTGGAACAGGCCCGGAAGGACGCGGTGGAGACGGCTCTTTCCCTGGTTGGAAAGGTGAGTTATTTTTGGGGCGGAAAGTCCCTGGTGATTGGCTGGGACTCCCGTTGGGGCCAGCTTACCAAAGTGTGGGCGGCTGGAAATTCCACCACCGGCACCTACCGGCCTTACGGGCTGGATTGCTCGGGATTTATGGACTGGATCTTCTACAACATCACCGGCGGTGAGTATGTCCTGGGCCGGGGCGGCGGGGCCACCGCCCAGCACTCTTACTGTACGCCTGTTTCCCAGGCAGAGGCCCAGCCTGGTGATCTGGCCTTCTACCCGGACGACTCCCATGTGGGAATCGTGGTGGGCCGGAGAGAGAATGGAAAACTGTTGGTCTGCCATTGTTCCAGCGGCCAGAACAACGTGGTGGTAACAGAGTTTACCGCCAGTGGATTTACTGATCTGGGGCGATTGGATATTTTTCAGTAAATGGTCGAAACTCCCCTCGATTTGAGGGGAGTTTCAATCCGTTTTTTGTGTTTTTCTCTTTGCTATGTATGCTCTATTTAAATGAGTATGCTAAGGAATCGGAAAATCCAAAAGGTTCAGCTACATAGGTCAACAACTCCAGTCTGCCCAGGCAATAAATAAAAACATGGTGTCCTGGTCAATACTTATCTATTAAATGAGACTTGCTTTTTTGCAATTTTAATATCTACAATTAGAATTAATATTGCACCAAGAACCATAGTCGATGCTATAACTTGCAATCGTCCGGCTAGGCTAGTAAAACTGACTAAAATATCTCGGCCAGATTCTGAATGGTATGATATCTCCAGTACGATGTAATAGTTAGAATACAACCGTTGAAGACTAATTAAGCCTGTTCCCTTCTCTTCACCTACTACTATAAAAGTCGCATCAATTAAACGGCTATTTGTAGGTGTAAACTTTATTTCTATTTTACTATGATTTACACTAGTATCTCCGGCGTATTCAATATGCCTTTTTATGAGAGCTGAGATTTCTTTTTGATTGGCTACGTTTGTAAAATCTATCTTTTTTATATTTAAGCAGTTGAGAGCAATTATGGATAGCAACATGATTACTAATAAGTCGAATATAATTATTTTTTTAAACATTTCTTTATTAAGCCTATGTTTTGGCTACATTTCTGGAATTGGAATTTAGAGAAATCAGTCTAAAACTGGTTAATTCGGAAGCTATAGCTATGCCCGTCTAAGTTAGTGCAATCAACATCAACATATCCGTTAATAGTGGTATAGGTTGCACCGATGACGGTATATTGTTGAATTTTATCTATCGTGGCTTTGTTAGTGTTGTTAGCCGTCGCTTCTACTGTACCTTCATAAGCTTTGATTAGCCCTGACTCGCCTGCAATCCCAAAGCATGTACAGTCAACTGATAAGGTCATCGATTCAATCCTATTTCCTCCCCAATAGCCAGTAGCCGTAAATGTACCTCCAAATCGCTGATCACTAGGAACAAGTGTATTTTGGTGCAAATATGTATTTCCGTGAACAACTACCCTTACCTGAGCATCATCATTTGTATAATCCACCTCAAACTCAGGAGATATTTCTCCAGTAATAAAATTCACATCGAGCCTAGGTTGTATGCCATTTGGTTTTTCAGTAGAAAGCGTCGCATAAGTTTTTACAAAGTCAACATCGACAGGTTCTAACTCATCTCCCACATCATATTTACGATTAATCTCCTCAAAACGCTGGAGAATCTGTTCAGAGGACAGTCCCATATTTACAGAATATCTGGTTACATATTCGGTATTCTCATTTTCTCCTGATACTGCAGATGCACTACATAAAGTTACCACTAATACTGCAGCGATAACGAGGGAGCTCAACAATCTTCTATATTTCCAGAACTGTTTCATTACGTTTTCCTCCCTAGATAATATTACTTTTCTCATTGAAACTCTCATTTTCGCAGAATCTCACAAGTTTATACAGAGTAGGATGCAGGTAGGAACAGTATTGTGATTATCACCTCTCATGAATAGGTTATAGTATCAAATTTTGGTATATCACCTCCTTATAGATAAGGCATCCCTAAAAGATATCTTTACATTTCTATTTATATATGACCTTAAATGGTTCAATCTGACACAATTTTAAAAAAATTTTAGTCAAATTAAATGGAACTATTGGTGCTTTGGCTAAGCGCATTTTGGGCAATATAATTTTACCCAATAGGAGGATGGTAATATGGCCCACAAAGCGCTGGAAGAAATCATCGGAAGGAATATTGCAAAATACCGCGAAGCAGTCGGAGTGACACAGGCAGCACTGGCAGAGAAAATTGGAATCAGCACCGCTTTTGTCTCCAGAGTAGAGCGTGGCCAGAAGAAAATGAAGGTAGAGACGCTCTATGCTACGGCTAAGGTTCTAAATGTGAGTGTTGACGCCCTGTTGAGCACAGATAGTTCTGCGGCACAGCTGGCAAATATTAACCAACTTCTGGCGGGTCAGTCTAATGAATATCTGGAGGGAATTGAGAGAATGATCCGGGTCTGCATTGAGGAGTTTGAACCAAAGCAAAAATTCCCATCGGAGTCATAAGATGATATACTAAAGGTGATGGGAAGTGATTGCTGCTATGATGCCTGATGAGAAAGAACTAGTCGAGCGTCTATACCGTTTGCACTTCAAAAAGCTATTTATATACGCTAATGCTGCGCTGAGAAATCCTGAACTGGCAAAGGATGTTGTTCAGGATACATTCCATGAGGCCATGCGCCGTATAGATGTGGTTGCAAAGCATGAGAACCCTGGTGGCTGGCTGATGAATGTTGTGAAGAATAAGCTCAAGGAGTATGAGCGAAACAGGCGTCGGGATCTCCGATATCTGCTCTCCTTGGATGCCGATTTTCCAGATGAAAGCAATCTTCCGGAAGAACTTGTTTTGGCGCAGCCAGAGACGCAAGGTGAACCTGTTTTGGAGATTATCGAGCGGCTACTTACACCGGAAGAGTTACGGCTTCTCAAACGGCTGGTATTTGGCCGAGCCAGCCATCAACAGGTAGCACAGGAGTTTGGTATTTCTGTCTATGCCAGCCAGAAGCGTTTAGAACGAATCAGGGACAAGTTGTATACAGCATTTCCTGAACGAAAAAGGCAAAAGAAATAAAAAAGTTTGTCAGGATTTGTTTTGAATGGTCATATATATGTGAAGGAGGTTCACGACATGGCTAAGAACGATGAAAAATACGCCTATCTGAACCGGCTTAGTACCGAGCAGCTAGAGGAATTGCTGCGCATGGATATGGAGATGGCAGAGCCAGGGAATGAGGACGTGGTTTTTCATATCCTGGAGGTGATTGAACAGAGAGAGGATGAGCACCCCACGGGACGCATCCCTGATGTAGACAAGGCGTGGGCGGAGTTTCAGGAGTATTACAATGTCCCGGAGGGAGCTGATGACTCTCTATACCCCTGTAAAACCGAGACTGGCAACAGTTCCGAGAATCCAGCCAAGTTTCCTTCTCCTCGCACGCCCCGCCTGCACCGCTGGATTAAACAGGGCCTTGTCGCGGTGATCGCTGTAGCCGCTGTATTTGGCGGGATGGTCGCGGCCCAAGCGGCGGGAATTGATGTGTTCGGTACGATTGGACGCTGGACAGATAACGTGTTCCACTTTATGCCGTCAGGAAATGAGAATAGCACGTCCACGGGTGCCAACGCAGGTGAAGATATATCGAAATATGCCACTCTGCGAGAGGCACTCGCTTCTGTTGGGATTGATGAAAATCTGGCTCCTACATGGTGTCCAGACGGGTTTACAGCGTCGGAGCCAGAAACCGTCAATTCATCAGTGGGAAACGCCGTTTATTTTATTTTGAGCGGCAGGGATGGCGAATTTATTAGCCTGGATTTTATTAGATATCATTCGAGGGGAAATTTAGAAGAGACACTGTTTGAAAAAGATGTCAAGGGAGTAGAACAGTATTCTAATGGAGAACAAACCTTCTATATTCTGTCAAACATCGACACTATTACGGCTACTTGGTCAGATGGGCTCATAATGGCACAGTTCTCTGGAGATACAACTGAAGATATTCTAAAGAAATTGATTGATTCTGTTGGAGGGAGATAAATTGAAACGGATCTTTTCATCTTTTGTACTGCTGAGCATGATTATCTCTTGCGTTGGCGTTGCTTCTGCGGCTGATATGCAGCAACCCCGAGCAAGTCTCACTCTTTCCAGATATTCTGCGGTGATTTCTGCTGGAGATGGGAGCGGCGAGGTTATCATTGGCTATGATGTAAAAGCAAGTAAGCCAGCCGATTCTGTTGGTGTAGAGTCTATTGAATTTTACACGGAAGATGGTAAGCATGTTAAATCTGTTACTGGTAGCACCAGAAATGGCTTAGTCCGTAATGACAGCATTTTTTGTGCCGGGGACTACAAATGCAGTCTCCCTTCTGGTGAGGCTTACTATGCCGAAGTGACCGTCTTTGCAGAAGTCGGTTCTGACTATGATAGTCGCACGATTACTACATCGACAATCCAAGTCCACTAACTTCAGCCATAATATTTTGCGTATCGGGGTGGTAGACAACATCCCGGCGCTCTTATTTTTAGCGTTAAAAAAGTCCCCTCAATTTGAGGGGACTTTTTCTATACAAAATTAAACGTGGATTGCAACAAAGGTGGGGGAATCCAGAAATTCATGGGTTCCAGAGTTTCGACACCGCTCGTCCACGGACGACCACTCCGCGGCGGTGATTGTACTTGGGTATCCCCACACTGATGCACCTTTTCCCGGTATAATAGAGACAAATCAAGTAGGGGGTGCTTTTGTGCGAGAAAAACTAGTCGCAAAGTGTTATCTTTGTGCAAAGACGGCGGGGCCGCTGACCTTGGAGTATTATCTGCTGGTAAGTCCGCTTGCGGAAGAGCTGGAGATCTACGGTGTTAAAATTGTTGAGAAGCGGAGTGGAGTAGCCGCTATCGCTCCCGGTCTCACAACGAGCGGTCGGAGAATCCTTCACCTGATTGACCTGCTTTCCGAAGGGACTGTTACGCCAACAAGTCTGGCTGATATTGTGGAGGATTGGTTATAAGCTATGGAATCTATCTGTTTAGATGCCCTCGCTTTCACCTAGAAAGGATGGTATCAAATGCCAATCTTCTACTTTGTACCCGACCGGGAGGCTGATGCCCTCAAAAAGCCGTTGACCGCCGAGCGCCTGCTGCGTAGCCTCGGGGCTACCGGAAAGCTGGCCGGCTTTCGCTGCACCGTCTACATGATCGAGTGCATCCAGGAGGATCCCGAACAGCTCCAGTTGATTACAAAGCGGCTTTATAAAGAGACAGGGAAAAAATTCGGTGTTTCTACGGCGTCGATTGAGCGCAATCTTAGAACCCTAATTCGTTTTTGTTGGAACAGGACAGATCACAGCTTCTTGGAGCATATCGCAGGAACTACACTGAACAATCCGCCTACAAACAGTGAATTTCTAGATATACTTGCCAGCTATCTGCGAGAAATGGGTAGTTGAAAAGAGGGGAGGCATTGGCCTCCCCTCTTTACTATGTCGATGGGAGTTGACCTGATGAGGTCTATGTTGATTGCAGTCGTCCATTATCGACAGGAATGGAAGGTATTTTGACAGGATTCGCTCCACTTTTTATCAAAAAACAAGCACAATAAGCAAAGGAAGCAGCTTGTTGGAAAATGATGATCTTCCTAAAATGCACATCAAAATGAGGGGATTTTCTACACCGCCGCCGATCAGCACAAGCCCACTACTTTTCCGGTGAGCTTGTGCGGGCTGGCGACAGTCCGGTAATTGAATAGGTCCACTGGGTACGTCCAATATGCGTCCGAGAGGAAAGCCGTGTGGGAATGAGCAGGCCATGACCCCACTTTGAGAAGGGAGGTATAGGGAGAGCAGCCGTCCGCGCACAAACAGGCCGTGGCGGGCCTGGAGGCGATGACCCGCATATTGGGGAGATACGATTGTCCAGTCTCAGTCCGAGCGTTGAAGCGGCCCCAATGGCCGTGAGCCGTCACAGGCAAAGAGGGCAACCTGCGAGACCCGCAGGGGGTGAAATTCCCGTGTAAGGTGCGCCAGCACCGTCCAGTGTGTTCCTGAAACCTGCTCCAATTCATTATCACGATACCAAGAGCCGCGCCTGCATGAGGGGGCGGTTTTTGTCATGTTATGGGGAGGCTTAGATATGGTAATGAATTATATTACCCGATGCGACACAGAAGAAACGGAAATAGAGTTTACAGTCCAAGGCCGAAAGGTAGTTGGTATATTCCCGACCGGGGATAACTCCGGTATTTACCAATACCTCAAGAGAATTTTGGTCAACACCTACATAGACAAAAACCATGCTGAAACGCATATTTTTTGACACTTTTTGCGGTTTATGAGATAATATATATAACAAGGAAACTTGCTGTGTACCTTGAAAATTTCATAGCGGATATATCGATCTGCCATCTCATACCGCACATTTTTTCCTGGGAGGACAGATTGATATGAATAAAACGAGTATGATCCCGTACAGCGTACCACGTAAATCGTCTGATAGCATCAGTGAGATTACCCCGGATTATGGAGTTGATAATCTGCTGGTTGGAAACCGGGTCTGGTGCCTGTATCGTGTTTCGACCAATCAGCAGGTAGACCATGATGAAAAGAATGAAGCCGATATTCCCATGCAGCGGAAAGCCTGCCACCGCTTTGCGAAAAAGATGGGCTGGACGATCATTCATGAGGAACAGGAGGAAGGCGTCTCCGGGCATAAGGTGAGGGCAGAAAACCGTGATAAACTCCAGATTATCAAGGAGGCCGCCAAGCAAAAGAAATTTGATATTCTCCTTGTGTTCATGTTTGACCGCATTGGTCGTATTGCGGACGAGACCCCTTTTGTGGTGGAGTGGTTTGTAAAAAACGGAATCCGTGTATGGAGCACTAAAGAAGGAGAACAACGGTTTGACAGCCATACCGACAAACTCACCAACTATATCCGATTTTGGCAAGCAGACGGAGAGAGCGAAAAGACCTCTATCCGAACTTCTACCAGAATGGGACAAATTGTAGAGGATGGTTTTTACACTGGAGGCAGTTGCCCCTATGGGTACAAACTGGTCCGCCAAGGCCGTGTCAACAAGCGGGGCCATGAGTTATATGATTTGGTCATCAACGAGGACGAGGCTCCTCTTGTTCGCATGATTTTTGAAAAGTATGTGGAGGAAGGGCGCGGGGCGCAGAGTATCGCTAATCTATTAAACAGCCTGAATGTGAAAAACCGTTCCGGCCACAACTGGCACCCGTCCAGTATTCGCGGCATGATCAAGAACATTACCTACATCGGTATTTTGCGGAGCGGTGAGAGCCGTTCTCAGGTGCTCCCGCATTTGCGGATCATTGATGAGCAGACGTTTGGAGCGGCCCAGGAGATCACAAGACAGCGGAGCAAACACCATGAGGACACCCGCCATGTGCCAATGAACATCAAAGGCCAATCACTTTTAGCCGGGAATGTGTTTTGTGGGCATTGTGGGGCGCGTCTATCTCTCACGACAAATGGGAAGGGACGGCCCCGCAGTGATGGCACGGACGCCGTGCGTGTGCGCTATGTCTGCCAGACTAAGACCCGAAAGCATGAACCATGCGGTGGGCAAACCGGCTACACCCTCCATATCCTGGACAGCATGATAGAAGATATCGTCCATAAGATCTTCCGGCGTGTAAAGTGTTTATCAAGGTCGGAGATTTTGGGGGCCGGTTATGCCGCTAAAATGAGTGAGCAGAAAGCGATTGCCCGAAGGGCCCAGCGCGAGTATCAGAAGGCCGAGAACGACTTAAAAGGGCTCAGGAGCGAAGTTGTAAAGGCTGTCAATGGAGAAAGCGCGTTTCCTTTGGACTTGTTGAGTAGTCTCGTCAAAGAGACGGAGCAGAAATGCGTCCAACTTCAGGAGACCTATCAAAAAGCCCAGGCAGAGGTGGACAAAAGCGATATACTTATGGATGAACTGCGCGCCACATACAATCAATTTATCGGCTGGTCGAATATCTATGATACGGCCAACATCCAAACAAAGAAAATGATTGTATGCCAGCTGATAGAAAGAGTGGACGTATTCAGAGGGTATGAACTAAAGATCAAATTTTCTATCAGTGTCGAGCAGTTCATTTTGGGCCTTGACATTTCTGCATAACTTCTATTTCGAGTGAAATGTCGCGGAGAGGTACGCAGGTGCGCGATCCAGGAGAGCGCTTGAATGGCATTCAAGAGGTCAGCGGTTCGATCCCGCTTATCTCCACCAAAAAGAGGCAGAAACCAATTGGTTTCTGCCTCTTTTTTGCTAACGGTGTCGGAAATTTGAGTGATATGTGGTATACTAAACCAAAGGGGGGCGCATGGGAGAGGCACTTCAAAAGAAGCCGAGTCAGGAGGGGCGTTTTTTGTTTAACTGTCATGACCGCGGAATGAAGGCCTATCTGGACCGGCGGTGGAATACGTGGGGGGCCGCCCGGTTGGCGGAGAGAGTATGAAGAAAGAGCCGGAGTGATGGAAGAAAAGCGGACACCCCCGGAGTTGGCCCGGGCGATGATGGAGCTGTTAGGCTGTCCTTGTACCTATTTCGCACCCATGTGGGATGACGATCCCCTGCTGGAATGCCTGCAGATGAACCTGGAGCCGGAGGGGGGAGTACATGGCGTCACGCCGGAGCAGGCGGCGGCGCGGTACTGACAGGAGCGGCATGGAGCGGTACCCTGCGCCGTCACCCACGACGCGCTGGAGTGCCAATTACCCCGCCCGATGGCCCGGGAGGAGTCGATAGCCCTGACGCTGGAGCAATAGGGCTTTTGCCCGGACATTGTGGATCAGGGCGTGGAGCAGATCGGCATCCTGGCGGACGGCCTGGCAAAGTCGGAGCTCTGGTACTTTTGGTGGAATTAAACCGGGGGAGGACTATGGAAAAAGAGTTTATCAATCTGACGCCGGAAAACCTGGACGGGGAGCACCTGTGCTGCATCATCCGCAGCAGGAAGCCCCATCCGGGGGTGGAGGCCAAGCGCCGCTGGCTTGCCGGGCGGCTGGAGGAGGGGCATGTCTTCCGAAAGCTGGACGAGAAGGGGGCGGTATTTGTGGAGTATGCCCCGCTGGAGACCGCCTGGGTCCCCGTGACGGGGGACAACTACCTGTACTTGTACTGCCTGTGGGCAGCGGGGGCGTACAAGGGAAAGGGCTGCGGGCGGGCGCTGATGGAGTACTGCCTGGCGGACGCCGGAGCGAAGGGGAAGTCGGGCGTCTGCATGCTGGGCGCCCAGAAGCAGAAGGCCTGGCTCTCCGACCAAAGCTTTGCGAAAAAATACGGCTTTCAGGTGGTGGACACCGCCGCCGGAGGGTATGAGCTGCTGGCCCTCTCCTTTGACGGCACCGCGCCCCGGTTCACGGATGCCGCCCGGCGGGGGACGATCCCGGAGCAGGAGCTGACCATCTATTACGGCATGCAGTGCCCCTACATTCACGCCAGTCTGGAGCAGGTGAAGCGCTTCTGCGGGGAGAGGGGCGCGCCGGTGACCCTGATCCCGGTGGACAGCCTGCAGAGGGCCAAGGAGTTGCCCGGCGTGTTCAACAACTGGGCGGTGTTCTACCGGGGGCGGCTTGAGACGGTCAACCTGCTGGATGAGGCGGGCCTCAAGCGGCTTCTCTCAAAATGAATTTTATTCATTGACTTTTGTTCAATCGAGTGCTATACTGCGGATGAGGTGATGGGATGGCGCGGATATCAAAGCCGCCGGAGGTACGGCGGCAGGAGATCCTGGACACGGCCATGGAGCTGTTTGCGGAAAAGGGGTATGAGGACACCTCCATGGCGGACATCGCCAGGCGGATGGGGGTGGTGCAGGGGCTGTGCTACCGCTATTTTGACTCCAAGCGGGTGCTGTTCCGGGAGGCCATGGAGCAGTATGTTCGGGAGTGCTGTGCCGCCGGGCTGCCCATCATCCACGACCGGAGCCGCACGATCCGGCAGCGGCTGGACGACATGGCGGCGCTGACGCTGGAGACCGAGCAGAACGCCCGTTACCACGCCTTTTACCACCGGCCGGAGAACCAGAGCATCCATGAGGAGCTGAACTGGCGCATCTGCGCCTATCTGACGCCCCATGTGGCGGAGGAGCTGGAGGACGCCTGTCAACGGGGAGAGCTGCGCCTGGAGCATCCGGCCCTGGCGGCCAGCTATCTGCTCCACGGGCAGATCGGCCTGCTGGGGGAACATGCGGTGCCCCTGGAGGAGCGGGTGGCGCTCCTCCGGCGCTATGCCGGCCGGATTCTGGAGCCGGAATACTGAACAACGCCTCCGAAGCGCGGGGACGCGCGTCGGAGGCAAAAAATTCCCATTCGAGTGAACAAAATTCAATGAATAAAATTCAATAAGGAGAATGTGCTATGAACGACTGTAAAACGCGCTCTGGCCGAGCCTTTGACCGGCAGGCCTGGACCTATGACACCGCCCGCTTCGGCAGCCATGCCCGTGGGCTGTACCCGGTGTTGCTGGAGCAGCTTGCCCAGATTCCCCACGGCTCGGTTTTGGACGTGGGCTGCGGCACGGGAGAGCTGCTGCGGGAGGTGGGGCTCCGGTTTCCGGAGACCGCCCGGACAGGGCTGGATCTGTCGGCCAATATGCTGGCGGTGGCCCGGGAAAAGCTGGGCGGCGCGGTGGAGCTGGTGCAGGGGGACGCCGAGCGCCTGCCCTTTGCCAACAGGCGGTTTGAGGTGCTGCTGTGCAACGACTCTTTCCACCACTATCCCAACCCGGGCGCGGCGGCGGCGGAGTTTGCCCGGGTGCTCCAGCCCGGCGGCGTGCTCCTGCTGGGAGACTGCACGGCCCCGGCGGGGCTGAGGGGGGTGGCCAACCTGTTCCTCCCCCTGTCCGGCGAGGGGGACGTGCGCCTCTACAGCGGGGCGGAGCTGGCCGCCCTGCTGGAACCCCACTTCCATGGCGTGGAGTTCCGGCGGGTGGGGCGCTCCAGCCTGCTGGTCTGGGGGGTTCGATAAAATAAAAAGCACAGGCCCGCCGCATATGCGGCGGGCCTGTGCCGGTTATTCGTCAATGGCGAAGTGATAGAGGCTGTCATAGTCCATGGCCACGGCGATGTCCACGGTGCCCCGCACCTGGTTGTAGAGGCAGGACCACTGGGTGGAGCTGTCCTTGCCGGGCTGGGGCTGCTGGCTGACCGCCTGGAGCAGGGCCATGCCCTCCTCCTCGGTGAGCACGCCGCCGCTGGCCTCCATGGTCTCCTCCAGGACGGCGAAGCGATCCTGGCCCCGGCCGAAGTCCCAGTCGCCCTCGGTGAGCAGAAAGTTGGTGGCCCGGGGACTCTCCACCACGTTCATCTCGTCGCCAATGTACTCCACCACCACGGCGCGGCCGGCGGCGTCAGCGATCTGAAAGTGGTAGCAGGAGTTGGCGGAGGCGTGCATGTCGTACTGGCTCAGCAGTGCCAGCGCCTCATCCACGGTGGCCGCCCGATCCAGCAGCAGGCGGATGGCGGTGGTGGTGGTGATGTCGGGCTTGTCGGTCTGCTGGTCGGTGGGCTCGGTGTCGATGAGCAGCACTCCCACCGCCAGGCCCTTCTCGTTCAGGCCGTCCAGAGGGACATAGGGGGCGGCCAGGGTGAGCAGGCTGTCCAGCAGGCTGGTGGGTAGCTTGTCCTCCCCAAAGCCGATGTAGGACAGGTTAACCATGGAGATGGAGCGGTAGCCGTCCTCCGGGGCAGTGCGGACAAAGAGGGCGGGGGAGTAGTACATGTCAAAGTTGCGGCCGAAGATGGCGTCGCCCTCCGGGGTCTCGGCGGCAAAGGTGGAGCAGCCCAGATCCGGGATGTCGAAGCGCAGGGGGAGACCCTTGAGCAGCTTCTGCATCAGGAAGTCCAGCAGCTCGTTGTCGTTGGAGGCGCCGCCCTGGGCCAGAAAGTCGTCCAGGCCGTAGTCTCCCAGATAGGTCATGGTGAACAGGTCGGTGTCGTCCACCCGCTCAATGGTGTTCAGGGTGCGCAGCTCGGCTTGGAACAGGGCCAGCAGCACCAGCACGGCGGCGAGAATCACCGCCGCCAGGGCGAGCAGGGCCCGCCGAATGTATTTCCCGGCGCGGCCGGGGCGCTTGGTCGTGGTCTCGTGCATGGTTGAGCTCCTTTTCTGATGTAGGCTTGTTTGACGCTCAAATGATTTGATAGCCAAACGAATTATCATGATAAACAGAGGCGGCCAAACTGTCAAGAGAAATTTGGAAAAAGGGGTTGACATATTAGAATATTTGAATATAATAATATTAGAAACTGACGACGAGGTGAGCGATATGAGCGATCCCACCGCCCTCTATGAGGAGAAGGCGGAGCTGCTGAAGGCCCTGGCCCACCCGCTCCGGCTGCGGATCGTCCGCGGGCTGCTGAAGTGCGGCTGCCGCAACGTGGGCTGCATGGAGGCCAACACCGGCCAGTCCCAGTCCTGCATCTCCCAGCACCTGATGCGCCTCAAGGCCGCCGGGGTGGTCAAGGCCGCCCGGTCGGGCAACGAGGTATACTATGAAATTGCCAACCCGGAGGTGGCGGCGGTGCTCTCCGCCCTCTTCGGCGACCGGGAGGAGGAATACCAGTGTACGATATCGCGGTGATCGGCGGCGGCCCGGCGGGCCTGTCCGCCGCCATCCAGGCCAGGGCGCGCAATAAGTCGGTACTGGTGGTCAGCGGGGACGACCGGGACAATCCCCTCTACAAGACCAGCCGCATCGACAACTATCTGGGTTTTTACAATGTGACCGGTCCCGAACTGCTGAAGCGCTTCCGCACCCACGCCGGACAGATGGGGGTGGAGCGGCGGGACGGCCGGGTGCTGAATCTCCTGGCCGTGGGCGGCGCATACTATCTGAGCATCGGCAGCGAGGTGGAGCAGGCCCGCGCCGTGGTGCTGGCCACCGGCGTGGTGCGGGCGAAGAAGTACCCGGGCGAGGCGGAGCGGCTGGGCGCGGGAGTGAGCTACTGCGCTACCTGCGACGGGATGCTCTACCGGGGCAGGGAGATCGCAGTGGTGGGCAAAACCGCCGACGCCCCCCACGAGGCCAACTACCTGCGGGAGCTGGGGTGCAGGGTCACCTACGTCAGCGACCGGCCGCCGGAGGGCCTGCACTCCGACATTCCCTTCGTGAAGGCCGTCCGGCTGGAGGTGCTGGGGGAGAAGAAGGTGGAGGCCCTGCGGGCCGACAGCGTGACCCTCCCCTGCGAGGGCGTGTTCATTCTCCGCCCCTCTATGGCCCCCGCCGACCTGCTCCCCGGCCTGGCGCTGGAGGGCGGTTACATCAAAACCGACCGGAACATGGCCACCAACCTCCCAGGCGTGTTCGCCGCGGGGGACTGTACCGGCCTGCCCCTCCAGGTGTCCAAGGCCGTGGGGGAGGGCCAGGTGGCGGGCCACCGGGCATCGGAATACGTAGACACACTCTAATTCATCATAAGGCGATACAGAGAAAGGACGGAACAAATTATGGCACTCATTCATCTGACCAACGAGGCGTTCGACAAGGCCACCGCCAGCGGGCTGGCGATGGTGGACTTCTGGGCCACCTGGTGCGGCCCCTGCAAAATGCTCTCTCCGGTGATCGACGGCTTGGCCGACCGCTACGAGGGCAAGGTGCTGGTGGGCAAGGTCAACACCGACGAGCAGCCGGAGCTGGCTGTCCGCTTCGGCGTCATGAGCATCCCCACCGTGATTTTCCTCAAGGACGGCAAGGAGATCGACCGCGAGGTGGGCGTGATGCCCGAGGCCAGCTACACCGCAGTGCTGGACGCCAACCTGTAAAACAGAAACGCCGGGCGGCCCGTTTGGGCCGCCCGGCGTTTCTGTCTCCTCTTGACAAATATATTCTTTGTTGTATACTCAATATTGAATATGGAGTAAGGAGGAGACGCCATGACAAAGCTTCTGGTGCTGGGACTGCTGGACGGGGGGCCCATGTCGGGCTACGACCTTCAGCAGAAGCTGGGCGGGGCGGACGCGGAGCGGTGGGGCGGCGTGCTTCCGGGCTCCATCTACCACGCGCTCAAAAAGCTGGAGGGGGAGGGCTGCATCGCCCTGGCGGGGGTGGAGCAGACGGGCCACCGGCAGAAGGCGGTCTACCGGATTACCGAGGCGGGCCGGAGCCAGCTGCACACCCTGATCGCCGACGCCCTGCGGGCCTCCTCCGCCCTCTATCCCACCACACTCTACAGCGCCCTCTCCCTGGCGGACAAGCTGCCTGCGGCGGAGGTGCGGCTGGCCCTGGAGGAGCAGCGGCGGCGGCTGGAGGCGGAGTACGCCGCCCTGGAGCGGGGCCGCGCCGGCAATGAGGGACAGGAGGTGCCGCCCCTGGCCCGCATCACCATTGACAACATGGCGGACATCGTCCAGCGGCAGCGCAGATGCGTGGAGGAGCTGCTGGCGGCCGTGGGGGAGGCTCCATGAGGCCGGGGCGGTTCGGGCGGTACGCCATCCGCACGGCGGACGGGGTGCAGGAGGCGGCTTACCTCCCCATCGGCGGCATCGAGCAGTATATCCGCGTCCGGGGGCGAAGCCGCGCCAACCCGGTCTTGCTGGTGCTCCACGGCGGGCCGGGCAGCACCCTGGGGGCCACCGCCTGCCGGTGGCAGGGGGCGCTGGAGGCGGCGTTCACCGTGGTTCATTGGGATCAGCGGGGCAGCGGGAACACCTATTACCGGGACCCGGCCGCCCCGCCGCCCACTGTGGAGCGGCTGCTCTCCGACCTGGACGAGCTGGGGTACGCCCTGCGGGCCCGGTATGGCCGGGACAGGCTGTTCCTGCTGGGCCACTCCTGGGGGAGCCTGCTGGGCGGGCTCTATGCGCTCCGCCGCCCGGAGAAGCTCTCGGCCTGGCTCCCCGTCAGCCAGATGGTGGACTTCAAGCGGTCCGAGCAGGTATCGGCGGCGGAGGCCATCCGAAGGGCCCGCGGGGCGGGGCGGGAGGAGGACGCGGAACGGCTGGCGCAGGAGCTGGAGCAGGTGCTGGCCCTGCGGCGGCTGGACCGGGCGGGGGCCGGAGCCCTGCTGCGGTTTCGCCGGCGGAAGGAGCGGTATCTGCCGCCCCAGTACGGCGGGCCGTCTCCGCTGGGGGGACTGGCCGCCCCGGAGCTGACCGGAAACGACCTGCGGTGGAAGCTCTGTTTTGACCGAATACTGGCGGCCAATGCCGCCCTCTACGAGGAGCTGCTGGGGGGCCTGTCCCTGGACGGTTGTCCGCCGCGCTATGGGGTGCCGGTCATCCTGACGGCGGGAGAACGGGACTGGACCACGCCCTATCCATTGGCGGCGGCCTATTACGATACCCTGTCGGCCCCCTGCAAGGCATTTCTCTCCCTGCCGGACGCGGGGCACCTGCCCTTCCGGGAGCGGCCGGAGGAGTGGAGCCATATCCTGCTGGACGCGCTGGCGCAAATCTGACAGGCCCCCGGCCGCTGGGTGGCCGGGGGCCTGCCGTCAGTGGGAGCGGCCGCCCAGCATGGCGTTGAGCTCTGCCCGGGTACAGTGGTAGTCCCCGTCACCGCTGCGGCGGTAGGAGCCGCGGGCCAGGTCGCCGCCGATGTAGACCGGGCGCTGATCCTGCTCCGCCGGGGGCACCGTGATGGCCACGATATCCCCGCCGTCGACGTGGAGAACCTGGATGTCGCCAGGGGTGAGCAGGTTGGCGCTGACTACCCGCGGGTCCTGGAGCAGGGCGGTAAACTCGTCCACCAGCTCCCGGGGCTCCAGCAGCCCCTGCACCCGCAGGGTGTGGTCGGGTAGCTCCTCCACCCCCAGCAGGATGACGCCGCCGTAGGTGTTGGCAAAGGCGGAATAGGTCTCCCAGATGCTCCTGGGCAGCCCGCCGGTGGCCAGCTTGGCCTCCAGGCGGTTGTTTTCCCGGTAACGGCTGATCTGCTGGAAGTCAAACATGGGATGTCGCCCTCCTTTTGACCCTATTATAAAGGGGAAAACCGCCCTTGACAAGGGAGACATGTTCCTCCCCCCTCCGGCATATGTGTAACAGGGGGGTGTGGACATGGCCTTTGCCGAGCGGTTGGGAAATTTCATCTGGAACCCGTGGCTGCTGGGCCTCTTTTTACTCAGCGGCCTGTATTTTTCGGTGCGGACCGGCTTCTTTCAGCTCTTTCACGTCCGGCTGTGGCTCAAAACCACGCTGGGCTCCCTGCTCCGTCCGAAGAGGCGGCGGGAGGGCGGGGGGCTTACCCAGCTCCAGGCCCTGTCCACCGCCCTGGCCTCCACCATCGGCACTGGCTCCATCGCCGGGGTGGCTACCGCCATCTTCTACGGCGGGCCGGGGGCGGTGTTCTGGATGTGGGTGTCCGCCTTTCTGGGCATGATGACCGGATGTGTAGAAAAGACCCTGGCGGTGCGCTACCGGGAGAAAAGCCGGGACGGCGGCTGGCAGGGCGGCCCCATGTGCTACATGGAGCGGGGAGTGGGCAGTCGGACGCTGGCCGCCCTGTTTTCCCTGTGCTGTGTGGCCGCCTCCCTGGGGGGCGGAAATGTGGTGCAGGCCAACTCCATCGCCGCCTCCCTGGAGGCGGCCTTCGGCTGGGACCGGCTGGCGGTGGGACTGGTGGTGGCCGTGCTGACCGGACTGGTGATCCTGGGCGGCATCGGGCGCATCGGGCGGGTCAGCGAAACCCTGGTGCCCTGCATGGCCATTCTGTTCATCGGCGGCGGAGTGGTGGTGCTGATCTGCCACCGGGCGGCCATTCCCGAGGCGCTGGAGCGCATCGTGACGGGGGCGATCACCCCCAAGGCGGCCCTGGGGGGCGGCATGGGGTACGGCATGGCCGCCGCCATGCGCTACGGCGTGGCCCGCGGTGTATTCACCAACGAGGCAGGCATGGGCTCCTCCGCCATCGCCCACGCCGCCTCCAACGTGCGGGAACCGGCGGAGCAGGGGATGTGGGGCATTTTTGAGGTGTTTATTGCCACTCTGTCGGTCTGTTCCATCACAGCCCTGGTGATCCTCACCTCCGGGGTGTACCAGGAGGATGCGGCCCTGCTGGCCATTCAGAGCGGCACCGTCACCAGCGCCATGGTGGGCGCGCCCCTGTCCGCCGCCGCCTTCTCCACCGTGTTCGGCCGCTTCGGGGTGGTCTTTGTGGCGGTCTGCCTCCTGCTCTTTGCCTTCACCTCTCTGCTGGGCAGCAGCTACTACGGGGAGCGGGGCCTCCAGTACCTCACCGGTACCGACCGCTGGCGCTGGCCCTACCGGGCGGCTTTCCTGCTGGCCGTGGTGGCGGGAAGCGTAGGCGACGTGGCCGTGGTGTGGCAGTTAGCTGATATCTTCAACGGCCTGATGGCCCTGCCCAACCTGTGCGCCCTGCTGCTCCTGTCGCCCGAGGCCCTGGGTCTGCTGAACGGCTGGATGACGGTCAGAACAGACGGAGCTGCCCATCGCGGCAGGAGCAGGCGGGCAGGTCGGTAACGGTATCTCCGGGGCTAGGTATGCCGGTCAGTAGGGGGCTGTCGGGGGCGTGCTCCGCCCGCCGTGCCGCTGTGCGGGCGGGGGTGCGGTTGGCATAGCAGTAGCGGCAGCCGGAAGGACAGGTGTCGTAGGCGCCGATGTCCACGCTTTCACAGCAGCCGCAGCCGGGCCGCTGGCCCCGGTCGGGGC
>OGEK01000931.1_pt1 | contig 24608 bp, 22 predicted proteins | sample 1570641 | NCBI WGS metagenome assembly OGEK01 (sample SAMEA2582136, study PRJEB24529) | metagenome | biome: Human gut stool | place: China | collected 2011
TGCCTCCCGCCAGTGCGATTGACTTTGCAATGTAATCCGAACTCTGTCTGACCTGCGCCAGTCCGTTCGATGTAATATAAAAAAATGCCACCGTTCTGTCTGTGGATTCATTCGCCGTTATCTGCTCTAATATCTCATCCTGTTCCCGGAACAATTCCTCCGCCCGGTCTTCTTTATCCGTCAAAGCTCCAAAGAATTTTACCCACTCTACCCTTCCAAGCGGATGTTCTTCGTAACTGGAATATTCTGTCATAACCGGAATCCCAAAGCTCTCCAGCATCTCCATCACCTCCGGGGAATGTGTAATCATTCTGTTTTCAATTGCAAGGGAACAATTCTGTGATACGATTAATTCATAATCCGGCTTATTATATTTGCCGGCATAGATTATCTTTCCATCCGCCATGGCCTCTTTTGCCTCTTCAATATACCAGTTCTCCTGCTTCTGCCCCGACAGCCGGATGCTGTCCAGTGCATCCAGCCTGCAGAACATATCCATCACCGCCGACGATACCAGATAAAGATTCTGTACAGGCTGTTTTAACACAATCACATCATCCCCGGTATCTTCCGGTGGCTCTTTGCCCTCCGGCACAAGCAGCAGTTTCGTACCATCGCAAATCGTCAATAATTTATATCCGCCTTCATAATAATCAACCGAAAAATTTTCTGCATACTGCAGTTCCATCGAACCTTCATAGGTAAGACTATCCCCAACTGCTGTTTTTCCTGAATTATCCTTATTTTCTGCAAAATGGGAAGAAGGACCGCCACAGCCGGTAAGCCATGACAGTCCTGCCAGAAACAAACAGCAGGCAATCGCTATCTTTCTTCTTCCTGTCATTTTTTCCTCTTACTTATTTCACTGTATCTGAATGAAATGTTATGGTATATTCAATTTCATGCGGTGTACTCATGGCTACGGTATCGCCAATAACGGTCAAAGGCTCATCAAACGCAGTCACAGGTATCTGAAAGACGGAGTTGCCCTCTGTATTGACCGGCAGATATTTTTCTCCATCCACTATCATATAGTCATAGTTCGGACTGCTCCACTGAATATCCGCAGTCACTTTACCGCCCTGCACATTTATGGTAACAGGTGATTCTATGGATGCCCTTCCGCTTCCGCCTTCAAATGTAATATCCATGGTATAAGTGCCATCTTCCAGAGTCCCGGTTTCTTCCTTCTGCGGATTGGAAACCCTGACCTTATGGTCATACCATGTTCCTTTTGTTCCTATCAGTGCCAAATCAAATTCTTCATCAATCGCCGGAACCGGAATATCAAATCCATTTACAACTTCGCTTGTTCCATCGCTGAAGGTTACTGTGTCCTCTGTTGGCTGCAGCAGCTCTGCTCCCTCTTTCCGGGCATCTTCTGCAAGTCCGTAATAAAGATTTAATATTTTCTGTGATGCAAGTGAAATATGCATGGTCATTTTTCCGTCTTTTACGGTTAATTTTCCTTTTCCGTCACATGCTTCACTTACATGGAACATACTGCTGTCCGTATCAAATTCCGCAGTATATATACCATCCTCCAGCTGCACTTTCTGTTCTTCGGTTTCCTTTGCTTCGGATACTTCTTTTGTTTCTCCCGAAACAGTGGTCGGATTTTCCGTATTTGTACCGGTTGAACCGGTGCACCCTGCAAGCAGGGTGCATACAGCAACTATTGCACCAGTTGTTTTCATCCATCTTTTCTTCATGTCTGTTTATGCCTTTCCTGTTACTGTTGATTGATTGCATTTTCTGTATGTTTTACATAAATTTTCTGGATTCCTTCGATTTCGCCGAGACCTTTAATCTGTGTTGTTACACTGTCAAATTTTCCGGATGCCTTAAACATACTTAACCAGGAGTCTTCGTCATCTCCTGCCATATCATTGTTTGCATGGTCTCCTGCTACTACCATCAGAGGACGGAGTACAATCTTCTTGTAACCGGCTTCTGAAGCTGCCTTAATAACTTCTTCGCATGCTGTTTCTTCCGGCTCACCTTCTACGGTTCCGATAAATACATTGTTATAGCCAAGCTCTTTCATCTGGGACTGCATCTGGCTGTAAGATATTTTTGCCGCATGGGAAGTACCATGTCCCATAAATACAAATGCTGTTCCATCTTCTTTTGCTGCATCCAGACTGTCATATCCTGCTTCGCTTACTGCTTCTTTTGTCAGAATTTCAGCTACTTCTTTTTTATCTTCATTGATAACTGCTGCATCACTTCCCACTTCACCAAGCAATGGTTCTGCAATCTTTACAGATTCAAACTTATCTTTATAATTTTCTACCGCTTCCATCAGTTCGTCATATTCTGCACCATGCATCAGATGAGTCGGCTGGATAACCAGATTCTTTACACCGTTGGAAACAGAACGTTCCAGTGCCTGCTCTACATTGTCAATTTTTTCTCCGTCACGTGCCTGAACATGATTAATAATTATCTGTGCAGTAAATGCTCTTCTTACAGACCATTCCGGATATGCTGTTTGCAATGCATCTTCAATTCCCTTTATATCAGCCACACGGCTGTCATTGAAAGAAGTTCCGAAGCTGACTACAAGAATTTCATTCTCGCCGATTTCATCCTGATTACGGGCATCATCCTTAGACGCATCCCCGGTATCTCTTCCAAAGTAATCCGGGTCCGCATTTTCACCTTCTACCAGTTCTTTCTGTGCGTCAGTCAGTTTATCCCATGCAGCCTTTGCATCGCTGCACTGTTTATCTGTATTGTCATTTCTTTCCTGTACATAGATTGCATCAATTAAATCGGCCACTTCATCTGCTTTTTCCTGGTCCACACTCACGGCATCATCTTTTTTGCTTTCTGCCTGCTTTGCTGTGGTTGTTTCTTTTGACGTATCATCTGTGCTTTTTCCACATCCGGTCAGGCAGATACTTCCCATCAATGCTGCTGTCATTACTAATGCTACTGTTTTCTTTCTCATTTTGTCCTCGTTTCTGCAGTTCTCCTGCTGTTTATTATTGCAAAATATGTATCTGCTGCAAAAACGACAGTTACACAAAGAGAAAATATACTTCACGCATTTTCTGTATACAAAAGAAAAACCCTCTTCTACAATTTAAAAAAAGATAGAATAAGGGCCTGCACACATAATAAACGTACAACCTTTTTACTCGTGGTCTGAAACAATCGTTTCTGTACAGCAGTCAGGCAGGTCTCCCGGCTTGAAGATCATCGCATCCGCCATCTTCCCAGTTTCCCAGTGATATATCGGCTTCAGCTCCCTAATTACGGTGACGAGTTCGTACAGGATTTGCACCTGTTTCCCTTTTCACCAGGGCCAACCATACATGGATGATTGCCCTGACACCTGATTACTACATATTCAATTCGATTTAATATAACATAATTCTACAGGAAACACAACTGTTTCTTTGCAGAAAAAATTTCATCAATCTCTCTTGTTTTAAATAGTTGTTTTAAAATTAGATTCTTGTTTATTTTTAAACAAGAAAAACTTCGATTTATCAACTTTTTTATAGCCATCGAATTTTTTTCTTGTGTAAATTCTTGTGTGAATTTTATTTTTCTTGTGTAAATTCATCTGTCAAAATCCAAGATGACCTTTGTTGATTTCTTGAAAATGAAATTCCCCCTGTTGTTCCTATTGCAATTTCCTGTTTAAGTGTGTCCAATCCTTTGTTATTTCGATAATCCGTCCCAACAATTGCCCTATCTTTATTTCTAACACCGAAAACCAACCAACCATGCTGTAATCCTTTAAGGTTAGATTCATTACTAATCGCTGAAAAATATTGACCAATTTTATTTCTATCATAGTCCTTTCCAGCTTCTTTAAATTCTACCACTTCAGACTCCCAACTCAATATTAATTTATTGAGCACTGAGCAAAGTTCAATATTATTGGGCTTATTTTCTGATAATAAATCCATGGTTTTTCTCCCTCCTATACTATTTTCAATGTAATCTCTATTGCCTGCCTATTTTTTATGTCCCTCCCTGTTATATTTCCAACAATATTTTATGACTTAAGGACTTAGGTCTATATAATTTGCATTAAACATATTATTCTGCTCCGGAAAACAACTCCAGATTCACGTCCGAATGTTCGAGTTCCCTGGAATACATATATGCGATGGTCACGATATCTGAAAAGTCCAGTTCTTTTCCATTCTTCTTCCATCTGGCAAACAGCATCTCATTGATGCAGACAAGGCTTGTCACTGCTATCTGTGTTTTTCCGGTCATGTCCCCATCGTAAACAGCACCGCAGAAATAGGTAGAAATAAAATAAACCAGTATCTGTTCTAAAATAATGTCATAGTCTTTATAATGAACTGCCAGCCAGGTTTCAAATTCGTGATGTTCTTTCCGGTAGACAGACTCTCCGCCTCCGTACACCAGTTCTGCTGCCTCATCGGTCATATCCGCCCACAGGTCGTTCAGAAGCTCCATCTGGAAAAGCATCTGAAATCTCGCAAGTGACTTTTCATAATTTGATGCATCTTCCAGCACAGGCTCTTTCTTTTCATCATGCGAATATTTTTCTATCACATCATTAATGGCAAAAATATCATCCTCATCGATTTTCTCCTGGCACTTTTCTGTCACATCCAGGAATAACAGGATTCTCTGACGGATGCTTAACTGCCGGTTCTGCAGAATTTCATAAAGAACTTCCCGCACATCGGCAAGCATGGAAAACAATAAATCGTCAAATTCTTCATCCTCTTCTTCCAGTTCATCCTCTTTCTCGATAAATGTCACTTTTTCCCTGTTTCCGAGAATGATTTTTGCCGCTTCCGGACAGGAAAGCGATAAGGTATATTCCCGGATATTTTCAAATTCCTCAATATGTCTCGGATATCGCCTGCAGGTTTCACAGAGATAATCCTCGCCCCACTCAATATACATATCACAGAGATTCCTGTCGTTTAAAAATGCGCATCTTTTTTCTCCGGACTGGCAAAAAACACCCTCCTCCCAGTCGATTCTGTCATCTTTTTTGCCTGAGAGTTTCTCCCTGTATTTCTCAAGGGCATCTTCATCTATCACAATCTGCCAGCCGGCACAGCATGTTTCTTCACATCGGTCCGCAATACATGCAAACCGGTCATAATAATCCGGGTAACGGTACAGCATCTCTTTTTCCTTTCTCTTATGAATATCTCCATTCATTATTTCTGATTTTTACACAAACTATTTTTTGAATAACTCTGAATGTGTTCCAAGCCGATAAAGCATCAGCACTAAGATATTGTTCTGAATCTCATAGATGAGCAGCCAGTCAGGTTCAACGTGACATTCACGAGTGCCCTTATAATTGCCCGTAAGCTCATGTTCTCTGTATTTTTCTTCCAGCATACCGCCATTCGCCAGAATATTGATTACCTCAAACAGTTTATCCAGATTCTTCTTTTGCTTTTTCGCCAGTTTTAAATCCTTTTTAAACTGTACATCATATTTCATTCTTCCAATGCCTCTTTAAGGGCATCCATACTGGAATATCTTGGAGCAGAAGGATTTTCCATCAGTTGTCTGCCTTCTTCAATGGCAGCTATTGTAGTCTCATTTGGTACTTCCAGTTTCAATGAAAAAGGAATACCATGCTCACGGATAGCGGTCCTCAGAAACATATTTACAGCAGTTGTCATATTCAGACCCAGTTCATTGAAGATTGCCTCTGCCTGCTCTTTGACTGCCTTATCTGTACGAATATTTAAATTAGTTGTTGCCATGCAAAACACCTCCATTCAAGTATAGTATACTCAAAAATTTGTTTTCTGTAAATACATTGTCTATATATTGTTATTATATTATAAGCAAATATTGATGTGTATAGCACTCATGCGGATTATTTCCACATGGAAGCGATAATGCAAAAAACAGCCTTCCACAATTTCTCTGTGAAAGACTGTTTTTACTTACTTATGCTTCTGCTTTTTTCTCCGGAAGAATGGCATTTAATGCCACTCCCATAATGGCCGCGATGGCAAGTCCTGTCAGTGTGATGCTTGTTCCTGCCACATTGAAGGTAAGTCCGTCGGAAAATCCGAGTCCGCAGACAAGAATTGTTGCTGCGATAATCAGATTTCTGGAATCGGTAAAGTCCACCTTATTTTCTACCACGTTGCGCACACCGATGGCTGCAATCATTCCATAGAGAATGAAGCTGACGCCGCCTACGATGGCTATCGGCATGGTGCTGATGATTTGTGCAAATTTGGGAATGAAGCTTAACACAATGGCATAGCAGGCTGCCAGGCGGATAACTTTCGGGTCATGCACACGGCTCAGTTCCAGAACACCGGTATTTTCACCGTAAGTTGTATTGGCCGGACCACCAAACAATGCTGATATGGAAGTAGCCAGACCATCTCCGATTAAGGTGCGGTGAAGTCCCGGGTCTTCTACAAAGTTTTCTCCGACCGTAGCGGAAATAGCAGAAATATCTCCGATATGCTCCATCATGGATGCTACTGCAATCGGTGCCATGGCAAGAATGGCAGTCAGATTAAATTTGCAAATCTGAAACGGCGGTATGTCCACCCAGGAAGCACTTGCAACAGCGGCAAAATCAAAGATTGCACTTCCGTCCGGATTGGTAATGCCACAGGCATGAAGAATCAGTGCCACCGCATAAGAACCGGCAATTCCCAGAAGAATCGGAATAATTTTAAACATTCCTTTTCCCCAGATATTAAAGATAACAATGATGGCAAATGCCACAATGGCAAGCAGCCAGTTTGTCTGTACATTGCTTACCGCAGACGGTGCAAGACTGAGACCGATGCAGATAATAATCGGTCCGGTCACAACTGGCGGAAGAAAATGCATGGCACGCTTTACTCCTACCATTTTAATAATTACTGCAAGTATCAGATAAAGAACACCTGCTACTACGATTCCACCGCAGGCATACGGCAGCTTTTCGCCCATGCTCATATCTGCAAAAATACCGGTATCCAGATTTGCAACGGTTTCAAATCCACCGAGAAATGCAAAAGAAGAACCGAGAAATGCCGGTACTTTTAACTTTGTACAGATGTGAAAGAATAACGTACCCACACCTGCAAAAAATAATGTAACGGAAACGGAAAGCCCTTCTCCGTTAAAATAGTTATTGACCAGTATCGGAACAAGTATCGTTGCACCGAACATGGCAAACATATGCTGTAATCCCAACAGCAGCATCTTCAGAATACCAAGGCTTCTGGCATCACGAATTGTTTTACTTGTTTCGTCCATGAAAGACCTCCTGAATTTCGGGTTTTCTGTACTTTTGTACTGCATGACGGATTTTATCCGCAGATTAGTAATTTTATAACCCATAAAATTTGCGGAACTACGGTTTCTGCCGCAATTCCGCAAATCATTATATCGGAAAATGTTCCATCTGACAAGCTAATATTTCCACTGCTCTGACAATATCTGCATATCCATCATATGTTTGTAAATGCTGTCTCTGGCTTTGAGTTCTGCCGGACTTCCCTGTTCTGCCACAACACCGTCTTTTAATACTACTATTTTATCCGCCTTATCCACCGTTCTCATTCTGTGGGCGATAATTAACACCGTTTTGTTGCGGATAAGTTTTGAGATGGATTCCTGAATGACGGATTCGTTATCCACGTCCAGAGAAGCTGTCGCCTCGTCCATCAGAATAATCGGCGCATTCTTTAAAAATGCCCTGGCGATGGATATTCTCTGTCTTTCTCCGCCGGACAGCTCCGAACCGTTTTCTCCAATCATGGTATTCCACTTACCCAGCAGTTTCTCCACAAATTCCTCACAGTGTGCAAGTTTTGCAGCAGCTTTTACTTCCTCATCTGTCGCATCTTTTCTTCCGATTCTGATATTTTCCAGAACCGTATTGTTAAATAATGTGACATCCTGAAATACGATGGAATAAAGGGATAACAGTTTTTCCGGGTCAATTTCCGACACATTCATTCCGCCAACGGTAATTTTTCCCTTTTCATTGTCCCAGAACCTTGCAGCCAGTCTTGATACAGTTGTTTTTCCACCGCCGGACGGACCGATGAGTGCCGTCACTTCTCCCTGTTTTGCCGTAAAGCTGACATCACGAAGCACCTGCTCTCCTGCCTTGTAGGAAAATGCAACGTGGTCAAAACAGATATCATATCCTTTGTTATCCAGTGTTTCACGTCCGCTCTGCTCCTCGTGGGAGAGAATTTCATCCATACGTCTGCAGCTTGGGTCAAGGCTTATGATAGCTGACAGATTCTGCAGGGAAATCTGCAGTGGCTCATACATTCTGGTAACCACCAGCAGGAACATAAAGAAAGTCAGCACACTGACTTCTCCTTTGACCAGAAGCATACTGCCGATAACTGCCACGGTTCCGATTCCCAGTTTCAATATCATCTGTGCCGAGCAGACAAATGCCGCATTGGTAAATTCCGAAACCAGTGCATATCTTTCCACATCTTTGATTTTTTTATTTAATCCTTTTCTGTATGCGTCCGTCATATTGTTGGAACGCAAATCCCTTATGGTTTCCAGTCCTTCCTGTATGCCATCCAGACAGTTTAATTTGTAGCTGAGAGAGTTTTCATGTATTTTATTCATCACACTTCTGGAATAAAATACTACCAGAAACGCAACCGGCATTACCCATACGGCGGCAAGTGCCATTCTCCAGTCAAATGCAAACAGGCTGACAACAATAATTGTTGTGGATAAAAATGCACCGACAAGTTCCGGAATCCAGTGGGAACTGGCTGTTTCGAGCAACGCACAGTCGGACATAATGGTATTGGTCAGGTCGGATAAATCCTTCTTACCAAAAAAGGACAATGGTAATTTTCTTAATTTTTCTGCAAGTGTACGTCTTCTTACCCCGCTTTCCACATAAGTTGCCATAAAGGTGGAATTGTACTGGAAATAGGTTGTTACAATAATCAGGAGCAATGCCACAATGATACCGATAATAAAAAACGGCAGTTTTTCTTTTGGCAGACTTCCGTCCAGAAGGCTGGATGCCAGCACATACAGCAGGCCTACCGGCACCATCAGGGCAAGGTTTGCCAGTGTCACCGCCACAAATGCCCGCACCATATCCTTTGCACCTTTTTCTGACAGGGCATATTTATGCTTTAATTTTTCAATCATACAGATTCACCTCTCCTTCCCACTTTCCAATTAACGGACTGATTGTATTCTTTCCACATATGGGTATAAATTCCATTCTGCTTTGTCAGTTCTTCGTGTGTGCCTTCCTCTGCGATTTTTCCATCTTTTAACACATAGATTCTGTCCGCACCTGTGATAGTGGACAGACGATGGGCAATCATAATGACTGTTTTATTTCTGGAAAGATTTTCAAATGCTTTCTGCACCAGCACTTCATTGTCCGGGTCTGCAAATGCCGTGGCTTCGTCCAGTATCAGAACCGGTGCATTTTTCAGAAATGCCCTTGCAACGGCAAGTCTCTGTGCCTCTCCGCCGGATAGATAGATTCCTTTTGATCCGATAATTGTATTTATGCCATTGGGAAATTTTTCCAGAATATCCATGCACTGCGCTTCTTTTAATGCCTGCAGGACTTCCTGTTCCGACGCATCCGGCCTTCCCATGCGGACATTTTCCAGAATACTTGTTTTTAACAGCTTACTGTCCTGAAATACATAGGATACATGGTTCATCAGTTCTTTGCTGTCGATATTTTTTACATCCACACCACCGATTTTTACCGCACCGCTCTTCACATCCCAGAACCTCGCAATTAGGGAAACAAGCGTTGTTTTTCCGCCTCCCGACGGACCGACCAGAGCAATATGTTCTCCGGCCCTGATATTTAATGAAATGCCATCAATTGCATTTCCCTTTGTGTCATCATAAGCAAATGCAACATTCTTTAATTCCACAGATGCATCCCTTGGCACTTCTTTTTTTCCTGCCTCAGCCAGAGGTGCAACGTCCAGAATATTGTCCATTCTCTTTAACGCGTCTTCCACAATCATCTGAGATTCCCCGGCATAGGCAATCTTCATCAGGGTAACTGTCAGGATAGAAGTAATTAATACATAAAAGATAATATTTAAAATCAGTGTGTCCGTAACACCTTTTCCTGCAAAAGCATAGGCCGCAGGAATCAATGCCGCAAAGATTCCGTTTGCTGCCGTGGTAAATGCAATCATCGGCTTCATCATGCTTTTGGTGTAATCCAGTGTCCATTTTTCATAATCATCAATGGCAGACTTAAATCTCTTAAAGGAAAATACCGTCTGACCAAATGTTTTTACCACCGGAATACCCCTGACATACTCAACTGCCTCTGAGGACATGGTTTCAAGGGCATTCTGGTACTGCTTCATATCCTCCGCCATCTTCGGCCCCATCATCAGCGTCCCCATCAGGACAAACGCCAGAACTGCCGGAATCAGACTGATAAGTCCCAGTCGCCAGTCAAATACAAGCATCATCGCCAGCAATCCGACCGGAGTCGCATAGGAAACTGCTTTATCCGGAAGATTATGCGCCAGGTATGTTTCCGTTGCTGCAGTGGAATCTGTCACTATCTTCCTGATTTTTCCTGTTCCCTCCGCCTCCACATAACCAAGCGGAAGCTTCATGATATGTTCCATCATTTTAATTCGCAGGTTTGCCTGAACCCGGAACGCCGCCTTATGCGAACACATCAGCGCCGCAATATAAAACACCATGGACAGCAGGGCAAATCCCACCGCCTGCCAGCCGTAAGATGTAATATGTACCGCCCGGTCAAAATCCGGCCGAACCTCCAGAATTTCTTTTATGATGCAGAACACATCATAAAACGGAATCAGCACAATCCACGCACTGACTGCTGCCAGAACACAGGACAGATAAGACAGGTACTTATGATTTCCCGCAATGTCCATCAGTCTTGACAGCGCACTTTGCTTTTTTTCCTTCATAATTAACCTCCTTTAAAGCTTTCATGAATTAGTTTCAACTAACCCATATGTATTTATTAAGGCAGTATTTTATTACTGCCCAAATATTCATTCCATATTTCATTCTGCGGTCCGGTTCAAAAACTCCACCATCGCGTTCCATCCTGCATTGTGAAATACCCTGACATTCTGCATAAAATGCTTTGCTTCCTCATAAGTTTTTTCATGAGTCACAAGTTCGTAAATATACTGCCAGCCCATCCGGCAATACACATGGATAAAAAAATCAGCCGGCTGATTTTGCTTTCCGGTAAACTGCACGGCAAATTTTTTATAATAGCTCTCCTCAATCTCTGTCAGCCGGTCAAAATAATTCTCATATTCCGTTCCCTGTGCCTGACAGAAAATCAATCGAAATTCATCCAGATTCTGATAAACATATTCCAAAACCCGGTCCGTTCCCTCATTTCCTTCTTCCATAGCAAGCGAAATACTTTCTTTACTCTCTGCGGTACGGATACTTTCCAGATAAATATCCATCAGCCCGTCTGCCGCCGGCTTCACAATCGCTGAAAACAATCCTGCTTTATCGCCAAATCTCGTATAAACTGAATTGGTACTCACTCCGCTGTCAGCCGATATCCTTCTGAGGCTTGCCCCGCGAAAACCACATTTCAAAAATTCCTTCTTTGCCGTCTCCAGCAAAGTCTCCGTCACTCCTTTGGTTTCCCTGCGCATTTCCTTTCTCCTTTTAATAACGCTGTTATTATAACAACGTTATTTTATTCTGTCAATTCTGCTTATTGATTCGTTTTTTCATTTATCGTATTCACCAGAATCCTTGTTATCCCTGCACTTCCATAATGCCATTGGATGCTGTGCAATATTGGCAAGTTCATTGCTCTGCCCAAATACTAACTCCGGACAATATCTTCCTTCCGAAAAATCTTGCCAGAACTTTTTTTCTTCTTTTGTCGGTACTAAAATAGCTGCAAGATATTCCCTGACTTCTTTCTGAACTGTATCTAAATTAAACCTTTCTCCCTTACGAAGTACCGGAACTAAATCCCGTTTAATCTGCTGAGATGACACCTTTCCTATATTATCAAGTTCAAATTTTTCTGGCGGTCTGGCCGCTCCGATTGCACTATAAAACACAGCACATTTACGAAACTCTTCTTCCTCGCTTTCATCAAACAATCCATATCTGACCATATTATGCATATCGTATAAATCTCTGGGGGCTGTTCTTGTAAGCAATGCTACGGTTTTTGAAGCAAATATTTCTAACGGTGCTACCGAAAGCACCGTTAATATCTCCTCATTCCATGGCAGTTTTACTTCCCTTCTTGCTACTGGACACGCATGGCAACGAAGCATGTAATTAATCTCTATTTTAAGATTATCCCTCACTCCTCCACAATTCACATACTCATATACAAATGAGTCCAATGCATGATAATTCTTGGATTTTGGGCTTAAAACATATCCATTTGCAAGCATATACTTACTGATTTTTTCTGTAATAGCCTCTCTATCCTCAAGCATTTCTTTTCTCATAATACTTCTGCAATAATCCAAATCAATGTCGACAGAAAGCCTTGGCAAATCAAAAATCGTAAGATTAATGGCTGTACCACCCTTTAAAGCAATCGCTTGTGTCAGAAGTTCATCAGATTCCATAAACTTCAAAACATCCGCCAGACGGCAGACTTTTTCCAGTGTATCCCTTACAAATCCTAATTCTTTTGCCATTCTTCCAAGAGTCACTCTATCCAATTGCATCATAATCGCCAACTCCTTTATTTATCAATTTTTCTAATTATCCATGTCCCTAAAGCTTCCACCGTTTATGAAATACATTATCCTGTAACTCTTTCATTAAATAACGTTTTGCATCTGATGAATATTTTTCACATTTCTCAAAAAAGGCTTTTGAAAATTGGAACTCCTGACTCATTTTTTCAAAAAGATACCCACATTTCTGATATAAAAATCCATTCTTATTTCTTGCAAGACACCTCAGTATTTTTTGCTCATCCAGCCCCGGAATTAACATTATACAACGGATTACTTCCTCCAATCCGGCAATTTTTTCAAAATCCCGAATACTATCAACCACTGTCTGTTCCATGGATGTTACCCGTATATTTCCCTGTTGTATTACTTCTGTACCAGGTCTGCATTCTACACGATGATATAACACCCCATCATATTCAAAATCCAAAAACCGTTTTTCAGTTGCAACATAACACTCATAAAACACCTGATTTCCATATCCAAATACTTCAAAAGCACTATGATGCGTAATATAAGCATCCGAAAATAAATTAGAGCCTATCTGATAACGGGAAAGAACCGGCTGTTTTGTTTCTATGCTGATTACCACATAAAAATCTCTTTTTACTTTTTCTATTAGTCCCTTTTTCTGATATTCATAAATTACCTGATTTGCTATGCCTGGTGTTCCTACAATTTCTATTAATTGATTTCTTGAAAAACACCCCTTTTCCAATAAACTTTCATAATGCTTCATTACACATCATCTCCTGTTTTAATTTCTACACAATATATTGTATTTTTATAATACTCTATGAATTTTTTAAAATATATTTTTTTATTTTATCACAAAGTATTATGTTTATCAAATAGATTATGCATTTTTTTAAACAGTCCTCGGAAGAAATTCCTGCCATATAGCGGTGCATCCATTCTGCCACTGCGCCATAGGAGAAATGATTGTAAGAATTTTTCGTCCAGACTGTTACCTGCCAGGTATATCTTGTCCCCGCTTTCAAAGAAATTTTACCTAATGCTATCCCTACGGAACGCGTGGAAATCACTTTTCCGTTGTTCCATATTTCCTCTCCCGCACATTTTAAAGAAATCTGATATGCCTCCCTGCTCCACGCATTTTTTCTTCGCACACATTTTCCACGAAAAACAAATCCGGTCCTTCTCTACTCCCATCGGAGTCTGCATGAAATTTACCGTCAGATGATAAAGCTACGGCTGTTCTTCCAGCTCTTTATAGCAGAAACACTCCTTGCTGTGCGAATTTATCACGCCAACCGCCTGCAGATAAGAGAAAATTGACACAGACCCCGCATATCTCGCACCCCTGCGCTTTAAATCCTCCGCCATGGCATCACTGTACTGATTTGTAACTATACCGGGCGGCTCGTAAACCGACTTGCCCCCGGTAAAACTCCACACATACGCATCCCAGGAACCATACTCCGGCAGAATCTCATCCCGGATAATTCTGCTATTTATAATACTGCCCCTGATTTTGGGCAGACTCCGGATAATTCCCTCGTCCTGCATCAGGTTTTCTATCTTTTCTTCCCCATATTCTGCGACTTTTTCAAGCTCAAACCCATCATATGCCGCCTCAAAATTCTTCCTCTTGTGAAGCAGTGTCCGCCAGGAAAGCCCCGCCTGAAACAACTCAATCACAAACATTTCATACAGCATCTTCTCATCATGCAGCGGCCTGCCCCATTCCTCATCATGATACTTTAAATACAGCGGGTCTTTTGCATACTTTCCGGCACACCTTATCTTTGGAAACTGATTCTCCGACTGTACTTTATCCATTCACTTACCTCCATGTGCGTCTTTCTTTTCAATATACTTTGTTTCTTTCCTTCCTCTGCTGCAGGCAACAGATTTACTCCTCGTTTGATCGTTTTTCTTTTCACTATATTACCTCCTTTATCTTATTCCTTCTGTCAGATGTCTGACTCCCTATTCATAGAAACCTTTTTTGAGTATACTATATCCATTTCCGTTACGTAAGAAAAAAAATTGCATTTTAACGAAAAAATTGCACAAAAAAAGCAAAAAACGGTACAAAATAGCAGATATTTCATCTAAAGCGGTACAAAATCATTTTTCCTTGTTCCTCGCCATTCATCCTTTTCCTCTACTATCATATACTTATTTTCTGCTCTTATTTAACATTCACTTTTACAAATTTTTTCTACTTTTTCCTTATTGTCTAAGAAGACGGAAACCAGATTCGGATCAAAATCCTGTCCCGCACCCTTTCCTCCTGCCCAGAACTACTCCTGTTTACAATCCATATCAGAAGAAACATAAAACTCCTCACCGGTATCCAGACAGATTGCTGCGAGTCTTCCTCCCGGAAGACATGCACCGCAGTCAATCGCAATATGGTTGTTTTTCCGGTAAATATATCCGGGGTTCGGATTTCCTGCAATATGCTGTGTTGGTGTATGCCCTGTCACTACATAGGTATCCGGGAAATACTGTGTATCATAATCTGCACGGTCCCACAGCATTTCTTTCAGGGTATAATCATCGATATCCTTTTCCGGCGAATAATTTCCCAATCCGGCATGTACCAGAAAATATTTTTTTCCCGCGACCTGCAGTTCCTCGCAAACAGAAAAGTCTTTCATAAAATCAAGAACATCTTCCTGTTCTTCCCTGTTCAATGTCCGAAACTCCTGCATGGTTGTGCTGCTTCCATTCATCTGCCACTCAGAAATCCCCTGTATCATTCCTTCGTTCATATGTTCAATGGAATCCTCTGTAATTTCCTGCATCAGAAATTCAAGGCACCGGATTGCCATAAGCTCATGATTTCCCACCAGGCAGAATGCATTCGGCATTTCCATCAGCTTATGTAAAACTTTGATGGGATGCGGTCCTCTGTCCACAACATCGCCCAGAACATAAAGTGTGTCTTTTTCACTGAATTTTATTTTTTTCAGTAATTCCATAAACAAATCATAATTTCCATGAATATCCGATATCACATATACAGCCATCCAAATACCTCCGTTATTTATCCTGCATCATTTGTTACTGATATTTATATCGGACAAATTTTCATCTTATCCATGACATTCGCAAAGATTTTATCAACTTTTATTTTTAGAATCTGATGGTAAAAATTCATTCTACTTCTGCTCTCTTTGCATCCTCTCTCTTCTCATCTCCAGCTCTTTTAAAACTGCTTTTTCCTGTTTTTCAAAGCGGATATAGAAAAGCATTACGATTGCACCGGTAATAAAGAAAATGGCTGGCAGATATGAAAATCCAAATTTCATTGCAGTCAGTGCACTGGCTGTCTGTTCCTGATTTGCTACATATCCAAAATGCTGCAGCAGCTTTAATGGAATAAAATCACCCATTCCGGTTCCAATCTGAAGGCCTGCTGCACTTCCAACTGCGGTTAAAAATCCACTTGCACGGATTCCGTTTTTATATTCTCCATAATCCACTGTATCTGACAGCATTGCAAATGGCATCGAAACAGCAATTCCTGTTCCAATACTTGTAATCACCCATGCAACGAGAATAAACACAAAATGTTTTCCCGATATTCCAAGCATAATCTGCCCACCCGATGCAATTAAAAATCCAAGAATCATTGTTACTGTTTTTGATAATTTTTTTGTAAGGAATGGAATAGCCACTACACCTATCATCTGCGTCAAAACCAGGGCATTTAAGATAGAAACATAACTTTCATTTTTCAGATAGTAACGGGAGTAATAAATCAGGGATGATGTTCTTGTGGAATTACCCAGCCAGTAGAACATACTTCCTATTACAACGATAACCCATGGCCAGTTCGATTTTAATGCCTTGAAACAATCCTTAATCGGCAAGCTCTTGTCAGCATCTTCCATATTCACTTCTTTTGTATTTTTAAATGCAAAGAAAAACATAGCTGCTGAGACTACTGCATAAATCAGTACGGTACAAAAGAATCCTCTCTGTCTGTTTCCCTGTCCAAGAACGGATACCAATGTTAATGTGAAAGTTGCTGTAATAAAATATCCGACATTGCCGCCAATCATACGAAATGAATTAAGCTTTGTTCTTTCATAGGAATCATTACTCAGATTTGGCAAAATAGATGTAATCGGTGTCGAAATGCCGGTATATAAAATGCTTGCTGTCAAATAGGTAAATCCGGCATATATCACTTTTGACGTGCCTCTCAGTCCCGGTGTAAAAAATGTTAATGTCATAAATACCGCAAATGGTATCGCAAGTCTTGCAAACCATGGACGGCTTTTTCCATATTTGGATTTTGTCTTATCAATGGTAATTCCCCATAATGGAACTGTTGCTGTATTAATAATTCTTACCAGTAATGCTATCACTGCCGCAGTCCCGATGGAAATTCCAAAAACATCCGTATGATAATAATTAATAAAACTTGTCAATGTGCAATACAATAAATTTCCAGCAGCATCTGTACCTGCATATGCCACTCTGTTTTTTAATGATAAACCACTTTGATTTTTACTCATATGTTATACCTATCCTTTCTCATATTTTTGTCTGTAATGTCTTGGGGATATTCCCATATATTTTTTAAAACAGTTTGAAAAATAGACATCCGAACTAAACCCTGTAAGTTTTGCAATCTTCTGAATGCTGAAATCTGTCCTTATCAGATATTGTTTTGCATAATTCATCCGCATTTCCAGTAATATCTCCAACGGTGTTTTTCCGAAAGTTGTCTTCATTGCCTTTGCCAGATAATTTTTATGCAGGTGAAATGCATTTTCCAAAACCTCATTTGTAACCGGCTGATCCAGGTTCTTTTCCAAGTATATCTGAATCTGTTCTGCTAGCAAAGTAAGCCTGTCTTTGTGGATTCCCGCATCTTCTATGAATCTCAGAAATAACCGTTCTGTCTTCCAGATATCATTCTGTAAGGTACTGTCCAGTATTTCCTGAAATAATTCAAACATAAGTTCAGGTTCTTTGATTGATGTATACTTCGATAAATGCAAGGTATATGAACACTGATGAAAATGCAGTTCCGGTATTGGAAGTTTTGAAACAAATATTGTTCCGGTATTGCTCTGTTTCCATTCCGAAGTTGTATAAAAATGCAGCCAGTAAAATCCGGTATCTTCCTCGCACGGTTTCCATCCATAATGGTGTCTGTCAGGTAATAATATAAACATCTCATTTTCCCTTATTTCATATTGTTGTTCTTCTTCTGCCAGAAACAGACAGCCTTTCTTTACAACAATCAAATCAAAATATCCCAGATTTCTTCGTTCTACATGACTCTGTCCTTTTTTCATAATTCTGTAATTTCCTTCTATAAAATCTGGAAAAGGTGGAACTGAAATCGATATAATATTACCTGCCATACTATTACCTCCATAAATATCTTAAGTTTATGCTTCAAATTGTTCTATTAAATTATTTGTCAGAATGAAATGATTCTGACCTTTTTCGCTCTTTAATCTGATTATATCATGCCCTGAAACATAATAAAACTGATTTATATACGGTGCATAGCTTGTAATTATATAACCCTTTTCATCTTCTTCATAGCTTCCATTTATGACTGCGATAGTATCTCCACGATGGATAATAAATGTCTTATCTCCAAAATTTTCAAGATATGCAACCATTTCTTCTCCCATATCCCAGTCCGGTGTCTGACTGTCATTTTCAAATAATTTAGCAAAAATGCCTCCATCCCTGTAAAATGTGGATTGTCCAAACCGGTCTCTGGAAAGATCCGGCCGGTTGATATGAGGTCCGGCCACTGCATAAGTGGATGCCGCCATACCTTTCTTTAATGGTGAGGCTGCTGTTGCATGTGTATCATAACAATAAAGAACTGCTGCTGTTGCCCTGTAACTTGCCTCCAGATAATCAATATCTTTTAACAGACGATATACTTTATATGCCGAAGCAGCCGTAACACCTCCCCAGAGTGAATGTATCATATAGGTAAGTGCTTCCCACCATCTGTCCGGATTCTGTGCCCGGAAATCATTGGAATATCCGATATTTGCAAGTAATAATTTTCCATATCTTTCTGCCGCCTCAGTTCTTCCACACTCTGCCAATGCTCCCGCGGTTGGTCCAAATCCGGCATTATCATAAAAATGTTCTGTAATTGCTGCTTTATAATGAACAGCTTCCTTCTCCACACGGTCTATGACTGTCTGCCAAAGGTCATTAATTCTTTCATATTCATCCGTAAGACCTTTCTCCTTTAATTTCTTTAACAGGTCATTAAAATATAGAAAATATACTCCGAGCATCTGGGATTCTTCTTTCCCGCGTTCCTCCTCATGCAGCTGTGGGTTTACTCTCAGTTCAAACACTTCAGCCGCCCACCTTAGATAAGTATCAGCCGGATTTAATGCAAGTACAGAATCCTCAAATTCTGATAACAGATAGAACAAATGTGCAATATATTCAAAGTCCATACAGCGATAAAAATCGCCATACAGTTTTTCCGGTTTCCGGAAATCGCCCTGATAAAACCATTTTGGACGGACATAATTCACTGCACACTTTTCTACTTTTTGAACCTGTGTGACATCCAGTGTACCCAGCAGATTTTTCTTAAGTACCAGATTTGCTTTTCCGAGTGATTCTCCCTGATTGGAAACCGGTGCAAATGCACATGCCGGATTTCCATCTTCTCCAGTATACAACTCATTACAGATATATTGGACACGTTCCTCAATCACTTTATCCAGACGATCCATGACATTTAAAACAGTAAAATCTTCTGTACCATTTGTAAATGTAAATACTATCTTATGTTCTCCCATATGCTGTGGCCGGAATGAAAAACCATAAGAACCATTTGTTTCTTCATTAACGGTTACTTCACCATTTACCACCTTATTATCTGACTGATATTCCGCCCTGACTTTTAAAAGTTTTAAACCATCCGGTAATTTAATTCTGCCTCTTACTGTTTCCCCGATAATATTTAATGGGGTATATTCTATGAATGGATGCCTTAATAACAATCCATTTTCATAAAATTCATCTTTTGTCTTATTTGTATTGATGACATATTCCCACGTTTTTATTTCGTTTGCTCCAAGTGCAAATCCATTTTTTTCGTAAATCCAGTCATGATTCTGAAAATTTTTTTCATAACCTCCTGAAAGATATAATTTATGAAAAAGCATACCATCCAGTGACGGCGATACATTTTCAAAAAACAAATTCCGGTATGCACAATAGGTGCCTATGGATTTTGTTTCTCCCACTGTCTGGTACATACCAAGGCTTTCACTGGTTCCATCTCTTCTGGCAATACTTAACTTTGTATAATTCTTTGATACGGATGTAAACACAGCCGCTGAATTATGAATATTCTTTTCTACATTTTTATCGCGAAACATTACATATGCAAATGAAATCCAGATACCAAACTCATCAATACTGATTTCCTCATTCGTATTATTTGTTACTCGCACTTCCCAACACAATCCATCTTTTCTTTTTTGCAAATCATAAATGAACTCAACCGATAATTTTTCAAAATTATATTTTATATCTGCTTTTGCGTCTCCTTTCTTTATTTGCGGAATTGTCTCATTACTGCTTATTTTCGTTCCATCAGCTTCTCTAACTGCACCCGCTTTATTAAAGCTCTCTGTCCGTTATAGAGAATCCATGAGGGATTGTCTTCGATGTTTGCCATGTTGCGGAGCTTGCCCTCGCCAATGCCAAAATATTTGCTTGCTTCTGTAAAAGTGAGCAAAAACTTTTCAGAGAGCGAAACCATTTTATTTTTTTGCATCACGCATTATCCTTTCCATATACTCATCATATAAAATGTCTTTGTATTCATAATCGCCAAATTCCTCATGGTATTTATCAATATCAAACATTTCCAGCCAACTTCTCGCTTCTTCAAAAGACAGTGGTACAAACGCTGGTGTATCGTCATACCCCTCATAAAATCTATCATTATGAATGTAATATTCTCCATTTTCTGTTTTATACATCCTATGATACTCTACAATGTAAGGGTACTCCTCAACCTCTTCTTCCCAGACTGCCACTTCTTCGTCTTCGTCTGTATCATAAAATCTTACAAAAAACATATTTTTTATTTCCTTTCTGTGTGTGACGGTGCGGCAATATACCACACCGTCAATTTCTTATTCTTCAACATCACCAAAAACTGCAATATATGTATCAGCATCACTATATTCTTCCAGCCATTTCTTAGCTTCGTTAATAGTGATTGGTTTAATTTCGTCACCAGCACACCATCCACCACCGCATGATTCACAATAACAGGACATAGCTCCACCATGACCATGAATAAAAAATTCACCTGTTTTCTTCTTATATAAAGTTTCTTCAACAAAATTAAAATCTGTATAGTAACAACCATTATTCCAAGATGCAATTTCTTTTGCAGTTTCTGTGTTATATCTTTTTCCATTAATTATTTTTACCATATGTTTGCCTCCAATTTTTGTGTGTGACGGTGCGGCAATATACCACACCGTCTGTTTTTTTTGTTACTTCAAATGATTGGTGCATTATCAGCCGTACCCGTTGCACTGAAAATGCATCTTAATCAATTTATGGATTATTTGTTACCGTAGCCTGCTGTTTTGCGAACCCTCTTCTTTTAAACCAGAATATTTTTCATTAAGGTTATACTATGCACAATACTGTTTACTGAGGGCATTGGTGCTAGCCCTCATTGTAAAGTCCTAAATTTGTCACATACGCTCTGAAAACACAATTTTTCATCATAGCCGTAAATCTCCTTTTTGCGAACGCTCCCGAACAGCGTCAGCTGTCTCTTCTGTAAATTGAGCCGTAAAGATAAAATAGATAGCCTTACACTGGCGGTGGCAAAAACAGGAAGTCCAGAGGGGTGTTAACCACCCTTTGGCAAAATATGGCGAAAAACTTTAGTGTTCGCTGTATTTTGCTACAGCGAAGTGGAAAGTTTCGGCACGTTCGCGGTGATGCCATTTTCACAACCTAAAAGGAGAAATAGAACTATCGGGAAAGTCAGAAAATTAACACATTTACAGGAAAATACAGGAAATATTTGCGCTTGTGACATTGATAATTTTTTAACAATCTGGTATACTAACATTATAAAGATATGAAAACTTGATAACAGACGAACATCTGTAAATACATTCAGCTATGACCTCAAGCGCGCTGAGTACCCCCGCTTGAGTGAGTATTGATTAGGGGGAATGGGGACAAGCGGTGTCCTACCACCAGAAGCCGCAAACGCTAAACAATAAAGAGTAGACGAGCAACAGATGTATGGAATTGCACATAGACTATGTGTATTATTTCATACGTTTGTTGCTCTTTTTTGTATTTTTAAATCTATGAAAGAGAGGAAAAAGGTATGGCAAGACTCAGCTTTGATGCAAGCATCAAAATTCATCGTTCTGGATGATTTACAAGTACAAAAACTAAGAAATCTGGACATGGTGGTGTCGCTGGATATTTGCGGCATATCGACCGCGAAACTGACCGACTTAATAATTGTGAGGTAAGTCATAGCAATCCAAACATAAGACCAGAATTAACGTTGCTCAATGAATCTTACTTCAAAGATACTGGCGGTAACTGGCGCGGTACGGATAAGCCGCAAGATATGCTCGATGCAGTCAACCGCAGGATTGATTATGCGCGTGAACACGGTGCAAGAATCGCCTGTAAAGGTCAGAATGACACGGTTATTGTTCGTCCATTGGTTATCCAGCTTGATGAAGAAAATATTAGCAAACACCCAAAGACATGGGTGTGGGATGTTATTTCAGAAATCGAAACAATGTTCGGAAAAGATAATATTGTCGGATTCTCTTTACACAGGGATGAGACAAACGAACATCTTCACATTGCGTTTATTCCGTGCGTAGAGAAGAAAAAAGATAATGGAACTGTAAAATGTGCAATCTCACAAACATATTATTTCAAAAATCCAAAATCGCTTGCAGGAATGCACCGCCGCTTGCGTAAAGCATTAGTATCAAAAGGATATGACATTGACATGGAAAACAAGCCGATTGAGGAACATCTTGCAGGGTACACGGATAAAGACGGTAACTGGCATCAGCAGGGATTAACTCCAGAACAGTTAAAGGAACTTGAAAATAGGCAATTAGAATTAAAGATAGGAGAAATACAGATGAATATTAGAAAGTCGGAATTAGATAAGTTAGAAGCTACCATGCGTGACGTACAGAGCAAAGCAAAGGAAACGCAGGAAAAACTGGATGCAGAACGTGAAAAGCTGGAATTACAGCAGTCCATTCTTGCTACTGACAGGCAGAACGTGCAGGAACAGTTAAAGGCTTTACTCGAAGAAAAAGAGAACGTAAATAAGATGAAAAAAGATGCTGAGAACATGATGGAACAGGCATCTGCTACAGCCGCAGTGTGCGGACAGATTTTAGATGATGAAAAGCATCTGAATGCAAAGTTCTTAGAGTTCCTCGATAAAGAGGGAACAAAGAGAAATAAAGACTTCCGTGGTTTCGTAGAACGTTTATATAAGATGTTTATGAAACAGCGTAAAGATTCAATGAGTCCGTGGGCTTTAGAGCTTATGCGTGAACACCAGAAACAGAGAATCCAGAGAGAACAGGGTCAGTTCCCGACAAATACATCAGCTTATGATAATTCGCCATTCATTATCGACAATAATAATGGTGATATGGACTTGATGTTTTAACTCTGATAATTCGTAAATCGTAAATAAAAAACATGACATATATTCCTTTCGTAAAGAGATAGCCGTAAAAAGCTATCTCTTTTTACGTGTGTAATTGGCTGGGCATTTTTTGCCCATTATTAGCCCAACAATCGCCCTAAAAATAGCCCACATTTTGCCACAAATGATAATTACATATAAATACGCGTTGTGGGTTGTAATTGGGCGAAAAATGGGCTAAAATTGGGCTATAATTTGCCCCTTGCATATGAAAAAAATAAGAGATACCCGATACGCATAGTACCGAATATCTCTTTACATGTTCATAATAGCAAGGCTCTTGAAAAGTAGTAAATTGGTAGTAAAATCACCGTCTTTACCTGTGTAAACCCTTGATTTTCCTTTATTTACGGGCTCTCTTGAGATTTGGTTAATTTTTATGAGAAAATATCATAATTTGCCAAAAAGTGTTGGCCGATTTTGACCAACACTTTTTTAACTTGTTAGTAATTTTATATACAAAAAAGCTGCTGCTCCATAGATAATTTATCTATTTTGCAACAGCCCCTTTTCGCTCATGATATTAGCATCTTTTTATTATGGCATTCCAATGATGGTTGGATATGCATTTCCTTCTGTTACTTCCCAGACATCTGTGCCATCCACACGTTTTGACCATGTATTTAATGTATTTACAAGATTCATGCCTGCTGTGCCCTCTTCACAAACACTGCTCATCTCTGAAGCAGGACTTGTAAACCAGGCTGTCTTCTGTGATTTGATAGTTGTTATAGAACTCTCTGCATAAATTGCATTGTTCGTGAATATCGTATCCTTCAGGAAATAACACTGCTCCACAGCTACGCGGTCGTTATCATGAACATTTTCACTCGCTGCTCCGAGGATTGCTCCACATAGACCATTCTTTCTTGCAATGATTCGTCCGGCATTATAACAGTTATAAATCTCATCTTTATAATTGGATACACCCACTATTCCTCCGCCAAATGTATGCTTAAAGAAAAGCCAGGAATTATTTTTTGGAGAGGTATAAATTGTCGCAAAGTTTGCACAGTTTGTAACTTTAGAATTACTGATATAACCTACAATTCCTCCTATATAATTTATATTATTAATGGATGCCCAATGTTTATCTAGAATTTTACCATAGGAAATGCATTTTGAGATAGTTGCTCCATCACTACGTCCTGCAATGCCTCCGGTATATGTTGTACCTACTG
>OGEK01000944.1_pt1 | contig 24385 bp, 27 predicted proteins | sample 1570641 | NCBI WGS metagenome assembly OGEK01 (sample SAMEA2582136, study PRJEB24529) | metagenome | biome: Human gut stool | place: China | collected 2011
GGCTCTGCCAGTGGTAAACGGTTCTGCTCTGCATCAGCAGTCCGCATCCCCGCCGGACACTGATACGGTAAGCCTCCCGCAGAAAATGCACCGCCTGACGCTTCTGAGCCGGCCTCAGAACTTTTGTTTCAGTATCTCCTGCAGCATCTCCTTGTCCAGACTTAAATCGGCCACCAGATGTTTCAGACGCTGATTTTCATCCTCCAGTTACCGCAGACGCCACAGTTCGGTCACGCCCAGACCAGCGAATTTCTTCTTCCAGTTAATGGGATGGACTACCTCCTCCCGCTGCGGTTAACTGTACGAAATGTGCTCACCAGGAGAATCACCATGAATATCGTATTTCTGGGTATTGATCTGGCTAAAAATGTTTTTCAGCTCTGCGGGTTAAACCAGGCCGGCAAACCGGTTTATACGAAACGAACTGGCCGAAAAGAATTGCTCTAGACGCTGGCAAATATTTCTGCATGTCTGATTGGGATCGAAGCGTCCACCGGGGCATTTTACTGGCAGCGTGAGTTTGAGAAACTGGGGCACAAAGCAAAGGTCATCAGTCCTCAGTATGTAAAACCCTTTTGTCCACGGGCAAAAAAATGATGGTAATGATGCACAGGCCATCGCAGTGGCTCTGATGGAACCGACAATGCAGTTCGTGTCGCCAAAAAGCCCCGAACAGCAGGATATCCAGGCTTTACACCGGGCAAGACAGCGTATTGTCAATCACCGCACTGCTACAGTCTGTCAAATAAGAGGGCTGTTACTTGACCGGGGGATCCCCATTGGCAGTGCTGTTTCCAGAGCTCGCCGGGCTATTCCTCTTATCCTTGAAGATGCAGAAAACGGTCTAAGTTCCCGTATGCGCAGAACAATTGCCGAGCTCTATGATCTCTTTAACGATCTCGAGCGTCGGATCCATTTTTTTGATAAGGAAATTGAAACAGTATTCAGGCAATCAGAAGCCTGTCAGCGTATCGCCAGAGTTAAAGGCATTGGCCCTAAAACGGCCACTGCCGTTGTTGCTGCTATTGGCAAAGGAACTGAATTTAAGAATGGCCGCCACATTGCTGCATGGCTGGGTCTGGTTCCACGCCAGCATTCGAGTGGCGACAGACAAGTGCTGATGAATATGACGAAAAAAGGCGACAAGCATCTGCGGACACTTTTTATTCATGGTGCCTGCTCTGTCGTCAGGGTTGCCACGAATAACGATGATGGCCATATGAATCAGTGGGTTAACCAGTTAAAGGAACGGCGCGGATTTAATAAAACGACCGTGGCGGTCGCTAACAAAAACGCGCGAATAATCTGGTCGATGCTGAGAAATGAGACCGAGTATCAGGTAGTGTGAAATTAATCCCCTGCCAGAAAAAGTTGCAGCGTACTGAGAAATGGTGACAGGTTGCACCTGCACAATCGGAACCTGATTTTTATACTGGCCTCAGAGGCCGTCCAGTTGTTGAGGCGATTGTGTGCGAATTCCCCATTTGGCACAGATTTTCCTGATGCCGGATAGATGTAAGCAACAACCCAAAACCAGATTAAGTACTTGTAAAAAGGAGGTAGTCCATAGATGTAAAAAGTGGCCTCAGAAATACCCATCATTCGGCAGACTTCCTCCACCCGAGTGCCGGTTTCGGCCTGTTTCAGCGCAAATGCTATCTGTTCTTAGGTATAGCAGGTCTTTTTCATGGCGATGTGCCTCTCCGTGAGATGGAAGAAAGACCGGAGACTTCAGTTTAGCCTGGCACTGTTTTCAGGGAGGAGATCAGTTTCAGCCATCAGCCGGTATTCTTCCGGCGTCAGGTTATTCAGGGATTCGTAGAGGCGCTCGCCGTTATATGCAGCCACGCATAGTACCCGGCCCGGGCGACATTCAGTACCCGATACATCGTCATGACACCACATACAGTGCAGTGCTCATTGATAAAGCGGTACTTCAGCCTGGCTCCCTTGCAAAGTACCGCGCGGCCTTTTTCAGGATATCCCATTTTTCTTCGGTTCGTTTTAGCTGCGCCCGGAGTTTCAGGGTCTCGCTTTTAGCTTCCAGTATACCCCGGGCATACTGCTCGCTGTTATCAGGTTTGATAGCCCGTAGCCACTTGTAGAGGCTGTGTGCAGAAACACCCAGACGGTCAGATACTTCGGCGACGGAATAACCGCATTCCGTTATTTGACGGACGGCTTCTTCCTTAAATTCAGGTGTAAATCGTGGTGTGCCCATAGGCTCCTCCTGTGCTCACACTATAGGGCAGGATCATCTACCGGGGCGGGGTCAGTCCAGCATTAGTCGGCGTAGTGGCTATTATAGCCGTTGCATCTACCTGGTATCCAAAAGACCGTAAAATTAATTTTTATATTTTCCTGTTGAGTATAGTTACTTTTTTGGGACTGGTTGTTTTGGGATTCCTTAACTGGTTCATTGAAGGCTCAGCTTATGGGGCTCTTGTCAGCTGCGTATGTATTATTTTCCTCTGCATGACCCGGCTCCGGTTGATTGTGTATCGCTATAACGTGAAGTCGAGTGTTAAACGAATTGTAGCTTCCGTTAAGGAAGGTAAAAGAGTGGCTTTTATTGCGCACCAAAATTTGGAGCTGAGGGAAGTCGTGGTATCAATGTTCAGCTCAATGCTTCCAGAGCAGTCGCGTGTTATACATGGACCATTTGGTTTCGGAATGGATAATGAGATTGAATTCATTAAACAGCGAAACAGCGCGGATGAAGGGTATCTCGTTATTTTTCTTAACCAGCAAGACTCTTACTCCTGGTTAAAACTCATCGCGGGTGAATCACCTGAAAAAGCGATTGCGTACAACTTTGACTTCATCCCTGATCTGGAGAGTGAACATGAAACTAAATGAGACGTCTGGCGTATGCGATGATGTGCATCTAAATACATTTGTCATCGACCCGGCAACAGCCCGACGTTTTGAGTGCGTTAAAGAGATGGTTCGTAAGCAGGGGTTCAATAACATCACGGAGCCGGAAATCATTGATGCCATATTGTCTGAAATAACAGCTGCAGATGCAGCCGGAATTTTTATTGAGTACAAGTTAAAAGCCACCAAACCTTTGCTTTCTACAGATTAGGGCTTTACAGAGCTTTTTTTTATGTTTTCATATTCATAAATTAGAAAATGAGAACCAGTAAATTGAATATGATTTTAAAAGAAGAAATTGTTTTGGGTATCTACAGCTGGCTTCATATGACTCCGGTCAGCATGCTGGTAAGAAACATAACCAGCGACCAGGGAGGGGATTACGCGATCGTCCGCTTTACCGTCGATAGCCGGGGGGTCCAGATGGGGCCTAAGGCACAGGGCCAGCTTCTTTGTTCATTCGGGTTTAATGTAAAGGAATCCTGTGAGGCCGACCCAAAAGACGGTCCAGGCCTCATAAAGGCCGAAATGATGAACGGTGTTATGCAGCTGGTACCGGAATGCATTGAGCTCACAGACAGCCAAACCCAGGCAATCAGGAAAGAAGTAACCGTGTTTAACAGGGTTTGTGCAATGCAACTCCTGGGGGGGCATGGGAATGCAAGGTCTCTGTGGGAGAAAGAAATTCTTCCCCGGATGAAAGTGCGCAGACAACTACATTGAGGCAAGGCGATGAGCAAAGTGCATTGTATTAGTGGTATTACCTGGAAAAACTCCGATAGCGCGTCTTTCAAAGTATATGCCAGCATTGCTGCTGTATTAAGCCTTGGCCTGGTCACAGCTACCGTCAGGAACTATGAAATTCTACAACTGACTGTTCCGTATACCTGGTATGTCTTCTTCACTGCATTCTGGCTTCTGTTCCCGTCCTTCACGGTCTCTTTCCGGGAGCGGGAAGGGCGTTTGTTTACCTCGATGGGTTTTTACGGGTTAAAACTGGTCACTCTCGACCGCCCTGTCTCCGATGGGTACTGGCTGGTCACGATGGAGAAAAACCGTTACCGCCTCGTCAGAGTATGCAGGGACGGGCGACGCCAGCCTGTATGGCTGACGTTTAAGTCTTTACCAGAGTTTGTTTAACGATTACCGTCGCACGTTCAGGAATACGATACGGGAGACGATATGAATACTGACTTTGCCCATTACAACGAAGAGCAACTACGCAAACTCGGTGAGCTGCACAGTTTACTCCGTCACAGCGATATCGGCTCATCTTACCTTGCCACGCTCCCGGAGCCCCGTAGTGTTGAGGAGTTGAATCCTCCACAGGAAATCAATGTGACTCATTCGGTACCCGACGTCGACACCCTGGTGGATATTTACCGGCAGCAGCGGGTTGATAAAGTCCATGTCAGGGATGAGCATTATTCAACCAAAATCACCCGAAAATATCCCGGGTTCGTTGTGGTCAGAAACAATCATGATCAGGTGATGTCGCTGGTGGGTGAAATCAACCGGCTTCGCGACAAATTTGCTGATGCTGTAAAAGCTATCACTCATTACCAGGACTCCCGGTCAGAAATTCTGCATCAGGTTTACCCGTGGCTGGTGACTTTACAGGTGTCCCGTAATATCCGGATCGTTACTGAGCAAATTCGCTCCCTGGGGTTCACCTGGCAAATCCCTGTCATTCATAAATTTACCCGGCTGGAAACGGTTATCGACCGCTTACGCAGGGAGATAACTGAGCTCCAGCCGGATATCAGTCTGACAAAACAGGATGTTGAACGGCTGAAACAGGAACGAACCGAAGAAATCATGATGCTGTCGTTGCTCAATGATGAAGTGAGTCATGACGATGAAAATTTGAGAAAATTTCGGCTCATCCGGGAAAGTAACTTTCCGGCTGTTAACGTCAATATCCGGTACACCAGTCCTGAAGATCCAGATGATGTTCATGGGCCGTACAAACTCAACTTTCGCGCGCCTTTACCATTAATTTTGTTCAGCGAACCGGGCCGGTTTAATCCGTTAAAAAATTACGTAAAAGGTGAAAGGCAGAAGCGCGGCGATTTTAATGAAAAATATCGTTCTGTCCTGCCCCGTATAGGGCTGGTGGAAGTCATCAGGGAGTCAAAATAAGCCGGATTCTAACCGGGATTTGTGAAACTGATCCGGCCAGGAGGTTATACAAAGTGGCCGTCAGTAGGGGAAACACTTTTCTGTCTGCAAAAGAACGTTTCCGTGTACAGGTCTGTTTCAAAAATGCCACAACACATCCAGATGAAGATCGGCTGCTGGCCGAGCTGTTGACTGTTCATCACTTCCTGGCTGACACCTCTATTTTATGGCATATGGAGCAAAAAACTTATGCATGCACCACGACATGGGCCACCACGTCCACATGGCTGCCAGAAATATATCAGCGTCAGGCCAGCACGCCCAATGTGGTAAAGATTATCAAATTTATGCACGCCCGGTTTCCAGGCCTTAAAACGGTTGCAGAAACAAATGAGCAGGGTTACGAACAGGCGCTTACCAGTGTGGATTTTGAAATTCTTTACTGGCCGGTGCTGCCGAAATTCGAATCTGATATAGGAACGATACAGGTAACGATTGCCGGGATGATCCGTTACACAGAAACGATGAGCAATAAAGATTGTAAAACCCCTCTCGACTTAATGATAAAAAGTTTTAAGTCAGGGTTGATCCCGATAGAGAAAATGCCGTTGAGTAAGACTGAAAGGCTTATGCCTCTGAATATCAACACCGCTGGTAAGATATTTACACACGCAACATGGCCGAGATGTCGTTACATTTTCGTACCGGATGAGGCGGGAATAATGAAACTGGTTAACGTGGTCAAATTAAGATTAAAACCTCTGGAGGAAAAATGACTTACGCGATTTTCTTGTTAGTAACTGCTGTTTGTGCATTCGGATTAAATTATCTGACAAACAAAATCTGTTCCGGTACGGGTATGATTAACCAGAGTGGAGGCTCTAATGTACACGCCTTACGGTGTATCACATCGTTCCTTCTTCTCCTTGTCTCACTCTGGCTTCCTGTCAAACCTGCCGTGATCAATCTGGCAGTAGAGTTTGCTGCACTGGTGAATTTCATTGCATCAGTCACTCTCTATACCGTTGCAAATTTCAGGGAAAAACGGAGATTAAAAAAACAAAGAAAAGAAGAAAAAGCTGCTCAAAAAGGATAATCCATGATATCGCCTCTCATTTTCCTTCGTGAGACGCACCAGAACTGATTCAGGCACAGGGTAACGCATTTTCCGGTTTCCTGGCTGCCTTCACAATTATTCCGAAGCAGGGAGCAATGTCAGCCGTTTTTAAATATCATCCGGAGTTTTCATGAATAATAAAAGAACGATTACCACTCGAGAGCAGATTAAAATTAATGGGGAAATTCGTGAGAGAACAGCAACCCATATTGTTACTGGTGCTCATGGGTACGAACCCCTTTGCATAAGTGGTTATATTGTCGAACATAACGAGATGGGTGAGGTTATCCATAACAGCGAAAAATTAGCGGAAGATTTGTTACCTGTTACCTGCCCAACATGCAGGGTCATTTGGTATCACACCCATGAATTTACATTCGATGATTTTGACAGTCTTTCAGGTAAAGGGGATTTTGTTGTGACAGATTTGAAAGAACTGAATATCTGAAAAGTTCATAAGTGACCAGCGCTCAGAAACATGTTGCTGAGTGCTGGCGTTTCTCTCAGTAAAATCTATATGTCGTCCAGATGATTACGCATAAAGCTTACCATGGCTTTTTCACTGGCAAGATATCCACGGATATAACGGAAGACCATCTTTGGATCAGACCAGTTCCCCATTTCGGTAATCTTTTCCAGGGAGTACCCGGCCTTAAACAGCTCTATGGCTCCCCCCACACGCACACTGTGACCTGTCCATGTCCGGTACCGCCCGGACTGTCGGTTACTGTCGCCGACCTTCCCGGCAATCCCCCAGAGGCGTGCAAATGCCTGGTTCAGTGAATTAGAGGACAGCATACCAACATCTTCCCGTGATACCTTTGATTCATTCTGTAGCTGCGTCAGTAACCCCTCACTGAATCCTGCTTTGACCAGCATCCTGTCTATGGATTTTCCCCGGGATAGCTTACTGCTGGTGGACGGGAAATACCGGTTTGTATGGATGTTTACAGGCTGAAAAAGAAAACGGTGACCGAAGGTTTCGGTATCGGTGTATTCCACCGTCTCAATCAACCGTCTGACATGCTGACTGCATTGTGGTGAGAGCTGAAATGTCAGGTTACTTGAAAGGCTTGTCTTGGTCCGCATGACGTCCAGAAGGTAACAGGACGTGTCATTTTGCCATTTCAGGTCGCCGGTTTTAATCCTTCGAATTTCCACGTTACGCAGCAGGGTTTCAAACCCAACCCATATCATTGCAAGGTCCCGTTTGTCTCTCAGGTCGTCGCTTTTATGCAGCGACCGGCGAAGAATATTGAGATCGGATATAAGAAATGGAAGGGCCTGACCGGTGACGATTTTTTTCTCATTCTCCCGCGCCCGCCATACCTGAACCAGTGCTTTTATCAGAACGTTGCGGAAGTCTGGAAAACCCAGGCTGCTGTTAACGCTTGAAAGGCATGCAATAAAATGAGAGATAGTCGCCATTTTAACGGATCCATTCAGCCCATTAATATAGCGCTCGACATCAACCGCTGTGACGGGGAAGGGGGTCAGACCGTGCCTGGCGCACCATGCAGACCAGACACTCGTGACCCTTAACTGACTTCTGGCCGTATTGTACCGGCGAAACCGCAACAGCTTGAGTGCATCCAGAGCGCTCATGTCATCGGTTCGTGAGATAGCAACCAGTTTGGTTTTATCTGTCATGGGAAGATCTCATGTCTTTTCACTGATACTGTTTTTATAACCAGTATAGTAACATTGTTTTTTTTCAAATCCAGGCAGAACGGGAAATTAATCAAATTGCTTATCTTGCCTGTGCGTGGAACTTCGTTTACTGTTTTCGAAAATACCCAGTGTTTTTGAACATGCCCCGGAGCGTCGTTGTTGAAAAGCCCAAATGTGCACAGTAGCCTGAGAGAAACCTATCTCCTGAAGTTCAGAAAGTGCAGTACGACTGAAACCCTTGACCGAGTGTTTGAGCGTATCCTGGATAAATTAAATGATGAAGGTGGGGATATAAATAAGATAACCAGCCTGAACGGAGCTTATGATCACCGCAGGGCTGAGATCTACATGAAAAAAAACTATGACAAAATACCTGCTTCCGTGTGGCATCTCATCCCCGATGAGATATGAATAATGTAAATTAGACGCTGTTATTCCAGGTTTGATAAAAATGGATGATGTAGAATTCCTTTACTCATTTTTAACGAGGAATATACATGCGACGTAATGCACAAAAATGGATCCCGTTTGGATTTGATACGGATTCAAATAAAATTGTTGATATCGCCAGCGTTGAAAATGGGCTTTCGTGTAACTGTATCTGCCTCATCTGTGGGACCTCCCTGATTGCCAAACAGGGTCAAAATAAAAAATGGCATTTTAGCCACAGCACAGGAGTAAAAGGGGTTTGTAGTGAGCTCACACTACAACATATAAAAAAATACATAAAGGTGAAAATACAGGAAAAAAAATACCTTGCTCTCCCTCATCTTCTGCAGGGTAAGGAGAAAGGGATAGTTAACCTCAAAAATCTCGCTGGTGGTGGGATTGTTTGTGGCCTTAATGCTGACCTCACAGGGATATGTAACGATACGACAATCGGGATATTTATTAATGATACGTCGGAGGATATCCAGCCCAATCCAGACCTGTTAGCGCAAACAGACCAGCTGGCGCTGGTGGAGATCGATGCCGTTCGGATTGAAAGTATCATCGCTCCATATCGTGAGAGTGGAGAAGGCATAAAGATGATGGATGCGATAGAAAAGTTACTTTTCGTTTCTGAGGAAGCGAAAAAATGGATCTACCATCCTATGATGAAGAAGGTTAAACACCATACTCTACACCAGTACCGGCGTGAGCTGTCTACCAGTGGAAATCAGATCCTTGCTTTAATTCCTCATGAACTTCCGATAAGCATGAACGCCCTCCCATCCTCCCCGGCACAGCAGTGGCATCACCTTCGAGCCACGATTAACCTTCTTTGTCGCCTGAGCCGTTCTGATATCCCTCAAGGCAGTATTGCCTTTGAAGAACTGGTTTATTATATCCCCCGGCTTCTGGAAGCATCTGAATCTATCAATGTTGCCGCCTACGAACGATGGTATGACTTCTATATACGGAAAAAAGGAGAGGGTGTACTGAATGAGGCTGAAATTGAATTTTTGTCTTTTATAGTGAAAATCATTAACTGGAACTTGTCCATACATAACCTTCCCACCTTCGATAGCAAGCAGGCCTTTCGGGATTGGTTTTTGCTAAATGATCCTAACAAGTCGCTATAGATCAATCTGTTTCTGCCCCGGGTTAAACCTGGCCTCCTGTACCGCTGGATGTGTGCTGTTTGGTTAAAATTCTTTTGATGCCAGCCGGGCGTATATCGCGCTGCAGCAGGTCACGGCGATTTTAATGTCGACTGTAGTCGCTGGTAGTGTCAAAGCTGGCGTGTAACCGGGGTCGGTGGAGGGGAATCATTCTCAACGCTGGCGGGTAAACGGATCCGCTACCGGTGCTCATCCTCAACGCTGGCGGGCAAACAGGGCCGCTGCCGGTGCTCATCCTCAACGCTGGCGGGTAAGCGGGGCCGCTGCAGGTGCTAATCATCAACGCTGGCGGGCAAACGGGGCTGCTGCAGGTGCTCATCCTCAACGCTGGCGGGCAAACGGGGCCGCTGCAGGTGCTCATCCTCAACGCTGGTGGGTAAACGGGACCGCTGTGGTGCTTATCCTCAACGCTGGCGGGTAAACGTGGCCGCTGACGGTGGCTATCCTCAACGCTGGCGGGTAAGCGGGGCCGCTGCCGGTGCTCATCCTCAACGCTGGCGGGTAAACAGATCCGCTGCCGGTGCTCATCCTCAACGCTGGCGGGTAAACGGGACCGCTGCCGGTGCTCATCCTCAACGCTGGCGGGTAAACGGGACCGCTGCCGGTAGTCATCCTCAACGCTGGCGGGTAAGCGTGGCCGCTGTCGGTGGTCACCGTCAACGCTGGCGGGTAAACAGGGGCGATACCAGTGACCATCCTCAACGCTGGCGGGTAAGCGTGGTCGCTGCTGGTGGTCATCTTCAACGCTGGCGGGTAAACAGGGCGCTGCTGGTGTAAAGCCTCATTCCTGGAGGGTAATTACCTGGTTCGGTTTGCTGCGTTAGCTAAAAATCCGAACTCTTAAAATTACACTCTGGAGTCAGTGTGTAATGTAAATGACTGATTTTACCTAAATAACTCAGGTAACTTTTTTGTTTCGACTAAGAATGACCAGTACATAATCCCCACGATTTTTTTCTATCGTGTATTTTAAAAAACCAGCTTCATCCAGTTGCTCTAACGCTTTTTTTATCGTCGCATTCTGAGCACCTTTGTGTGAAGTCAGCTGCAACCGTTCTCTTAAGCGGTCGAATCCAATGCGATAAAAATGGTCAGGTAATTCAACTAGATAAAGATACAGTGCCTGGGCTGATTCTTTTCGAGACAGGGTCTTCAATATTTTTAAGTAAAGTCGGGTCTTCCCGTCGACACGATACAGAGTATTCAAATCCGGATTTGGCCTGATAATGACCTCATCGGTTCCCTCATCATAGTAAGAAGTAGACACCAGGCTCATGTCGATCTTTACTTTTTTCCCTTCTACTGTTGAGTTTTTGATGAACTGGAAATGGGTGTGCTGGATCCGTGTCAGTGAGTCGCTAAAACGTTTCCTTAACCTTGAATCAACTCGTTTTGTAGCAAGCCCACAACTGAAAGCAAAATCAATAAAATTGACCCTAACAGTCCCATCAGGCTCAAGAAATGTGTTGGCGAGTGTGTCCACGATCCCTAGCCAGACTTTGAAATCCGTATCCATATCAAGCCTGGGCCCAAAAATACTAATCTTTTCGTACCCCTCTCCAGCGATAGAAGAAAGACGACACAACTCAGTCGTTGCATCGATGACATGACCTCGTGCCATAGGGTCGCTGCCATCCTTGACTGTCGGAACAAAGACCCCCAATCGCAGTAGCGATTTGGGTTGAATACTCTGTTTTGAGTTAGGAACCAAATGTATAACTTCACCAGAACTTTTATCTTGCTCAGTGATGATTAGCGCTAACTGATTGTTATCATTGGCCATTTTATAAAATCCCGGATGTGGATATTTTTACCAGATTACCCGCTGGCGTTGATAAAATCTACCCTCTGGCGATGATAATTGCCCCGTTAGCGTTGATGGTATACCCTCTGGCGATGATGGTTCACCCGCCAGCAATGATAGAATACCCGCCAGCGTTGACAGAGATGGCCTGAGAGCCCCGTAGTTCAAGGCCTCACTAAAACGTTATTCTTTTATTAGTCTTTTTTGTCCTTTTCTTAGCTTTAGTTAAGCTTCTGTTATTATTCTAAGCTGTGGATAAACATCATCATCAATAGTCAACAATCCCGGCAAGACAGAATCACCAGACAGCAAGGGAGAAAACTTACCAGAAGCCGGTCAGACACTGTTTGAAACAGGCCGAAGCACCACCTGTAACCAACCCATTCTTTCTCCATACGACGCTGCAACTGTTTCGGTTCGATCTTTGTTCACTCCTCTGCCCGGCATGCAGTATGCAGTGACAAACTGAATTCGTCTGGCTCGACAATAAATTCACCAGCACACTGTTGGCTGACATTATCTTGCTGCCATTTGCCGAAACTGAATCACCCGAGCGTCAAGGTTCTCGACTGAGCAGATAATTCAGAGGAGGGGAGACAGGTATCGTTTGATAATCTTCAGGCAGGCACAATTTTCCGGAATGCCCGGATTAATATGTGGTAATTATGATTTTCGGGCATCAAATGTAACGACAGAGTTACCTGACTGACAGGTATTCACCTGACGGCCAAAGGCATCAACAATAACCGCATCCGTCGTCTCCGACACAGTCAAAACAGACGGAAAGGTGAGGACTGACATCCTTCCATACCGTGTCTACTGGATGCTCTGCCATGGTCCGTGAACGGGATGCACCAGTGTCGATACCAGGAATGTCTACTGTAGGCGACAATGCTCTAAATTTTGCATCGAGCGTTATTCTGGCTGCGTTGTGTCTACTATATGCGATACCCTCTGCTCCGTGATTAAAACTCAAACAACATTATCAGGACATACCGAGGTTCCTGTCTTTTGTGTCGACTACAGTAGACCAGCGGGAAAAGAGGGGGAGGGGTAACCTGTATACCAGAACGCAAAAGCTATAATTCAAAAGAGACGGCCACCTGCACTGAATCAGATCGGTTTCCTGATTTTTGTTTAACCTGATACCTAACGCTAATGTATGCGTACATTAGCTTTGGCTGAGGACAAGATTCGTGAGAGCTGAAACGAAAGAAGCTATGCGGATGTTTTTGGGGGGACGTTGCTACACGGCTAAACAACTCGAGAAGGACTATCTCTCTGAAGTGGCAGGTTACAGCGACGACCGCTGGGAAGCGCCGCAAAGAGCTGCCCGGCTGGCGGCAGCGGTAAAACGCTACAAAACCTCAGAGATGCTGCGTTTTATTTTTGCCACCATCGCGTATGATCCCGACCCGGATCTGACCCCGCTTGCCGTGAGGCGGCTGTGTCAGGCCTTGTTCGGCAGAACCGGTAGCCAGTGGCTTATAGTGGAAATTTTCGGGGTGAAGGGACGGCAGCACCGCAGCGATGACAGCACTCCGGAGGCCGTTGAAAAAATGGCAACCAGATATCGTCACGCCGCAGGGCTGCACTGGGCGGCAACTCTGGCGGAAATTGAGCGGGTAAAGCGCAACTATCAGACCCAGGTTAAGGCATCCAGGAAGGGAGAAGGGTAAATAACATAAATTTAATGCTAATGTACGCATACATTAGCATTAAGATAAAATGGCTATACCACCAGTTTTTGTATCCAGATGGCTTACTGACATGTTTCCTTGCACGGTAATTCAGGTCTGAATGCGACAGGGGCCTACAGCACAGATCGGGATTGAGAACTGGAATGCGCTGGTCTGTTTTGCACCAGCGCTACGGGGTTTTTTATACCACACACAGGTTTCAGCTGGTGGGCATCACGGCAGCTACCTGAGCTTACTGTAGTGTTTTTGCCCAGCCCGATACTGTTTTATTGCAGCCTGTTGGCAGGCTACAGAGTCAGCCGGGGCGATGTCTGGATTTTCTTTCAGTGCGTCAATTGTGGCCTGCACCATGCCCTTGTCCAAACCCCATGTGGGGGAGGAGGGATTATTGGCTTCTAAAGGGACTTTCAGTTCCAGTACATCTCGTTTAGCACACGTTTTATTTGCCTGGTAAGTAAGGTCTGGGTCTGCAAGGATTTTAGCGGATACACCAAAACTCGCCAAAACCAGACACAGGGTGATACTTGTCGTTCGCATATTTTTATCCTTATTAATCGTCACTGATAATCAGAGTGGTCTGGGATGCTTCTTTCTCCACGCCATCCACATTCTGTGTTCTGTCCTGATGTTTCCTTCAGAAGTTACTTTATTGTGCTTCGTGGTCGGTGGAGAGGCTAAAACGCTTTCAAGCGTTTCACCAGCATCGAATCGCGCGTACAGCTTGTAATCGGCGGCATTCGTGTTTGTCGGCTCACATTTGCCATGGCTCATTTTTATCATCCTTTGCGATAAGAACTTAACTCTGCCAGGTACCAGCAGCTGGCGCCATAAACGAATTTTTACTTCCGGTGGTAAATCACCTCAGGCATCGTCATCCCGGAGTTCCAGGTTTTAATACGTAGTGAAGGTCTTGCTCAATACTCGCCGGACGGAATTATTCATCATCACCGGCAGGGGCTGCAGTGCTGGTATGCACTTTATAGCAGTCCACCCGGCGGGACAATTCATGAAAGCTGGTGGGATCGAACCATCACACTCAAAACGTAAGACAACATGCCCTATAGTCCTGCAAAGCCTTTGCTCCGGAGCGCCACGCTCTGCGTGGGTCGCGACTGTGCACATTTTTGGCATATTCTTTTTTTCTTTTTTTTTATTTTTTCTCTTTTTTTCGTCCGCGCGGCGGGGGGCGGGTCGGGCACGTTAAAGGTTTGGACTTTTAAAGGTATGTTGTCTTACGCATGCTTTTTTGCTGCCTGTGAGAGGAACCTCTTATCAGAATGGTGATGCTGGCCATCCTCTTCGTCGTCTCATTCAAATCCTGTGAGGATGCTCCCCACTCTGATGGTAGAGGGGTAAGCAGAATAAAACCCACCAGAAAAAACGACGAAGATCCAACTTGCTGTGCCTGTGGAGCAACTGTCTTGAACACCACCTCATTAACAGGCCAAATTATGGAAAGTATTGTCCCATTCCTCACCTTTTTTGATCATGGCGTTGATGATAGTAAGCAGTTTTCTCATCGAGGCGACTATGGCTACCTTTTTGGGTTTCCCTGCCAGGACAAGACGCGTGTAGAAGGTTTTAAGTGCCGGGTTGAAACGAACTGCGCAGAGTGTCGCCATATACAGAGCGGTTCGCACACTGGCACGCCCGCCAAAAATCGAGCGCCGACCACGCATTTTGCCCGAATCTCTGTTAACAGGGGCAACGCCCACAAGAGCACATATCTCTCTTCGAGTGAGGTTCCCGAGTTCAGGAACGTCAGCCAGCAAGCTTGCAATGGTCGTTGGGCCTACACCTTTGACCGATCTGAGCAATGCGGACAGATCAATAAAATGCTTCTGAACGTGCTCTTTTATCTCAATATCAATGAGTTCAAGCTCACCGTTCAATGCGCAAATAAGGCACTCAACGCTTTTCATCACTGCTGGATGGGTGGTGTGAAGTCGGTTTCGTTCTGCAACAAGCATCCCCACCAATTGTCGGCGGCGAGCTACCCGGGCGGTCAGAACCTGACGCTGATTGTCAGGCAGGGCCAGAATGAATCGTTCTCGCTCAGGATGGTTATTGATTACATCCGCCATTTGGGCGAGCGCTCTGGCATCAATGCTATCGGTTTTCGCAAGGTATCCCATCGCCCGACAAAAATCTCTGGCTTGTCTGGGGTTAACAACAGCGATTTCGTAACCTTCAGCTTGAAGATGATAGGCCACCGGGGCTTCAAGGCCGCCAGTTGCCTCCATCAAAATCAGAGAAACAGAGACGCTTTTCAGGGCCTTAATTATCTGTTCGAAACCATCGGTGCTATTTATGACAGTAAAAGAAGCTTTGCCGGTTCCCACGCAAATATCGAAGGATCCCTTAGCAACATCAATACCAACACAGATCTGATTTGGCTGACTCATTATTACCCATCCTTGTATATTCGAATTGAGGTTCCAACAACTGTTCGGGTTTCAGATGAGTGGCTCAGCTCATGCGCAATTGGCTCCACATCGGGCTTTTTAATCCCCTGGCTGAGTTCGAGCTGCATGAGCCTTGCCAAATCATTCCGATGCTATTTTAACCGATCTTTAAGATACAAGGCTGTGTGCAGAGACGCCCAGACGGTCAGATACTTCGGCGACGGAATAACCGCGTTCCGTTATCTGACGGACGGCTTCTTCCTTAAATTCAGGTGTAAATCGTGGTATGCCCATACGCTCCTCCTGTGCTCAAACTATAGGGCAGGATCGTCTACCGGGGCGGGGTCAGTCCATAAATGACTCTGAGGTGTCTGTTAAACCCGTGGCGATTCAGTCCATATGCTGAAAAGTCTGCTTAGTGCTAGGAGCGGACAATGGTCCGAATTAATTTCTGTTAATAAAGAAGCATGTCGGTCCATACACTCTCCATAATTTGCAAAAAATAAATCAACAAACCTCTGTCAGAATTTCCTATCTGAACAGGAGGGGTTATGAACAAAATAAACTATCAAATCAAATACATCGAATATTTGTTGAGAAAATGCAGAACAATTTTGACTAATGACATTTCATTTCATGCAGAAAGGTTAAGAGAAATATCTGGTACATATCCGGATTTACTCAACCCTGTAACGCTTAATGAGAAAATTTGCCATCGCATTTTATTTATCCACAACCCATTTTATACAATGCTTGCTGATAAACTTCTGGTCAGGGAGTATGTTGAGAAACGGACTAATTTAATTAAGCTTATTCCATTAGTAGGTGTTTATAACAGAGTTGATGATATTGATTTCGACAAGCTACCCTCAAAATTTGTTTTGAAATGCAATCATGATAGTGGTAGCGCGGTCATATGCACGGATAAAACGAATATTGATTCCGCTAAGGTTAAAAGCAAATTAAAACTATCTCTTAAAAAGAATATGTATTATACGACCCGAGAATGGCAGTATAAAAACATACCGCCCGTGATTCTATGCGAAATGTATCTGGATCTATTTTCCAGTAAAGACCGGAATATAACTCCGGAAATGATAAGAATACATTGCTTTCACGGTGTGGCATGTTTTATCGAGGCCGACTTTACTGACAGCGATGGAAACGAATTCATTAACGTTTATGACAGAGCGTGGAATTTACAACCCTTTCAGATGGAATATCCAAACACGCCATTGCCGGTTGATGAACCAGAATCATTTCATAAATCCATTATTGCTGCCCAGGAGTTAGCAAAGGAAATAGACTACTGCCGCGTTGATCTTATGCTAAAAGGAGAGGATATCTATTTCAGCGAAATAACATTAAGTCCCAAAAGAGGCAAACTTAAAATCACTCCTGCAATCTGGGACGCCAAACTCGGCAGTATGTGGGAGCTGTCTCTTGCTAAAACAGGCTCAATCGAGCCTGTGTTTTCATGCCCTTAAACAGGCCATGAGAGTTTGAAAATCGAGCCATTTTCTGGTGTTATACCATAGCTTACGTCTCCGCCGTGGGCTCGCATAATGGCTTTAACTACCGACAACCCTAAACCACAGCCCTCTGGATTAATATTTTTGGCGTATTCTCCTCGCTGAAAAGGCTGGAATAAGGACTTCTGGAGTTCTTCAGGAATTCCAGGTCCTTGGTCCTGAACGATAATAAAATTATCGTTTCCTGTAATACCATTCTTTATTAAAAGCGTTTGTGATGTGGAATATTTTAAGGCATTGTCAAAAAGAACGGTCAGACACTGAATAATACGTAAAGGATCACAGATGCAACGCTGACAGCTGAGTTCAGTCACTATGTTAAAGCGTTTTGTTTCAAAGTCGGGCAAAAAGGTATCAAGCGCACTGGTGATCAGTGTCGCAAGTTCAACTTCACTGAGCATCAAGGAATATCCTGCTCCTCCAGAGGAGCTCACGACGCGGAGATCCTCGATTAAGTTAGTCAGGCCCTCAGTTTGTTTAAGGAGGTTTCTGAACAGCAGTGGTTCTGGTTCGAATACGCCATCAACCAGTCCCTGAAGCCTTCCCCGTAAAATAGTAACCGGCGTCCGGAGTTCATGTGCGATTGCAGCATTCCATAAATTTCTCTGAGCATCCAGCGTCTGCAATTTTTCCGCCATTTCATTAAAGTCATCGACGAGTTTATTCATCTCACCTAACTGCGAACCCCGACTAAATGCTCTCGCGCTCAAATTTCCCTGAGAGATTTGTTTCAGGCTGTAAGCTATTTCATTCAAAGGTTTTAATATTCTTGAAGACAGTTTTACGGTGAAAAAGAGTGAAACCACCAGACTGGTGATGGAAGCGATCAAGATCCACATCCAGTCCAGGAACGTCATATTATTTTCATTGCCTTCGGCCATCCCCCCTGGAAGGTAGTCAATCAAGAAACTATAGAATAAATATGAACCAAGCACGGCAATGGCAATAATTACAAAGGTTAACGACAACATATATGTCAAAATCTGACGGCTCAGAATCGTTTCTTTGTTCATTTTTTGTCACCCAACCGGTAGCCTAATCCTCGGATACTTTCCGGAATCCCCTTCAATCCGGCATGTTCAAGCTTTTTCCGAAGTTTACTCATATGGCTGTCAACAGTGCGATCAAGCGAGTCTCCCTCAGGCAAACACGCATCGAGTAACTCTTCACGTGAACAGACTTTTCTCGGGTTTCTCGCCAGATAGGTCAGAAGCTTAAACTCAGTGGTGGTTAATACTGGCGTGGAAACCTCACCTTGTGCAGTGATCTCAACGTAAAACTCATCAGGATAAATCGTTAAAAAAGGCGTTCTTAAAGGTCGCGAATGTGTAGACTCGGCAACAGGCCTGGTTCGGCGAAGTACAGCTTCAACCCTGGCAATAACCTCTGATGGATTGAAGGGTTTTATCACATAGTCGTCAGCTCCGAGCCGTAGGCCCATCAGTTTATCAACATCTTGATCCAGTGCTGTCACCATGATGACAGGGACATTGGTTTCCTTTCTTAACGTGGTAAGAACATTCCAGCCATCATATATAGGCAGGTGAATGTCCAGCAGCAGCAGCTCAGGCTTGTGTTGACGAGTAAGGTTGATAGCCTGCTCGCCGTCTTCAGCTCTTAGGGTTTTCATGCCAGCCTTATTTAAATAGCCTGTCAGTATGGCGGCGATGTCATCGTCGTCTTCTGCGACGATAATCAGATTGTTGTTCATATTTTCTTCCACTGTTCTGATGACAATATGTATTTTACCCTGAAAGTACTTTTATCGTCATGCTCATGATTTTTCACGCAATTATAAACATCGATTTTCAAGTTGATCTTTTTCGACAGGTATTTTTTGGAAAAGTTCATCAGAAAATCCCTTAAAACTTTACCACCTACGCTCTCCATATTCACTACACATTTTATAAATAATCAACCAACATCGCTAAGCGATAATCTAGAGTCAGGTTAAGGGTTGCATGCAATATATACTATTGTCTAAGGAGCGTTATGACGCTGACTAAATTTTTTTTCCGGCGTGAGAATTTTATAGCCTCATTTTTATTTTGCATCGTTTCATATGGGTTGTTATCTACCTGGCTTTACCTTGTGCATTCAATTAATGAAAAAGTAGAATCCACATTACCCTCATCTTTACTGATTCGTGTTTTGATAATCATTACAGCATTATCATTTATTATTCAGAAAAAACCTGGAGTTTTTAAAAGCTTCATTGCAATAACATTCGGTCTGGTTTTACTGTTTATACACACCATCATTGTATTACATCTGCTTTTGAATACTTTTCCAGATATCTATGATTTTGTTTTTTATTATGAATTTTTTTTAATGGTTTTCTTTTGCGGACTACCTTTATGTTTATGTATAAGAATGGTTTGATATTATGCAATGTCAATATGATACATAACCTCAGGAGTGAGTACACATATCCTCCATAAAACATCCATTCACGATTGACATCATCACGTTACACTTAGCACATGGATTTATGACTGCTCTGTTCTGCTGTCTCGTTTCACTTAGCTGACATAATAAACCAACTGCAGAACCCTTTACACACAGATGTTTAATATAATTTATCATGATTTATAAAGGCAACGACAAACCTATGGCCCCCGGGGTTGCTATCTCACTTAAGAGACTTGCCTGGCGGCACAGAAAGAAATTGTGCATTACTTTCATGCTGGTTATTGCTGAAAACGTTGCATTCCTGCTCTACCCCGTTCTGGCGGGCATGGCGATAAATGCCATCCTGGGCGGACAGACGTCACATGCGGCTCTTTATGGCCTGATGGTTCTGTTCATGTGGTGCATGGGAGCCGCCAGACGTAGTGTCGATACGCGAACGTTTGCACGTATCTACGCAAGTCTTGCTGTGACTGTAGTATTATCCCAGCGAAAATATTCACTTAATCACTCGACTATTGCTGCGAGAGTCACTCTGTCCCGTGAATTTGTAGATTTCTTCGAGTTGCACCTGCCCGTATTGATCACCTCGATCATTTCCCTTTTCGGCGCAGCAATTATGCTGTTATGGATTGAATTCTGGACAGGTATAGCCTGTTTGATCATCGTGGCAATACTGATGTGTTTTGTCTCAAGCTATGCCAGCAAAAATGAGACATTCTACAGACGGCTGAATAATCGCCTTGAGAAAGAGGTCGATTATGTTAATAAGGCGTCTTTTGGTGCTCTTAAGCGACATTATGACACACTTGCCCGTCTGCGCGTGGTGTTATCCGACAGAGAGGCATGGGGATATTTATCAATAGGCCTTCTGGTTTCTGCTCTCTTTTCCATGACCATTATCAGGATGAGCATGGAATCCGGAATTAATGCCGGACATATTTATTCCGTCATGACCTATATGTGGATGTTTGCAACAAGCCTGGATGACGCACCACAACTTCTTGAGAAATTTTCCCAGCTCAGGGATATCGGTAAACGGGTTTCGACTGACGATGAGACCTCTTTATCAGGAAAACCATGCTGAACTTTTACCCTTTGTATGTTGACTGGAAGTACACCTGATGCCGCACTTTTTCATTGAGCGCCCCATCTTCGCATGGGTTATTGCCCTGTTTATTGTTCTGACGGGACTGTTGTCCATACCTCGTTTACCGGTTGCGCAATACCCTGAAGTTGCGCCACCCGGTATTATCATTTCAGTGAGTTACCCCGGAGCCAGCCCGGAAGTGATGAACACATCCGTCGTGTCTCTGATCGAGCGTGAAATTGCAAGTGTTGACAATTTACTCTATTTTGAATCTTCCAGTGACACGACAGGGATGGCGTCAATTACGGTAACTTTCAAACCCGGCACCGACATCAAACTCGCCCAGATGGATCTGCAAAACCAAATTAAAATTGTGGAATCCCGCCTGCCGCAGGCGGTAAGACAGAATGGGATAAATGTTGAGGCAGCTAATTCCGGTTTTTTAATGATGGTGGGATTGAAATCGCCAAACGGAGCCTATCAGGAAGCTGACTTAAGCGATTATTTTGCAAGGAATGTTACTGATGAACTCCGTCGCGTACCTGGTGTAGGTAAAGTCCAGCTTTTTGGCGGAGAAAAGGCACTCCGCATATGGCTGGACCCGATGAAATTACACAGCTATGGGCTCTCTGTTACGGATGTATTAAGCGCCATCAGTCAACAAAACGTGATTGTTTCACCGGGCAGAACCGGAGATGAACCCGCGAGGAGCAGCCAAGAGGTGACCTATCCAATAACGGTAAAAGGGCAGCTCTCTTCGGTTGAAGAATTTCGCAATATCACGATTAAATCACAGGTCTCAGCCGCCCGGGTGACACTGGCAGACGTTGCCCGCGTGGAATCCGGGTTGCAAAGTTACGCATTTGGCATCCGTGAAAATGGCGTGCCTGCAACGGCAGCCGCCATTCAGTTGTCTCCTGGCGCAAATGCGATTAGTACTGCGTCGGGTATCCGCGCGCGGTTAACAGAACTGTCCGGTGTGCTTCCCGAGGGAATGACATTCACCGTGCCTTTCGATACGGCTCCATTTGTAAAGCTATCGATATTGAAGGTAGTTGAGACATTTGTTGAAGCCATGGTTCTGGTCTTTTTCGTGATGCTGCTTTTCCTTCACAAGATACGCTGTACGCTTATTCCTGCGATTGTGGCCCCCGTGGCGCTGCTCGGCACATTTACCGTAATGCTATTAAGCGGTTATTCCATCAATATTTTAACCATGTTTGGAATGATACTGGCCATCGGGATTATTGTTGACGACGCTATTGTTGTGGTGGAGAACGTCGAACGACTGATGGAAGACAAAAAAATGTCTCCACAGGATGCAACGCGAGAAGCGATGCGTGAAATTACGCCGGCAATCATTGGCATTACACTGGTGCTCACTGCGGTGTTTATACCAATGGCTTTCGCCAGCGGATCTGTGGGTATTATTTATCGACAGTTCAGCATTTCGATGGCGATATCCATTTTACTGTCGGCATTCCTGGCGCTGACGTTAACACCTGCGCTTTGTGCAACCCTGCTCAAACCACATGGTATTCATCAGGGTAAAAGCAGCGCATTTTCAGCGTGGTTTAACGCTCACTTTCATCGCCTGACTTCGTTTTACGCCACTGGTCTGGGATTTGTACTGAAGCGCACTGGCCGTATGATGATGATCTACGCTGCATTATGTCTGGCATTGTTTGCCGGGATGTCCTCCTTACCATCATCATTTTTGCCCGATGAAGATCAGGGTTATTTTATGTCCTCAATCCAGCTTCCTTCTGATGCCACGATGCAGCGGACGCTTAAGGTCGTTGATATATTTGAAGAGGAGATTGCCCACCGGCAGGCGGTAGAAAGTAACATTATGATCCTGGGATTTGGTTTCTCAGGGTCAGGCCAGAATTCGGCCATGGCATTCACCACCCTCAAGGACTGGAAACAACGCAAGGGAACCACGGCACAGGAAGAAGCCGACCATATTCAGTCCCGAATGGCAAACGTACCGGACGCCGTGACAATGAGTCTGCTGCCTCCGGCTATTTCTGATATGGGAACCTCATCCGGGTTCACTTATTATTTACAGGACAGAGGGGGGAAAGGCTATCAGGCACTCAAGAAGGCGGCCGATGAGCTTATTGTGCAGGCAAATCATAATCCTCACCTTGCCGATGTCTATATTGATGGACTTGGTGAGGGAACAAGCCTTTCCCTGCATGTCGACAGGGAAAAAGCGGAAGCCATGGGGGTTTCGTTTGATGAAATAAATCAAACCATTTCCGTTGCAGCAGGTTCCAATTATGTGAATGACTATACCAATAATGGTCGGGTTCAGCAGGTTATCGTCCAGGCGGATGCGCCATACCGGATGCAGCCTGAACAACTTTTGGCTTTGTCTGTTAAAAACCGTCTGGGGCAGATGCTTCCATTATCCACTTTTGTGACGCTTTCGTGGAATGTTGCACCGCAGCAACTGATACGCTATCAGGGATATCCTGCCATACGCATAACCGGGAGTGCCGCACAGGGAAAATCGTCAGGTACCGCAATGGCGGCAATGGACAATCTGGCTAAGCACTTACCACCGGGGTTCGCCGGGGAGTGGGCGGGAAGTTCGTTACAGGAAAAAGAGTCTGCATCACAGCTTCCGGGTCTTATTGTGCTCTCGGTACTGGTGGTATTCATGGTGCTGGCTGCGCTTTATGAAAGCTGGTCCATTCCCTTCGCGGTCATGCTCGTTGTTCCTCTGGGGCTGCTCGGCGCTGTGCTGGCCGTATCCGTTACAAATATGACGAATGACGTCTTTTTCAAAGTGGGTCTGATAACCCTGATTGGACTTTCCGCCAAGAATGCGATTCTGATTATCGAGTTCGCGAGACAATTGATGAAAGAAGGAAAGAGCCTTATTGACGCGACCCTGATGGCAGCAAAGCAACGCTTACGGCCAATTCTGATGACTTCTCTGGCTTTCACATTAGGTGTTGTTCCGCTGATGCTTGCCAGTGGCGCCAGCGACAGCACACAGCATGCGATTGGTACCGGTGTATTCGGCGGGATGATTAGCGGAACGCTACTGGCCATTTTCTTTGTTCCGGTATTTTTCGTGACGATCACACGATTTACTGGCATGCGAAAAGACAGACCGGGGAATAGCCGGAACGGCTAATCTCTGCCCTGTGTTCCGGCCAGTTTAAAACAGACTTTTGCTGAACTGGCTGGCATTACATTTTCAAGGACATTATGAACATTATTACCACGCAAAGGTTAATCATTCGCCATTTTAAGGAAGAGGATGCGGCAGCACTTTTCGATTACCTCTCTTCACCACGTACTCCTTGCTTTAAGGATGAAAAGTTACATTCACTTGCTGAGGCAGAGGTCGACGTGGCTAAACGAGCCTCTGACCCAGCACAGTATGCCGTTTGTCTAAAAGAAACCGATACCGTAATCGGACATCTTTTTGCGGACAATAGCAACGAGCCAGACAGCAATACCTGGTCAGTAGGCTGGCATTTTAATCAACGTTATGAACATCAGGGATATGCAAGCGAGTCAGTTGCTGCACTGTTTGATTATTTATTTAAAGTAAAAGGTGCCAGACGTTTGTACGCCTGGGTAGAAGTTTACAACCTGGCCTCTCAAAAACTCTGTGAACGTTTGCATATGCGACAGGAAGGTTGTTTTAAAGAATTTGTCTCCTTTGAAAACGAGGAGGGTAAGGCAAGGTATGACGACACATACATCTATGCGTTACTGCATAAAGAATGGACGAAGTAGAGGACGAAGAAAAATGTCAGTTCTTCGCTCATAGCGGACTGCGCTCACTTATTGCAGTGGGCGCTACCCTGTGTTAATACCAGCCTGGTACAGTCAGTTTGACAGTGCTTGTTTCAGACCTTCGTCATTAAAAACAGTCCCGGTCTTCAGGACACCATAACACCAGTGCACCAGTTTCCGCATCAGCGCACCAGTGGCCACCATTTTAGGTTTACCCCGCAGGCACATCTCATCGTACATATTACGCATTCGCTTATTGTAGATTTTTCCGCACAGGGCGGACATGTAAAGCT
>OGEK01000964.1_pt1 | contig 23881 bp, 41 predicted proteins | sample 1570641 | NCBI WGS metagenome assembly OGEK01 (sample SAMEA2582136, study PRJEB24529) | metagenome | biome: Human gut stool | place: China | collected 2011
GCCATCAGGCCTGTCTCCCTAGCAGCTCCCAGATGTTCAGGGCTGAATTCATTGGCGCGTAGCTGATCATCACCGAGTCGGCGAGGTTCGGCGACTTGGTGCCGTCAGGCTGTTTATCAACAACGATTTTGCCCACGCCGTTAATGGAGTAGGTCGGCTGCGACAGCTCGATGATGAGTTTGTCTTTGTTCGCCATGGCGCTGCTGATTGAGATGATTTCGTCCGGGTTGTAGGCCATGCCCTCAACCACGGCGCGATAGGTATTCTGGAAAAGCTTGCGTAACCGCCACCAGCTCTGGGCCTTGGCGTTAGCGAAGAAGTCCTTGTTCAGGCGGGCGGCCTGTCCGTTGTCGCCGCGCACCGCTTCGTCGTCCGGATCAAACACCGCGCCGCTACCGCGAAACGGTGTGGCGAGTATTGACGGTCGGCGCGCAGCGTTACGCAGTTCGTTGATGGCGCGCGCATCGCCGCGAACGCCAGCGCCCAGACCGTCCTCGTCGAAGCGAAACTCTTCGAGGTTGTCCTGTTCGCAAAAGCCGAAGACCTTCTCAACGGACTGGTAAATGTCGCTGCCCACGCCGGACCATTCCCGCACGTTCTCCAGAAGGAAGCCGTGACGGGTCGAAAAGGCGTTTTTGTCCCGGCCTTCGTCGGCGACGTCCATCGCGCCCAGTCGCTTGCCTGTTGGCTGGATGCCCAGCTTGATATGCGCGTCGACGGCAGCCTGTACCCAGTCGGACGGGATCAGGACGCCTTCCGCTGATGCGCTATAGTTCAGGTCAAGTTCCTGCGCCACCACCACCGGATTGTCGATTTTCTCGCATTCCCTGCGATACCACTCTTCATCCTTGCGCGGGTCATTTCGCCAGTGGAATGTGAATACCGGTATCTTCCCGCCGTGACGCTTCTGCGCGAACGGGTTCGCCATGCCGTTAACCGAACTCAGGTCGATACGGCAGCGGGTGGTTTGCGACAGCGCCGCATCAATCAGCAGAGGACGCTGGAGGAATGCAGCCTCATCCACCAGGTAGAGCGTGGTACGGTCACCACGACCGATATTGTCGCCAGCCTCGCCTTTGATGACCGCGCCAGTATCGGGAAACTCAACGCGCATGTACGGCGCGTGCTTCTTCTCGTCCCACGAACCGCGAAACTCGACGGGCAGCGTTTCCACGAACTTGCGCGCCTTCCAGAACAGCGCCTTCGGGTCACCGGTGCTGTCGACGTATTCCTCTTTACGGGAGCCGAAGCCGATAACCATTTCTTTGTTGAACAGGCAGAGTGAGCAGGCCAGCCCGATCGCCGTCCAGCTGAGCCCCATTTCGCGGCTCTTTTCGGTGATGCCGTTCTCCAGCCGTTCGCGCCGCTCCATGATCCAGTGAATCCACTCTTCCTGTTTCGGGAACAGCAGAAAAGGGATGGTGACCGGCAGGCCATAATCGATGTTGCGCGGGTCAGTAGTCATACCCCAGTCGATGATGAACTGGGCCGGGTTGGTACGGTAAAACTGTTTTAGTGCTGGCAGCATTTCGGGGTTCTGGCGAATGCGCTGTAAGCGCTCCATCCGCCATTCAAAAACCATCTGGTAATCAGGGTTCCTGAAGTCGAATTCAAACGGTAGAGGCATAATCACCCCATCATCTTGCGGTAAAGCTCTGCGGCCTGATCTGCGGTGAGGTTGGTCGTCTCGGTCTTGATCGGGCCGCCATCCTTGCCAGTGCTCTCAACCTTCAGCTTATTGGTGTAAGCGTCGCCAACCTCTTTCGCGGCCTGTTCAATCAGCTGCGCGGTCAGGGAGAAGTTTTTCATCCCCTCGGTTTTGGTTGCCATGCGGTCAAGCACGCGGAGGCGATAGGATTTGTTCGCGATCGGAATGTCGCTGGTTTCGGTCAGGAACCGTTCGCGCGTCGCGTGGAACATCTCGATCCACTTTTTGGCGAGCGTCTTACCGCTGGCCTTCGTGGGGTCGTGAGATTCAGCCTGCTGGCGGGTAATCTTGATCCCGAATTCTTTTTGGACAGCCTCGACCACCTGCGATGGCGTGTCATAGCACGCAAGCGACTGAATGATGAAGGCTTTCACATCAGGTTTTAATGCAGCCATAAATCACCATTCGTCTTATACAGTCCAGTATTTAAGCCAGTCGCAGCATGCACGTCCCGCACGCTCTGGCAATATCGAGATGAGCAACCTCCGCTGGCTGATTCGCCGCATCAATCATTTCCTGCACGTCCCGGCTTGCACCGTAACGGCGAACCACGCCCACAAACTCTTCCACGTCATGGCCGCGCAGCTTCAGCTTTGGCTGCCCTTCCTGCGTGAACTTCGGCGCGCCAAATTCATCTGTCGCCTGGCAGATGTGATAAAGCTCGTGCTCTATCAGCGCACAGAATTCCAGATCGGAACATTGCGAGCAGTAATCAGCGGCCAGCGTGATGATGAACTGCGGCACCCTGCCGAACCATTCATACATCTGCTGCTCCATCCGCGCTTTCTGCCAGCCTCCAGCCCGCATTGCCACTTCTTCCGCCTGCCCCAGCACGGAACGCCCTTTCTTCTCGAAAGCGTTAGACGCCCAGAGAAAGCACAGATCCGCTTCAAGCAAATGCTGGTGGTCAGGATTGTAGAGGTCACCTTCATCGCTCAGGATGTGCTGATTCAGCCACTCGCCAACATCACTGGCGGGCATTATGCTGATGTACGGCTTCGGGTCAGATGGCATCGTAAAATGCGCTGGTGGGTGTGGTCTGTTCATGAATAATTCCAGTGCTCCATTATCGAAGCCCCTCAGTGAAGAGCTTCTGTAATGCCGAGATCAGCCAATAAGCAACTCGGGCTGCGTTACCTGCATGATGTGCTCATGCTCGAGCTCCAGAACGCGCTTCTCTTTCTTCCGCTCGTTCATTAACCGGCTGCCGATCGTGCCTTTCAGCTTTGAGCGAGTTTCTTTGATGGCGAAGCGGTGCTGCATTTCTTCACCCATCGCCATGCGTCGGTTTAGCTGCTCGGCCATCCAGTTAAAGGCATTGATGTAACACTCCTTTACTGCGGCAGCTGTTTTGCCAGTGAACCCCATCACGAGCATCATGCATCCGTCACGGGTGATGTTATACATAGGCTGAACATCGCCATTTTTATCAATGAAATCAATGGGCGCAAAATTGCGCTGGGTGAAGTCATCGGAGCATTTCAGGTTACGTATGGCACGCAAAACGTCTTTGTGTCGCTTGCCAAAGTAATTCGCCACCTTGAGTGATGTGGTGATTATCTTGTTGTCGAGGGTCGTGACCATTTCGCGGAAGTCGAAGGCCGGAATAACTGACGGATTATTCATAGCGTCTTTACCTTTTAGAAAGTGAGCCTGTCTCACAGAAAAGCCGCCCGAGAGAGGTCGCCACCTATAACGGCATTTCTCAGGCTCGCTTACTGAAAGGCTCTCGTTGATGTGCGCGTGAGATGCGCATGAAAAAGCCCCGCTATTGCGAGGCTTGGTTATTCATGTGGTAACGGATGCATGACCCCGGCATTGCAGTGTGGAATGCGTAGGCGGTCTTTCGCCATACGAATACATGCTCACCTCCGTATTATTTCAGGCACTGAGTCCGAACGTATTCCTGCAGGCCGGTCAGTTGCTTTGTGACGGCGGCGATCCCGTCTCTGAGACGCCAATAATTGAGTTCAGCATCTGCTGTAAGTCGAGGGCTTGAGCCATCAACCAGGCCGGAGGATCCGGTGGTTTCGTCTTTGGAGCAGGTGGCGGCGATTTGCAGCCGACGCTTACCAGCGACAACATCAGCACGAAGCCTGTTATTCTCAGCATTCGCATCTGCTAATTCCTTCGTGTATTTGGCATCCAGTGCAGCGACATCACGCTGGCGGGTCTGCATGTCTTTGATGGTGTCGTTAGCCATGCGGACACTCTTGGTGGCTTTATCTCGCTGGTCTTTGTAGGTGATGGCATTATCGCGGTAGTGGTTCACGAAGAACACCAGCATGCCGATTACCGCCACCACCAGCAACTGCAACCAGTAACGCTTGACCAGTGCACCAATCACGACAGGAACAGAGCGCGCTCCGCCTCACGCCGACGGGTCAGCCCGTTCAGGACTTTGCCACCAGCTTTATTCCAGCGCAGGAACTCATCGGCAGCGCCAGCGTAATCACCGGTGTTGAGTTTTCGCAGAAGGGTCGATGTCGACAGTGACCGGGCGCCGAGGTTGTAAGTGAACGACACCAGAGCATCGAATTGCCCCTGAGTCATTCCAACTTTGACCAGGCGGGACACGTCACTTTCGTATCTGACCAGTCCAGTCTTCAGCAGACGCTCTGCCGTTTCCTGCTTAATCGTCATCCCGGCGCGGATTGGTTTTCCGTCGACAGGTTGAGTCCATCCGTATCCGATCGTCCACACTCCGACGCTGTCCTGGTACGCGGTGAGCTTGCAGCCTTCGAACTGCTTGATCAGGGCAATGCCTTTATCACTGGTTTGCATTCTTCATCCCCGTCAGGCGTTCCCAGAAGTACGTCAGTGCTACGGAGCCCATCGCCCCGCTGATGCCTGATGTAACCAGAATCATGTAAAGGCTCAACCCACTTTCAACGCTAATCAGGCCACCAATAAGACCGGTAAATCCGGACACTGCGATCTGCGCCAGTGCGTTGATCCAGCTCCAGGTGGCTTTGTTCTGCTTCACGTCAATAAGGTATCGGACCAGGCCGCCCCAGCATGACAGAGCAAGGACTATCAGCCATGACACTCCGGCAATGCTTTCTTTATCTTGCATACGTTTAGCCATATCACCTCCGAAAGAACGGGGTGCTGTTTGTGTAGAGTGGAAGGATGCCAGGAAACAACGACCGGACATCGCAAATAAAAAAGCCAGCGACAGGCTGGCAATGTGAGGGTAAGGCAATGTCGGCTCTCTGGCCGAAGGGTCCCAGGCAGTGGGTTCTGTGTGCGGCGTACCGCAAATAAAAAAGCCCCGAACGATGGCGAGGCTCTTAATTCTTTGTCGACATACGAAGCTATGGCGACGATATCAGATTTACATGAAATATATGCGTTTCAATCCAGTTTTGCAAGACTTGAGTCTAAATTTGTCGCCTTTTGTTGTGAACGTGATCGCGTAACCTGCAACAAAGCACCACTGTCCAGTCGCAGGAAGATGCGGCGCATCTCCACCCAGCGGTCCGTAAACGTCTCTGACCAGTTCTTTGGTGTCACCCCAACCAGCTCCGCCAGCGCCTGATATTCGTACGTCTCACGCCCTGCCAGATCCGCTTTGACGTCCTGCGCCGCCAGCCAGATAAGCTTCTTCAGACGCTCCATCGTCTTGCCGGCCACCTTCTTCGCGCCGAGTTGCTCCCGGAACTCAGCCCATGCCCACTGAGTGATCGCCACCTGGTATTCGAATCGGATATTCTCGCTGTAATTCCAGAGCAGCCATGCTTTCTGGTGGTCATCCAGCGACAACACAGCGCGGCGCCAGGATGCAGTCACGAATTCGACCGGACCCACCAGTGCGATGGATGAGCCTTTGGCTCGGGACTGACTTCCGCTCATCGCCGGGCCGTCCGGATTAACTTTGCGGCCGGTGACCGGGTCGGTGATTTTTTTCCGTCCCCGGCTGCGCGCCGTCGCGGTGAATTGCGCGTTCTCGGCGAAAGCTACCAACTGCCCTTTCGTCGCCCCGCTCATATCTGCGGTCGCCACAATGAGCTGCTGACGTACGTATTCCAGTTGCTGACTGTTCATTGTGCGGCTCCTGCAGGATGATAGATACGAACGAAGTTACGGAGAATGCGGTAATCCACCAGCACGGAGCCAGGGCGGCGGTAAATCCGGAGGCGCTGCCAGCGCGCTCGGAGTATCTCGATCGTTTCTGGCTTCACACCCCATCCTCCATGACTTGCGCATAATTCAGATACTGACCCCAACAACTGACCAGAACCCGTGCTTTAACAACTGCTCTCTCTTCGTTGCACCACCTGCAGAACCAATTAACAGCACCTTCAATCTCTTGCTTAACCTTACCGGCATTATCGAAGTGGAGGGGGTAGACAACATCATCGAAGATAGCTGCCGTGGTCATTGGGTATTGGATTTTACTCATGCTGCCTCCTGCTGTTTCAGTGCGCGAAGGTCTGCCCTGGCCTTGGCGCGGATGCCGTCCAGCTCTTCACGGGTGTATCGGTGGGTTTCGTTGTTGGATTCCAGCGCCAGCACGCGCTCTTCGCCGATCAGTTCAACCAGCGCGGCACGGTACGCCTCGATGTTCCCGGATTTGTGAACATTGCAGGCGGAGCACTGGAGCCAGATATTGTCCGGATTAAAGCGAAGCTGTGGTGCGGCGGCCGTGGTACGGTAATGCCCGGCATGCCAGGCAAAGGCGGTCTTCGTTCCGCAGGATATACAGCCATGCCCGGCGGCCAACAGCATTTCGCGCCGCCAGTCGTTGAAAGCTCGCTGAGTCATCTGCACCCAGTGGCGGATTGGCTTCAGCTCATTACGGCGCTCTGCGCGGCGCTGGCGCCCTGCTTTCTCGGCTTCCTTCTGCTCTTTGATGCGCTTGGCCGCAGCTTTCACCTTCTCCTTTTCGCGCTCTTCCATAGCGAGGATTGCGCCGTGCTCCGGGCAGCACCAGCGGATCCGGATGTCGTGGAATTTAGGCACGAAGTATTCACCGCATACTTTGCACTTACGGCGGGATGGTTTACGCATGGTTCCTCCGTGCCGCGAGACGCAGCCATTTCTGATCCACCAGGCGGGCGGTGTAGTCCTTGAAAGTCGGGATGTCGGAGGTCTTAACCGCAGGCTTACGCTGGCGGCGCGCCGGAACGCGGAAGATTTCATTGGTGATGACGCGTGCGAGAGGACTACCCACGGGAGGCCCTCCATTCTTGCGCCCAGGCGATGCGCTTGCTGGACGCTTCGGAGAACTTCACGCCGCGGTCGGTACCGAACCAGTAAATAGCCTCGATGACGTCGACCATGTAGCGCTTGCTGGATTTGGATGTGCGGACGCCGAAATAAACGCGGCCGCCGTTGATGCCCGGCGCGGATTTCTGCTCCTGGTCCTGAGTCTGGTTTACCAGAACGGTGATGAGGTCCTTCCACTCTTCGCGGGTAAGCTTTTCCCCGTGCCAGACCACCTGGTCAGACAGGTCTTTCAGCAGTGGCCACATCAAACGGTTCTGCTTATCGGTGCGCGTTTCTTCCCGGGCCTCGACGACCATCGGCGCGCGAGGGTTAACCGGCAGGGTGCGAATGTACGCGATGAGGTTCTCTTTAACGGTGTCGTTAACGATGCAGTAGTGCTGCTTCATACGCCACCTCCGAGAGGTAACGCAGAATGCAGAAAATCGCAGGTGCATTTCTGCATCTGTGACAAGGTGATGAGTTCAGATTGTGGTCGCATTTAAGTCCCCTTAAATGCGAAGAAGTCACCGCTGGGTGCTCAGTCCTGCGGTGACTTAATTATGGCTGGCTGATAACGAATAATCAAACGTTGCTTGACGTTTAGTTATGCGTCGAATGGGTTAGGCATCATCGCTTATCCCTTTTCAGTTTGGCGATCGGGTTGTTCCACGCGTCAATATCCTCCTGGATAAGTTTTCCTTTCCCTTTGCATAGTTCGCATTTTGTCAGCAACCCAAAGCACTCAGGGCACTTAACAAATGGACCACGCTCTCTCTTCCATGAAAGCGCGCAAGCATTGATGATTATCTTGTTCAAACTCTCCATCACACCTCCTGCTTCGGTGCTGCTGCAATCATCGCATCCCACACCTGTTTCGTTGCAAGCTGTCGATCACCTGCATCGTACATTTCCGCTGTCGGCTCAACTGGTACCATCACCCAACCATCCGGAATCACTGGAGAGTTGCCAGCGGCACCCTGAAGCATGGCGGCGAACTCCTTCATGCCTGCATCATGCTCCGCACGCTGTTCTGGTGTCATAGCCTCAAGTTCTGCGTGATACTCCGCGCGTCGTTGCAACGCGCCCAGCATTGTTCTGGTAGACAAGCCCTTGCCAAATCGCAAGCCAGGCTCCAGCACCACCGGACACGGCAAGACGTCAGGGTAATCAGGCACAGATACCGGCGCTGGAGGGGCGGTGACATTAGCGAATGCAGCACGCAACCCATCCTTAATTTCTTCGACTTCATCAGCGCCTAACGATGAATCTGACAGCGCATTATGGAATGCGTAAGCCATATAATCGGTAATCGCCACTGGACCAGCTTCGAGCGATGCCAGCGCGATACGCGCCAGCTCCAGCTCTCCTTCAAGCTCTGCGCGTGAATCAGCGAAAGCAGTCTGTGTGACGGCAAACTCCAGACTTTTAACCTTTTCGCGCGCGCGCTCGCGTAACTGCTCTTTGGTGAATGTCATGGGTTAGCCCTCCCCGTTGATGCTGCCAGTTGATGCCAACGCTGCCTTAGAAGCATCGATATTCCACTGCGCATCACCGCAGCAAAGAATACCGTTTGCTGCCTCATGGCCGAACGCGTCTGTATGCTCTATAAAATCGTGAGCGTTCTGCAGGTGGTTTGATAGTTCAGCGATGCGCTTCTCTGCTGCATGGTATCGTTTCATCCATTCAACACAAGATGTCGCAGCCTTATCTGCGCCTACAGATTCAGCCTCTGCCAGCTTTTCAAGCCTGAGAATTTGCCTCTCTGCTGATTCAAGGGCGTCGAGCGTCACTTCCAGGATATCGCGCATTTGATCGGCATTCCCGTGACTGGCTTCGTCGTAACGCTCCCATAGGCGTGAGAATTTCGACTGGTATTGCGCCTGTTTGTCGATGTTGCTCATTGGGCTGCCTCCTGGGTATCGAATGCGCCATCTAGCAGAAACACACAGTCATTTTTGTGTTCGGAACATGACCAGAAAACCTCATCATCGCCACGAAAAATATCTACCTGCACCGTGGTTTTATATTTAGCCACTGCGCCACAGCGGCATTTCGCGGAAGTGTTTTTCTTTTTAGGCAAGACACCTTCAACTCTCGGATATTTGCTCATAGCGCGGCTCCTTTGCGAAGTTGGGCGGCGAACTCATCAGCACCAAGTGCAATCATTTTGCAGACTGATGCTCCTCTATCGTTCGTTCTAAGATGGCTGGAAAACATCTCCACCCCCTGCGCCCGCACTTCAGCCAGGAAGGCGTCTAAAGCAGGCGTTTCGCGTTTCGATGGCAGGTATGTGCCAGGATGTTTCAGGTCGTACACTTCGGCAGCCAGCGCCGCGCATCTGGCTTCAAGTTCGGACAATCTGTCACTGCATTCCGCCAGCACCATATCAACATCGGTATCAAGCGGAGGAACATGCATGCTGGCGCGGCCTTTTGTGAAGTCCTCAAGGGCCTTTTCGATTCGTTCTTTCAGTGCTGGCTGTGTATTATTTTTCATGCTCTCACCCCGTATACGCTTAAAATTCGTTTCATCACCGCGCTGTTGCGGCACTCCTGGCAGATCACGTTTGTGTCCGTCCGCTGAATTAACTTCGACTTCCCCTGCTTCATGCCCGGTATCGTGTCAGGGGCGAAGCGCATGCCGTAGCTGGTAAGGCTGTATAGGCGCTGGCCATATTTTCCTTCGCAGCTGATCAGGCCGTCGGCCAGCAGCGTGCTCACCGTCCCGGATATCTTTTTGGTGTCCATGCCGATAAGCGCTGCCAGTTTGGCGTTGTTCAGCCCTGGGTTGTTGCGCAGGGCGGCCAGCACCTGTTCACGGATTGTTATGGTCATTGCCTACCCTCCTGACCCCATATTCACGAACGATTGCGAGCGAGATTACGACTATTTCCCAACTCGATTTGTAAAGTGCTTTTCGCTTTTCATCGGTATCTACGCGCTCTATCCAGGATGCATCACCTTTCGAATACTCATTGATAACGACATAGTCATCGCTGCATGCTTTCACGCTGCCCCCTTGGAACGGTAAGAATCCCAGGTGAATGACAGCGTGCACCCGCCGCCGTCGCTCATGCGGTCAATAACGCGCTCAGTCACGAATGCTGCCAACTCTTCTTTGGTCTGGTTGCTGATCAGGATGGTCGGCTTCATCCGCTCGTACCGGGTGTTGATGATTTCGAACATGATCAGCTTCTCGGCCTCGCTGCCGAACTGGACGCCAACCTCGTCGATGATCAAAAGGTCCGGAGTGGTGAAGTGCGCAATCACGTCGTTCTCGCTGCGCGTCGCAGTTTTCGACCACGTTGATTTGAACTCGCGGGCAATCTTCAGCGCGGTGGTAAAAATTACTGGGCTCTGGTGTTTCTCGATGACATCACGGGCGATCGCCAGGGCAAGATGGTTTTTACCGGTCCCCGGCTTTCCGCACATCACCAGCCCGCCACCCTGCTTCAGGCGCTCTGGCCACTTCGCGGCATACGCCTGGCAAACCCGCAGCGCGCGCTCTGACTCCTTGCCAACAGGCTGATAGTTTTCCAGCGTGCACGTCACAAAGCGCTCAGGGATTTCGAGCTGGCGCAGCAGGCGATCGATGTTCTGCTGGCGCGTGCGGTCTTCCCAGCGCTTTTTCTCGGCATACAGGAAGGTCAACTCATCACGCAGGCAGCCAGGGCAGCGAGTAGGCGGTGACGGCAGCTTGATCAGGCTGCTGGTAAGCACGCGTTTACGCTGTTCGTACTCGCCATGTTTCTCGCAATGCACTGTTTCGAAAACGGTCTCGCAGTTAGGGAGTTGCTCTGGAGGTCTACCCAGGACTTCCAGCATTTTTTCGATGGCGTCGATTTTTTCGAGCAGTTCCATACTCAGTCCCTCGCCCATGATGGGATTTCAGTCTGGCCATAGTCCTTGCCAGCGAAGTTCTCTGATACGCGAGGTTGATTGCGAACAGGCTGCTTAGCGCCTTTCGGCTCAAACAATCCCTGCCAGCCATTCGCGATGCTCTGGTTGATGATTTCTTCAGGCTGGTATCCGCTGCACTTGCAACGCTCAAGCAGGTTGATGGCCTGGGTAACCGTCTGCTGAGACTTGATCGGTTTCTTCAGGTCACGACGATAATCGACCCATGACTTCCAGACTGAAACTGACAGCCATTCAGGAAGGTCAACACCAGCCGGATCGAACGAAGCCGGTTTGGGGGATTTAGGGGGTTTATTAATATTGTCTTTATTGTCTTTTGTAATAGTGTCTTTTGTGTGTCCCCATTTTGGTGACATGGTTGTCACTGTTTTGGTGACACTTTTTGTCACTACGGTAGGGACATTGTCACTACTATGGTGACAGTCACTATTGTGGTGACATTTTGGCGCAGGCTTAGTGCCCGGAATTACCCACTCACTCAGGTTTTTGTTGGGCCCGATCAGCATGCCGTCGGACACCAAAACATTCATCGCAATGAGTTCGTTTTTGGCAGTGTTAACCTTCTGGCGAGGTAATCTGGTCAGCTCCGAAAGTTGTGAGTCTGCAATGCGGTCCATCTTCTTGTTGAAACCATAGGTTTTGCGGCAAACAGCATGAGCTACCTTGGCCTGATTTTTTGTCAGGTTCGCGCCGATAAGCTCCTCATACAACTCGTTTGCCAGACGGGTGTACCCATCGTCTGTATCGGCCACGCGTTGCTCCTGTATTCCCGAAACTACTGCGGGAAAGTTGAGAATTTCTGCGGTATTTGACATACTTACTCCCGTTACTTGGCGTAACACAGTGTTTGGAAGGCCTTTGAAGTTACCGCTTCAAGGGCTTTTTCTTTTCTGGTGCCTCTCACATAACCCCCAACATCGACGTAACCATCGTCATCAGCGGCCCTACCTGCTCCGGCATGAGGCGGAACAGTGACGCTATACCCTCGCTTACCTCTTTCAGCTTCTGATGCTCTGGAGCGTCCAGCAGGACGGCCTGTTTAGCCTCGGCACACTCTTTCATCGCAGAGGCGATCAGCGACATCGTGTCGTTCTGCGGCGCCAGGCGGTTTCGATACTCCAGCGGCAGAACGGCCATGATTGCGGGCGTCAGCTGGCGCACGTTCTCGCGGTACTGTTCTGAGTCGAAACGGTTGTCCAGAAAGCGGAACAGCTTCTGGCGCGCCCGGCTGATGTCCTCCGGGAAGCTGATGGCGGTCCCTCCCTGCTCCCGGTATTCGTTGATGATCAGCGCCGAAACGACGTCCTGATTGTCCAGCGCCGACGACCATGCCCGGACCGCATCGCGGATCTTTTCGTGGTCTGGCGCCGCCTTAGGTTGAGCGCGGTTTATCACCGCTCCCGGGTGTATTCCGGTATTGTGTTGATACGCAAGTGAATGCATTGCTTTCCCTTTCGTGGTTAGGGCCGCCGTTAAGCGGCATGGTTCTCTGGGTGTGGAAACAGGTCGGGAAGATCAGGTCGAATTTCGTGTGCCTTAATCTCGCCACCAGTAGCGTTTACGATGGCTGTTACTTTTTCCGGAGACACGGAACCACCGTTAAGCCACTTGTGAACCGCTGGCTGGCTAACGCCGCAAATATCTGCGAGTCGCTTCTGGCTGCCAACGATTTCTAAAGCTCGTTGAATAACTTTGTTCATGGATTTTACCTATCCGATTACTGGATTAATGAAAAGATAACCCAAGTTATGAGCATTGTCCATAACCTTTGTTATTTTACTCTGCATAACCTGAGTTATATATTGGCGCTATGAAAACATTCGCAGATCGACTTAACGCGGCTATGAGCGCCGCAGGCATATCCCAAGGGCAGCTGGCTGAGAAAGTCGGCATATCTCAACCTGCAATTCAGAAAATGACATCAGGCAAAACCACAGGCAGCCGTAAGATGGTTGAGCTTGCTCATGCATTGAACGTGCGTCCGGAATGGCTAAGTTCTGGCATAGGCTCAATGCAGGACGAAGGACGCAAGGACTCCGCTATCCCACCAGAATCGGAATGGGGTAAAGTTGACGCTTGGGATAGCAAAACAGATCTGCCAGATGACGAGGTCGAAGTGCCATATCTGAAAGACATAGAACTTGCTTGTGGTGATGGTTCCTGCTTGGAAGATGACTATAACGGATTCAAACTCCGTTTTGCGAAGTCTACCCTGCGTAAGGTTGGAGCCCAGAAAGATAGCGTGCTGTGCTTCCCGGCCTCAGGAAATAGCATGGAGCCTATGATTCCAGAGGGAACAACAGTCGCTATTAACACGAACGATAAAAAAATCGTTGATGGCAAAGTTTATGCAATCAGCCAGGATGGGTGGAAGAGACTAAAATCCATTTATCGTGTTAGCCCTACTCGTATCGTGATTCGCAGCTTCAACAGTGAAGAATACCCTGATGAAGAGGCAGACATTGAAAGTGTAGAGATCCTCGGGCGCATGTTCTGGACATCTACTATCTGGTAATTCAGGGGACAGGGATGAAGCTAAAGATATTAATTTTTCCTTTGCTGACCGTATCTGTGAATGCCTTTAGTTCTGACATTTTACGGTGTGAATATGCAAAGTCAGATCTAAGAGAAGGAGCAAATGCTCCCATGATTCCTGGCGGCATGGCTCGCATAGAATTTGACGGAACAACGTTTAAAGCCACCAGGCCTAACGGCAGCTTTGTCACATCACCTCTTCTCGCTCTGGCAAACAATGGGATGCTTATGGTTGATGATAAGACCAAGGTATTCGCTGCTAATCAGCAGAAAACTGAATTCGCTGTCTCTGACAGAATAGCTAAAACAACCGAGCAATGGGCGAACTGTAAACCCGACGCAGCTGTAGCTCAGCTGAATAAAGTAGACAAAGAAATTGCTGAGGTTCAGAAGCTTTCAGGGTCAAAAGCCAAATCATATTTCATGAATGAGAAGCACGCGTTTCTGACAAATTGTATGGTCTGGGATGATGTGACGATGATTACTGGCAAGGCACCGGCCATGGTAATTGCAGGGAGCATTCACATGGGGACTAATCCGCGATGGGATGGAAAGGAGTATTCATTCAAATTCAACGGTGGATCTATGATTGCGAGATTCACCCCATCAGAACCAAAGCACAAGCTACTCATCCAGGCTGGCGATAAATTCTATGGTTGCGGACCCTCTACCGTCGACCATACCTTTGATGATTAAGACAGAACAGCCTATCTCAACCCCGCAATGCGGGGTTTTTTATTGCCAAAAATCCTCCTGACCCACTTTTTACAAAAATAAATTCATTTAGTTATCAGTGCATTATAACTTATGTGATGATAATTATAAATTAGGTTATTGCCATCGCTCATAACTAAGGTTATCTTTAATCCATCGAAACGAAACATCGACAGCTGAGCGAAGTTAGCCAGCGGAGAAGTGGAAATTCGGTCAGTCGAACGGCGCGACAGTAAACCATGCGTCGGACGCCCGGCGGGCTCAGGGAGAGCGGCAATGGTGCGTAACTGGAATGTTTTGTAGTGGGGTGTGGCTGGGCCTGCATGGACTGATCACCCATGAAAACTTCGGTTCGAATCCGGAGCACTCCACCACAAAGCATTTCTCCCGCATCAGCGGGTAACGACAGAGGGTAAGGCGATGAGAAACACAACAGATAAATATGCTGCCGAGTGCAGTGAAGATTACAGGCAGTATCGCACAAAATGTCGAGCATCAGTGCGTGGTGATGGGTTTCATGACCTTTGGTAAAGCTGGCATGGATGTGCCGACGCAACGCACGAGAATGGATTAACAGAGCCGCCTAACCAGCGGCTTTTTTCATACCTGGGGTCATTTACGAGTGGCTCAAGTTATGACAACCGGCGGCCATCCACCGCCCATTGAAACACTGAATAAATGCGTTGAAGTCTTGTATTAACCGTTCCGTTCGCCGCGATAAGGCCAAGAGGATTTATGAGTGATTTGGAGTTGGGCTTAAAGATATACGCATTATGGTTTGCCGGGACGTTTCTGCTCGGCATAGCAATCAACTCGCTGACGAAAAAAGAGCATCGCCAGCCACTTTCAAAACTAGCCATTGACCATGTACGCATGTCTTCCGCAATAACCATTGTGGGCCTGATTGTGTGCGGTATGGGCTGGTTCTTATTCAAGGTGGTGTGAGATGACAGTCACCCACAACGGCAAGCAGTACACCGCCAAAAAGCTCAACGATAACGAGTGGCAGCTGACGTCGGTATCGGTACCGCGGGAAAAACTGGTGCTGAACCGCTGGCAGATGCATATCGCTGGCCTCCTGGAACAGGTTGAGGTGAAGGTATGATTGGAATGCACTACGGCACCGCATCAGTGCCACGTGGCGAGGTTTTACCGGGCACAATGCTGCAACACCACGGCAAAACTTATCGCGCCTCTGCGAACGTTGAGAAAGGCCTGTACGCCTTCAACATCTTCGAAAAAACCATCATCAAAAGTGATTCCGTCGTTGTGCTGCTGAATGAGCGCGGCGAGCCGATGGTTCACTGATACCAACCACCCTATTCAACCGATCGGCCTGGCATTACGCGGGCGGGATCTGCACATCCAAATTTCAGGAGAAACCATGAGCGAAGTAACGGACTTAACTGTCATCGAAATCAAGCCGGAACAGGCGCCGGTGCTTTACGTAGCGGGCGGCCTTGATGCTTACCTCGAACAGATCCGCCAGGCAGTAAACGAAGTGCCGGACCTGTCCACGAAGAAAGGCCGTGACCGAGTAGCCTCTCTGGCGGCGCAGGTGTCCCGCAGCAAGACGGCAATCGAAAAGCCGGGTCGTGAGTACCTGAAGCGCCTGAAAGAAGCTGTGCGCCCCGCTGAGGCCGAAATTAAGCGATTCGTTGATGCCTGCGACGACCTGCGCGACGCGACCCGCCGCCCTCTAACCGAATGGGAGGCCGAGCAGGAGCGCATTAAGGCTGAAGAAGCCATGAACGCGCTGCACGCCGAGGCGCTGGAAATGAACATAAAGTTCGATCAGGAGCTGGCGGCCAAGTTCGAAGCGGACCACGAAATGGCTTTGCTAATGAATAAGGATTTTGACCGTGACCGCGAAGAGCAGCGCCGCCAGGCGGAACAGGCTCAGCGTGAGCACGAAGAGCGCATCAAGCGTGAAGCGGCAGAGCAAGCCCGCCGCGATGCCGAAGCGAAGCACAAAGCTGAGATTGAATCCGCAGCGCGCCGTGAAGCCGAAGAGAAAGCCCGCGCTGAAATGGCGGAACGCCAGCGCATCGAAGCGGAACACCGGGCGGCGCGTGAAAAGCAAGAAGCGGAAGCACGGGCGGAACGCGAAAAGGCCGCGGCGGTTGAAGCTGAGCGCCTCAAAGCAAAACAGGCAGAAGAGAAACGCCTGGCAGAAGAGAAGCGAATCGCCGATGAGCAGGCAAAACGTGAAGCCGACGTGAAGCACCGCAAAACGGTCGGCACCAACATCGTTAACGCGCTCACCAGCCACACCAGCTTAACCCGCGAACAGGCTATCGAAGTGCTTACCGCTCTGAAAGATGACCTGATCCCCTGCGCGAAAATTCATTACTGAGGCAACCATGAACGCATACCTCACTTACGACCGCATCGAAGATCGGCGGTGGGTTGAGCAGCAGCTAACCGACAAGAAAGAGAAGTGGATCGGCGATCGGGCGAAGGAACTGATCGCTATGTTCCCTGCGAAACCTCTGGAAATGAGCAGCTTGTTCCTTCCCCAGGAAGCCCAGTTTGCCCTTATCGGAGAAAAGGCCGAAGAGGCATACAACAAATACATATCGGAATGCGCGTATGCCCGCGCCGAAGAAGAATGGCAGCGTCAGGCGCCTTGCCCGTTCTAAGGAGTGATCATGAGCTTAACCCTTGTTGATTTCGTCAAACAACAGGAGCCGCTTTTCATTAAGGCGGCCACCGACGAGCGGATGGTGTGGGCGAAGGAAAGCCAGTTCGCCATCCAGTTATTTCAGAACAACGACTACCTCGCGAAAGTCGCATTCCAGAACCAGACCAGCACGCAGAACGCAATCATCAACGTTGCGGCTATCGGTATTTCGCTAAACCCTGCTCAGAAGCTGGCTTATCTAGTTCCGCGTAAAGGGGCTATTTGCCTCGACATTAGTTACATGGGGCTGATGCACATTGCGCAGCAGTCTGGCGCCATTAAGTGGTGCCAGTCGGCAATTGTTCGCAGAAACGACCAGTTCCGGCGTGAGGGGCTCGATAAACCTCCGATCCATATCTACAACGACTTCGATACCGAAGAGCAGCGCGGGGACATCGTAGGCGCGTATGTAACGGTAAAAACTGACGATGGTGATTACCTCACCCATACGATGCGCATCGATGCCATCTACTCCATCCGTGATCGGTCTGAAGCATGGAAGAAGTACAAATCTGACAACAGTAAAAAGTGTCCATGGGTCACTGACGAAGAACAGATGATCCTCAAAACAGTCGTGAAGCAGGCAGCAAAATACTGGCCTCGCCGTGAGCGCCTGGACGCCGCCATAGACCACGTTAACACCGAGGGCGAAGAAGGTATCAACTTTACAGCAGAGCGTCAGCCTGAGCGCGATATAACGCCGCTTAGCGAAGCCACGCAGAACGAGATAAACGACCTGCTTGTCTCTTTGGATAAGACATGGGATGCCGATCTTCTCCCTCTCTGTTCACGCATTTTCAAACGCCCTATCTCGCAGCCAGCCGACCTGACAGAACTGGAAGGTGTTAAGGCTCTCGGGTTCCTCAGGCAAAAGGCAGCAGCATGAACGCCAATCCACTTATGCCCGGCGAAAAATACGGGCACTTAACCGTCAAAGAATACTCGCACATGCTGAGAGGTAGAAGGATGTATCTATGCCTTTGTGTGTGCGGTAATTCCTGCCATAGGGCCGCAAATCAGCTTAAAAGCAACTCAATGAGCAGCTGCGGATGCATGACAGGAAAAAACACCACTCACGGCCAGCGCAATACCCGCGTTTACAGGATTTGGAGCGGGATGAAAAATCGCTGCACGAACCCAAACAACAAAGACTTCGAAAAATACAGTCAGCGCGGTATCTGCGAAAGATGGCTGACGTTCGAGCTATTTCTTGAAGATATGGGTATCCCTCCTACGCCCAAGCATCAGCTTGATCGGAAGAACAATGAAGGTCCGTATTCTAAAGATAATTGCAGATGGGCAACCGTTACCAAGCAGGCCGAAAACAGATGTACATCGTTTTACTGGTTTGTTGATGGATTGCGTTTTGAAAGCGTCGGAGCCGCGGCGAATCATTTTGGCGTGAAACCAGCAACCATCCACAAATGGTGTCATGGCTACAACAATAGAGGGATTAACATCCCGCCAAGAGCCAACTGCCGTAAGGAGAGGAAATATGGATAACAGGTGGCTCATTAAATTTGAGCAAATATTTGGGCCAATCGCACAAATTGAGCAAGGTAGCGAGACATGGGCAAGAGCGAGACTCGGAGTTATTACTGCCTCTGACGCTCACAACGTCATCGCCAAGCCAAGATCGGGAAAGAAGTGGACAGACATGAAAATGTCCTACTTCCACACGCTGCTCGCCGAGGTATGCACCGGCGTCGCGCCAGAGGTTAACGCCAAGGCGCTGGCTTGGGGGAAACAGTACGAGGAAGATGCTCGTACCCTCTTCGAGTTCACCACCGACGTGAAAGTCACGGAGTCGCCGATCCTGTTCCGTGACGAGAGCATGCGCACTGCGTGCTCACCAGACGGCCTGTGCAGTGATGACCGCGGCCTTGAGCTTAAATGCCCTTTCACCTCTCGCGACTTCATGAAATTCCGGCTGGGCGGATTCGAGGCTATCAAATCAGCCTATATGGCCCAGGTGCAATTCAGCATGTGGGTAACCGGCAAGGATGCATGGTATTTCGCGAATTATGACCCTCGCATGAAGCGCGAAGGCATTCACCATGTCGTCGTTGAGCGGGATCCGCAGTACATGACCGATTTCAACGAAATGGTGCCTGAGTTCATCGAGAAGATGGACGAGGCGCTGGCGGAAATCGGCTTCACATTCGGGGAGCAGTGGAAATGAAACGCACACCATTTTACCGCAGGCCAGGGCGCACTGGGCAATTCTCCGGCCTCCGTGAGCGCGTTATCTGGATGATTCAGACGCGCGGCCGCCCGGTTACCGGCAGCGAAATCGCCGAGAAGTTTGGCGTAACGCTCATCGAGTTTAACCGGGTCGCCAATGGCATCACCCGCGGAACCGGGCAGATAGCGCAGATCGTTGAGTCGAAAAAATGGCTCAACGAGGACGGCATCTGCGACCGGACATTCGACTTGGTCACGAAGCCAAAGGTAGTAACACCACAGGGCAAATCACGGCTATTCACCCGGCGCGCCATTGAGCAATCGCAGGAAGGCCGACGACAGGAGTGCATTCAACGTGCCGCCCGCCGTAGCCGCCTGATTGCTCAGGGCCTCTACATCGACGAAATGGAGTCCATCCTATGACTCACGCTCACGACGACATCAGGGTTGGCACGCTATGTCTTCCCTTCATTGGTAACGGCTGGCTAATGCCATGGGGTGAAGTGGTCAGCAATCCATTAAAGGAGCAGCGGCTCGCTGAGGAATATCGGGAAAGGCAGGAGGCGGCATGAAATACGGAAGCGTGTGCAGCGGTATCGAAGCTGCCAGCAAAGCGTGGGAACCTCTCGGCTGGAAACCTGCCTGGTTCTCTGAAATCGAACCATTCCCTTCCGCAGTCCTCGCCCATCACTGGCCGAAAGTGACAAACCTTGGCGACATGACCAAAATTCCCGAGCCGCGGCGCGCTGCCGTTCCTGGCTGCCAGACGTGCGCCAGTTGCCAGGAAGAGATCGAGCTGAGGAATAAACAGCGAGGTGCGTGATGTTTGCACTCATTCAACGAGGTCAGATTTACGCTGACCAGCACGGTTGGCCCGTCATCATCCACAGCTGCACATCACAGATAGTCCGCTACTGGCGACAGGGCCGGATCAACACCGCTTCAATCGACCGCTTTAATAACGATTTCGAACACCTTGATCACCGTGAGGCGGCGCAGATACGCGCCGAACTGGAGACGAGCGAGCACATTAAATCGCTGCGTGCACGGCGCGCGGCATGAGGAGATATCGTGAAACCTTACGAATCTAAGAAATCACAGTTCACCAGAAACCTGATCCGGCGGCGCCACTCTGAATGGTCAGAAAAAACCTTCGGTAATGTCGGTCCCGCAGGGCCGCTGAAACACCTATCAAAAGAGGCGCTGGAAGCTGCAGCCGATCCTGGCGACCTCAGTGAGTGGGCTGACATGCAGTTCCTGCTATGGGACGCGCAGCGGCGCGCCGGTATCACCGATGAGCAAATCACCGCGGCGCTGGAAGAAAAACTAAAGGTGAATATGGCTCGCCAGTGGCCGGAACCGAAAGACGGAGAGCCGCGCCTTCACATCAAACCATGACGCAACTTATAGCCAGTTATGAGCTGGCTATTGGGTGCGAAAGCACTGCTCCGTTATCCCTTTTGCCCGGCCCCGCGCCGGGCTTCTTTTTTGCCTGGAGAAAAAAGATGAGCAATAAACCAGATAACTTCGAGTTGATGAGCACTCGCGACATCTGTTTGCAGTTAAGCATTTCACCCAGAACACTGGAGCGTTACCGCAAACGCCCGGGCGACAGTAACCCATTCCCGGATCCGGACTGCTCGTATATGGGCGGCTCCAATAAGTGGCTTAAAACAAAAGTTCATGCGTGGCAGTTACGTGAAATGTCGCGCCCGGTTCGCCGCCCTATGTCTCACCTGAATCTACCACGTGATGTCAAAGGCCGCCTCACCCGACATGACGCGGTGTGAACTCCAGAATGTCGGGCTCGACGATGCTCATAAGTCGGGCCCACCATTTACCATATGCCACTCTCATTTCCTCCACATAGGTGTGCTTGTCGTACACCGACCACACACCAGGCAGTTTGTGCCCCAGCATTATCTCGGCGATATGCGGCTCAGTTAGCTCTGAGAAATTCGTTCGCGCAGTTCTGCGTAGGTCATGAATAGTAAAGTGTGGGACCTGCTCGTTATAAGCCTTCAGCATGAACTTAACCAGGTTGCTGCTGATGCTCATGTGAAAGCCTTCGCTCATCGGTTTGTCTTTGTATTTTGAAAAAACAAAGCGTCCTGGCGCCAGCTCAATGGCCCGTTTTATCAGCGGGAGCATTTCCGGGATGATAGGTCGAATTATTGGTTTCTTTGTCTTCCGTCCTGTCTTGTGGTTTTCCCATGGAACAGTCCAGATCCCTTCTTCAAAATCAAAATGTGCGACCTCTGCCTGCCGGAGTTCGCCGACCCTGCACGCCCATATCAGTGACAATTTATAGAGGATCTTGTTTCGCTCAATGAGGCGGGAATCCTCAATGGCTCGCCAGACAATCGCCAGTTCTTTACGGTCTAGGGTTCGCTCGCCCATTTGTTTCTGGATACCGAAATCACGCCCAGACATTTCTGACAGCGGGTTAACTTCCAGCAGCTGCCGTTTCACTGCCCAGGAATAACACTGTCTGCCGTTGCTGATTACGCGCCGGGTGATCTCGCTGTAACCCTGGGCCAATCGGTCCAGCACAGTGAGCCAGTTATGCAGCGTGAGCTGATGCGCAGGGTATTTACCAAGCTTGGGGAAAACGTGCAATTCGAATGTACGTAAAATCTGCCCTGCGGTTTCTTTCTGAACGCACACCATTGAATGCCATTCACGAAACAGCTCTTCGAAGGTGTACTGGCTGTTAATCTTGGCTTTGTCGAGGCTTTGCCTGATTCGTGGGTTTTCGCCACGGGCAAGAATAGCGGCCCATTTAGCGACTTCATCGCGCGCGGCTTTTAATCCGAACTCCGGATAGCTTCCGATCGTCATCTTGTCCTGTTTGCCCAGGAAGCGGAATCGGTAGAAAAAAGTAACGGCCCCCTTTTTGGAGATGCGTACCCACAGACCATCACGGTCTGCCTTTTCTTCAACTTTGTCACGTTCGCGCCCAAGGCACGACTTTAGATAACTATCTGAAATAGCCATGATTTGTCCCTGCGTGTGTCCATCAGAACGGGAGGTTATGTGTCCATCATAGGATATGGACGCACTGGTGGACACAAAAACCATGACTTATGATGTCGTAGGTTGACTGTACATGCAAACAGTATAATTTTTGGAAAGTCTGATTTGATGGGGATCTTGAGGCGTTTTTGTCGGAGGTTTGCGGAGGCTGGCGGGGTATCAATTATCGATGTGAGCAATGATCGAAAAGTTACGTATGTTCTTCATATAGTTAAATAATTATGCCTTACGAATTCCTGGAGGCCGCTGTTCTTAGCCTGACGTTTTTCAGTGCGAAAACGCAGCATTCTACACTACATCTCCGCTACCTGGAAATGGACTTAGCGCCAGGTATAGCGTGGAGAAAGGACGTTTTCTGTTTTAAGACGTAAAAATGACAAAGCCCGATGAATCACCGGGCCTCAGAAGAGAGCGTCTCAACGCGAAGCTGGTCTGGCGCCAGCCCAACGCTGAGAATGACAGGCTGCCACTCCTCGCGCGCGGCAAGCGTCGGGGAGAGGCCTTTGGCAAGCCAGAATCCCCCCAGACCACCTAATGCGGCACCGCACATGGCGGCACCGTCGGTGCCAAACAGCATCTGGAAAACGCCGCCCATGATAAACAGCCCGAGCAGCGGAGAGAGATAGACCAGCATGGCGGAACTGAGCAGACTGCCTTCCGCGATGCCGAGTTCAACCTTCTGCCCGGCCATCAGCGGCTGTTCGCTCGGCACAGAAATCGTGTGCGAGGTTTGCGGCCCGAGCTTATTCAGCACGCGGCTGCCGCAACCGGCTCGGGATGCGCAGCTATTGCATGAGGCTTTTACATCACAACTCACCAGCGCAATGCCGTTTTGCCACGAGACTACCGTCGCCCATTCTTTGATCATTGTGCGGCCCTGAATTTAATGCTGTCGGAGATGCGCTTCGCCGTTTGCGGAGGAAGTTCCCCCACAATGGTGATCTCTGCGTTATCGCGTACCGTTGTGCTCACCGTACGGCGCCCGGTACGCAGAATTTGTTCAGTGCTGTTTGCCGTTGCGCGATTGATATTCACCGAGAAGCTGAACAAACCATCGGAATAGAGGCGTGATTCCACCGGCGTTTCAATCGTTGGCAGCTGGCGACGGCTGCTGGACACTTCGCTAAATCCTTGCGGGATCCAGGCAGGTACCCAGTTGAAATTAACGGAATCGCCTGCCGGAACGGAAAGCAGCGGCGGCAGGCTGGCCTTAGCCAGATTCTGCATGCTGTTGCCAACCTGGTTATTCACGCTAAAGGAGATAACGCGGAACTGTTCCAGCGTTTCACCGTCACGGTCAAGCAGGTCTACACGCATGGGGAGTTTGGTTTCCGCGTCAATCCAGACAATATAGCTGTAGCGCGTTCCATCCCGGGCGACAACGCGGATCACCTCACACAGTCTGTCCGCAATACGCGTACGCCCTACCGAAATAAAATCGTAGTAAGGGGCAAGCCGTTTGAAGTCGGTGTAAATGAGTGACGGCAGGGAATCAACGATATAGTCGCCATTGAGCGTGAAAGGCTCCAGGCCGGGTTCGAAATAGCTGATTTCGTTACCACGCTGGACAACTTCCCGACGCGGGCCATCCATCTGTAAAAGCTGGGCGAGCGGCTGATTATCAAGACGGGCATGGCGATAGCGTAACGACTCGACGCCCTGCTTATTGATGCTGATAAATGCCAACTCGTAATTGAGTGACTGGCTGGCCAGATTCATTTGCTGCAACAACGCCCCGGATGATACATCAGCCGAGGCGTTGGCAGAGAAGAACAGGCTACCCGCCATCAGAGACATGGCGAACCAAAGTTGCTTCATTACTGCGATTGCGTTCCTAAAGTTTGGTTTCCGGGCACCTGCACAGCAGCTTGCTGTGTCTGCGCCTGCTCAAAC
>OGEK01000965.1_pt1 | contig 23877 bp, 20 predicted proteins | sample 1570641 | NCBI WGS metagenome assembly OGEK01 (sample SAMEA2582136, study PRJEB24529) | metagenome | biome: Human gut stool | place: China | collected 2011
ACCACTGTAGGGGCATTGTCCGCCTGCCCGTATGCACTTTTATCACAAAGCCATGTTTTCCATCCTTTATCCAGTTCCATCACCATCCGGCGGTTCTTCACCTCCCGTTCCGGGAAATGCACTTGTGAACGTCCCATCGGTTTGCTGGTAGCAATGGCTATACCACGTTGTTCCGCGTCATTCACGGCACAATAAAAATGATACACCACCCCATTGTGTTTCACCACATAACTTTTATGAGCGAACAATTCATCATAGTCTTTGGAAGGGATAATCAAATACGCTCCTTTCCAATCGGTCCAGTGCACCAGGTCATAACTGGCAGCAAATGTATTGAATGCCTTGTATTTGCGGCTCGGTTCAAAAGCCGAGAAGTAGAACATGACATACACGTCGCCCATTTTCTGGATATGCGCATCCCCCGTGATGGTTCCGTCCGCCTCGTGTGCAAAGACCGGATTGCCCGGATATCGTTTCCATTTCTTCATATCTTTGGACAAGGCGATACCCACCCGTTCCGCTTTCAAATCCGTTTCCGGATGCCGTCCTGCCGCGTTATAGAACATGACGAAAGGAGCGCCCAGTGTTTTCTCCTTATCCCAATAGACCACACTTTTGTACTGGGTCAGTTTTTCCCACCATTGCGCGTCTTTATCATGGATACTCATCACAGGCTTGTCCTGTGCCTGCCACTCATGGATCATCTTCATCCAGTCGGGATGCTTCTTTTCCTCGATCTGCGGCAGCATGGCGTTCAGCACGTAAGCGGCATCGCCTACGATGGAAAGATCGACCTCCACATTCTTGCCCAGCTCACTGGGGTCGATGTCGATCTGGATGATGGTGGCGTTCTTTGCAAAGGTCTTGGGGTTCAGGGCCACACGGTCCGAGAAGCGGGTGCCCACTGCAATCAGCACATCGCAGTCGGCCACGGCACGATTGGAGGTGTAGCAGCCGTGCATACCCACCATGCCAATGTTCATCGGGTCGCCGTAGGGCACAACGCCTGCGGCCATCAGGGTGTAGGTGGCCGGGATCTCTGCCTTGTGCAGCAGATCACGCAGCGGCTGGCAGGAGGCTGCGCTGCGCACGCCGCCGCCAAAGTAGACCAGCGGTCGCTGGGCCGCATTTATAAGATCCGCTGCCCACTTGACCTGCTCTGCATTAAAGGTGGTCACGGTGCGGATCGGCTCCGGCTTTTTGGGGGTGAACTCGCACACTGCAGCGGTCACATCCTTGGGGATATCCACCAGCACTGGGCCTTTGCGGCCGCTCTGTGCAATGCGGAAGGCCGCACGCATGGTATCGGCCAGCTCTTCCACACGGCGCACCGTGAAGTTGTGCTTGGTAATGGGCATCGTGATGCCCTCAATGTAGGCTTCCTGAAAGCCGTCCTTGCCAAGGCCCGCCGTGGCTACGTTGCCGGTGAAGGCCACCATGGGCACCGAGTCCATGTAAGCGGTGGCAATGCCGGTGACCAGATTGGTGGCACCCGGGCCGCTGGTGGCCAGCACCACACCGGTGCGGCCGGTGGCACGGGCATAACCGTCTGCCGCGTGGGCCGCGCCCTGTTCATGTGCCGTCAGCACATGGGTGATGCGGTCCGAATTTTTGTACAGCTCATCGTAAAGGTTCAGCACTGCGCCGCCGGGATAGCCAAAAAGGGTGTCCACGCCCTGCTCGCAGAGGACCTCCACAAAAATCTGAGAACCATTCAACTGCATGGTGAGTTTCTCCTGTTTTCCTAACCTTTTTCCACTTTTTACACGTTCCCGGGGAGCTTCTTTTTTAAAAGAAAAGGCCTTTGTCCCCTGTTAAACCAAGAGACAAAGACCTTGTGATCATCAAGCTCTCTGCGGTACCACTCTCGTTGACGTGCCACGCACGCCCACTCACGGACTTCCAGCAAAGTCCCGCACTGTAACGGCTGCAACCGGCGCTGCTTACAAGGGTTTGCACCCGTTGGGCAGGCTGCTCCGGGACGATTTTCCGCACGAAACGCTGACTGCCTTGCACCAGACGGCAGCTCTCTGAACAGTGGGGATCGTGTGGTACTTTTTCCCATCTGCGCATTTGTTGATGTAAATTATACTATAAACCGGGCTTTTGTCAATCGACAATTTGTAACCTGAATCACCCCAAACATGAAGTTAATTGAACACCTCTTGCGCCATGGCAGAATGCGCTGTATACTTCTGATATGCGCGCCTGCGCGTTTAATTTAAGACCAACTAGAGGACAGGAATATGAAATTGAGAGAATGGAATGCCCGGCTGCACGGGCTTGTTGTTTTCCGCAGCCTACTGGACGACCCCGTTGTGGCAAAGCTTTTGGACCTGACCGACCGCATGGAAGCCGGTGCGCCCGGCTATGGCCCGGTGTGCGACGCTGTGGCCCAATTTGAAGCCGCACTGTTCGAGCACACCACCAACTGGGGCAGCTACCTCAGCGCCGCTGTGCTGGAAGCCGAGACCGTCTGCGTACGTCAGGCTGCATCGGGCACCCTTGCCCCTGCACTGCAGACCGCGCTGGACAGTGAACTGGCTTTTCTGCAGGCTCTGTGCGGCCTGACGCTGGACGAGCTGCTGGCCGCTGCCGGTTCTGCCGCAGGGCAGGCGCAGGAGCTGGCTTTCCTGCCCCGGTGGGAGACCTCCGGCATCGACCTGCCTGCCGCCTACGCCCAGCGCATGAGCGAGGTGGGAAAAAAGGGCTATGGCATGTTTGCCAAGCACCATGTGTTCACGGTGGAGAACGGCCAGCTGGTGCCGGTGAAATACCCGGACCCCCAGCGCCTTTCCGAGCTGCCCGGCTACGAGAAGGAGCGCGAAAAGGTCATTGCCAACACAAAGGCCCTGCTGGCCGGGATGCCCGCCAACAATGTGCTGCTGTACGGCGATGCAGGCACCGGCAAGTCCAGTGCGGTGAAAGCCATTGCCAATGAGTTTGCACCTGAAGGCCTGCGGCTGGTGGAAGTGAAGAAGAACCAGCTCTACCAGATCCCGGATCTGATGGACAAGCTGGCCGCGAACCCGCTCAAATTCATCCTGTTCATCGACGACCTGAGCTTTACCGCCAACGACGACAACTTTGCCGCGCTCAAGGCCATTCTGGAGGGCAGCGTGGGCGGCAGAGCCAAGAACATTGCGGTATATGCCACCTCCAACCGCCGCCACCTTATTAAAGAAACACTGACCGACCGCACCGGCGACGACATCCATGAAGCCGATACCCGGCAGGAGCTGATGAGCCTTTCGGCCCGATTCGGCCTGACGGTCACTTTCCAGCGGCCGGAGAAGGCCCGGTTTGAGACCATTCTGGCCGAACTGGCAAAGCAGCACGGCATCGACATGCCGATGGATCAGCTGCTGGTCAAAGCCGAAGCCTTTGCCATCCGCGCCGGCGGCCGCAGCCCCCGCGTGGCAAAGCAGTTTATTGAGCAGTGCGAGGCGGGCGTGCAGAAGTAATTAGTTTGTCTTTATTTTAACATCAAAGTCTCTGACAAATCTTTCACAAAATGCCGAGAAGTCGTGAATTTTTTCACCTTCTCGGCATTCTTTGTCTATTTTTTATTTATCGGTAAAAAGCCTTGCATTCTATTGAAATTCAGGCTATAATATGGCCAACATCAGCCAATTGATATATCAATTGAGCACTTCTGGAGGGCAACTATGGGCTTTTTAACGGGTAAGACCGCTATCATCACCGGCGCAGGCCGCGCCGTACTTTCCGATGGCAGCTGCGGCTCCATCGGCTATGGCATTGCCACCGCCTTTGCAAAAGAGGGCGCAAATCTGGTCATCACTGGCCGTAATGTGAAAAAACTGGAAGAGGCAAAAAAAGAGCTGGAAGCCAAGTATGGCATCCGCGTTCTGCCGGTGCAGGCAGATGTGTGTGCAGGCACCGACAATGAAGCCACCGTGCAAAATGTCATCAATCAGGCTGTGGATACCTTTGGCGGCATTCAAGTGCTGGTGAACAACGCACAGGCATCCGCTTCCGGCGTGCCGCTGGCAGAGCACATCACCGAGCAGTTTGATCTTGCCCTTTATTCCGGCCTGTACGCTACATTTTACTATATGAAGGCCTGCTATCCCTATCTGGCCAAGTCCAAGGGCAGCGTGATCAACTTTGCATCCGGTGCAGGCCTGTTCGGCAACTTTGGCCAGTGCGCCTACGCTGCCGCCAAGGAGGGCATCCGCGGCCTATCCCGCGTGGCCGCCACCGAGTGGGGCAAGGATGGCATCAATGTCAACGTGATCTGCCCGCTGGCCTGGACCGCCAAGCTGGAGCAGTTCCAGCAGGCATACCCGGATGCGTTCAAGGCCAACGTCAAGATGCCGCCCATGGGCCACTACGCCAACCCCGAGACCGAGATCGGCCGGGTATGCGTGCAGCTGGCCATGCCGGACTTCAAGTATCTGTCCGGCGAGACCCTCACGCTGGAGGGCGGCATGGGTCTGCGCCCGTAATTGCTATTCTCATTCTTCCTCATACATGCAAAAGGGGCTGTGCCAGCGGCACAGCCCCTTTTGTGTTTAGGCCTGATCATTCGCGCACGGCGATGCACTCGATCTCCAGCTTTGCGCCCTTGGGGATGGCGGCCACCTGCACGCAGCTGCGGGCAGGGAACGGCTCAGCAAAGGCCTTGGCATACACGGCATTCACAGCGGCAAAATCGTTGATATCGGCCAGAAAAATGACAGTCTTGACCACATTTGCCATGGAAAGGCCAGCCTCGGCCAGAATGGCCTTGAGGTTTGCAAGGCTCTGTGCAGCCTGCTCTTCAACCGTATCGGCCATCTTGCCGGTAGCAGGGTCTACCGGGATCTGGCCGGAAACAAACACCATATTGCCCAGATCGATCGCCTGGCTGTAAGGGCCGATGGCTGCGGGTGCGTTGGAAGTGGAAACGACTTTCATGATAAAACGTTCCTTTCTTTTTTCTTCTATTATACTCTTTCGCTCACAAGCTGGAAACCCTCTTTTGCAAGCTCTGCGCGGATCTGCTCGATCTGCTCGGCATCGCGGGTCTCAAGGGTGAGCTTGAGGAAGCAGCTGGAAATGGGCATATTGGGATCGGAGCCATCGTGCTGCACCGACACCACATTGCTGCCGCAGCGGGACACGATCTCGGCCACCTTCTTGAGCTGGCCGGGCTTGTCCTCCAGCGCAATGGTCATGTTCGCCTTGCGGCCGCTCATGACCAGACCACGAGTGATCACGCGGTTGAGGATGTTCACATCGATGTTGCCGCCGGAGACGACGCAGGCCACCTTTTTGCCCTCGACCGGCAGCTTGTGGAACAGCACTGCAGCCACCGGCACGGCTCCGGCACCCTCGGCAACCAGCTTCTGGTTCTCCATCAGCGAGAGGATGGCGGCAGCGGTCTCATCCTCGCTCACGGTCACGATGTCGTCCACATACTGCTCACAGATCTGGTAGGTCAGCTCACCGGGAGTCTTGACCTGAATGCCGTCTGCAAAGGTAGAAACGGCTTTCAGGGTCTGGTACTTATGCTCGTGCAGGCTGCGGTACATGCTGGGGGCACCCTCGGCCTGTACGCCATAGACCTTCACCTCCGGGCGCAGACTCTTGATGGCAAAGGCCACGCCGGAGATCAGGCCGCCGCCGCCCACCGGCACAACGACCGCATCCACATCCGGCAGCTGATCCAGAATTTCCAGACCAATGGTTCCCTGCCCCGCGATGACCTGCTCATCGTCATAGGGGTGGATAAAGGTCATGCCGGTCTCTTCCTGCAGCTCCACAGCCTTGTCGTGGGCATCATCGTAGGTGCCGGGCACCAGACACACCTCTGCGCCCAGATTCTTGGTATTCTCCACCTTCATGATGGGGGCACCGTCCGGCATACAGACGATGCTCTTGATGCCGCGGCGGGTAGCAGCCAGCGCCACGCCCTGTGCGTGGTTGCCGGCAGAGCAGGCGATCACGCCCTTGGCGCTCTCCTCCTCGGAAAGCTGGCTGATCTTATAGTAAGCACCGCGCACCTTAAAGCTGCCGGTGGCCTGCAGGTTTTCGGTTTTCAGGTACAGCTGGCAGTCCTTGGAGAGCTTGGGTGCCTCGATGAGGTCGGTCTTGCGGGCAACATCCTTGAGCACAAAGGCTGCATGGTAGATCTTATCCAGAGTCAGCATGGTTTTCTCCCTCTATTTTTATCGTTCCCTGCTCTGCGGCTTTTCCGCCCTCAGAGCCTTTATTTCTGGCTTATTATGCATGTTTCTCAGTATAGGTTAGCAAAGTTGATTTGTCAAATGAATTTCCTTCACACCTGAAACCGAAAAAAAGAACTGCCGCAGGCATACCGCCCACAGCAGTTCTCCGTGTTTTTGTGTTTTTAACGGCCGCGGCCACCGCCGCCGCCGTGGCTGCCGCCGCCGCCCATTCCACCGAACGAGCCGCCGCCAAAGGAGCCGCCACCAAAGCTGCCGCCACCGAAGGACCCGCCGCCAAAGCTGCCGCCCATGGGAGGCCGGGGCGGACGGCGGTTGTTGTTCCGGGGCGGGCGGGGCCGGTCATTGCGGGGGCCGGGGCCATAGCCCGGGCCGTATCCGGGGCCGAAGCCGGGGCCCGGAGGAGGAGGCGGGCCGGGACGATAATGCCGACGGGCCGAACCTGCCATGTAGCCCCATGCGAAGGGCCCCCAGTTCCAGCCTGCTGCGTGGCCGATGGGTGCAATGAACACCCGGAACACGAACAGTACGATGATCAGCATCACCATCAGGGACATGAACAGGATCACGATACCCAGAACGACATCCTCAAAAGTGGTGGGGCCGTCGTCCGGCTCCGCGTAGCCGCCATCGTTGTAGCTGCCGCCCGAAAGGCTGACGCCGTAGATGTCTGCAATGGTGTCGGCCACATTGTTGGCACAGGTGGTCACGGCACCGTCGTAGTCGCAGGCGGCAAAGTCATTTTCCATGGTCTGGGCGATGGCGCTGGCCTGACTTTCCAGCGTGGTGTTGCGGAAGCCGTCGCCGTAGGTCACGTAGTAATCGCCGTCCTCGTAGATGGGCGATTCCATCACCAGCAGGATCAGCACGCCGTTGTTGTTTGCGGCATCACCGATGCCCCAGGCGTTGAAGGCCTGTGTTGCATAATCCTCAGTGGAATAATTGCCCGTATAATCTACAGTCAGTACGCCGATCTGTGCTCCGTTGCAGCTGGACTGCAGCTGATTGTTCAGATCAACGATGGTCTGGGTAGTGCTGTCGCTCAGGATGTTGGCATCATCCACCACACATTCGTCTTTGGGCAGGTCCGGCAGGCTGGCGGCGGCAAGGGCCGCCGGGCACAGGGCCGCTGCGCCCACCACAAGGGCCAGCACCAGAGCGCTTACGCGTTTTGCAAAATTTTTCATGCGAAGGGTTCAACCTCCTTTACACCGGCAATGGCTCCCAGCACGCTGGCCGGGAAGCCGCCGGTCTCTTTCTGGTAGTCGTAAACGGCATCGTTGTATTTCAGGGTGCCGATGATGGTAGCCGCACTGTTGAACTGGCCGTACTGGCCCTGCACCGCGCCCATCTTCATGGGGTCTGCGGCCTGCTCCTGCAGCTTTGCGTAGAGCTGATCGATCCGCGACCCCAGCACCTCGTTGGCCTGATACAGCGCATGCATCGTGCTGCCCTGATAATAGGGCAGCGAGGTGAGTGCCTGACTTTTGCCGCCGTTCTGCACGGCTTCCAGACAGGCGGTAAAATCGCTCAGCGCGCTCTGTGCGGCCCGTACCTCGGCACTGTCCGCTCCCAGCGTGCTGCCGGCGGTGGTGATGATGTTTGCCGCCGTGTTCATGCGGGTGGTCAGCTCCTCGTTGAGGTTATAGCCGTTGTCTGCCGCCACACCCACCGTGTACCATTTGCGGACTTCATTGTACCGGCTGCGCAGCTTGGCGCTGCCAAAGCCCAAAAAGGCCGCCAGCATCACCACCACGCTCAGCGCCAGTGCAGCTGCGCGGGTGGAAAGGGCTGTGGGCAGCTTTGCTTCCAGCCCTGCCAGCTTCTGCTGCAGAGGTGTCAGCGGCACGGCCTGCTCCGGCTGCTTTTGTTCGCGGTAGCTGCCCGCGTCAAAACCGCCGGAAGTGCTGTTCTGTTTTTGCGAAAAATCTGCGTTTGCCATCTCAGCTCCGGATCTCCATCATTTTTGCTTTCAGTTCGTCCTCGATGCGGTTCAGCTCCTGCTCGGCGGCAGCGCGCTTTGCGCGGCCCTCGCTCTGGATCTTGTTCAGCTCGTCCAGCGTCTCGATCAGGCTCTTGTTGGTCTGCTGCAGGGTCTCGATATCCACCACACCGCGCTGAGATTCCTTTGCGGTCTCGATGGTACCCATCTTCAGGGCCTCGGCGTTCTTCTTGAGCAGGTCGTTGGTCATGTCGGTCACGGCACGCTCGGCCTGCATGGCCTGCTGGCTGTGGGCCAGACCCAGTGCCAGCACCATCTGGTTCTTCCACAGGGGGATGGTGTTGACGATGGTGGACTGGATCTTCTCTGCCATCATGGTGTCGTTGTTCTGCAGCAGGCGGATCTGCGGCCCCATCTGCAGGCTGATGTTGCGGGTCAGTTCCAGATCATAGAGCTTCTTCTCAAAGCGTTCGCACTGGTCGGCCAGATCACGAGCCGCCTGTGCATCCTCCGGCAGGCCGGAAACCTTGGCCTTATCCATGGCCTGCTGCAGCTCGTTTGCGCGCACATCGGCCAGCTTCTTTTTGCCGGCAAGGATATACATGCTCAGCTCCTTGAAGTAGGCCATGTTCAGCTCGTACATCTTATCCAGCATGGCGATGTCCTTGAGCAGCTGCACCTGATGGCCCTCCAGCATGGACTGGATCTTTTCCACGTTGGTCTCGGCCTTGTTGTACTTCATCTTCATGGCATCCAGCTGGTCGCCCTTCTTCTTGAAGAAGCCGAGGATGCCCTTTTTTTCTTCCTCGCCTGCATCAAAGCTCTTCAGCTCACCGATCAGGCTGGTGATCATATCGCCCACTTCGCCCAGATCCTTGGTGGCCACCTTGGAAAGGGCGGCCTCGGAGAAATCGCCGATCTTCTTCTGACAGGCGGAGCCGTACTGCAGCACCTGCTGGCTGTTGGTAATATCGATCTTTTCAGCAAACTGATCCACCATGGCCTGTTCTTCCGGGGTCAGGTTCACCTGTGCCTCCGGAGCGGGGGCTTCCTGCTGGGCGGGTGCTGCCTTTTCCTCTTCTGCCGGGGTGGGGTCCAGCGTCAGGGTGGGTACTGCGGGTGCATCGAGGTCAAAGTTGAATGTATTGTCTGCCATAAGAGATTCCTTCCTTTCCAAATACCGTTTACCTTTTTTAGCTCAGGCCCTGCCCTTTGAGCATGTTCTGCAGCACCGTGATATCTGCAGAAAGGTCCATGCTCTCGGCGGCGTACAGGGCATCCAGCTGGTTTTCAAACGCCGTGGCAATGGAAGCAGCATTGTGCTCCACCTCGGTACGGATGGCTGCGGCATTCTCGCCGCGCACGCCCTGCTTTGCCAGCTTTGCATACTGCTGCAGAACGTTCACCGCATCCGGCAGGTAATAGTTTGCGAACCTGCGCACCTGCTTTGCCTTTTCCGGGTTTGCTTCCACCGCTTCCACAATGGAGCGGCCCGCCTTTTCCATGCGGGTCATGGCGGCAGAGAGCTGCGGGTCCGGCAGCTGCTCGTTGAGGGTGTGCAGGGTATCCAGTTTCTGCTGAATGTCGGTCAGCATCGCGTCCACATCCTCCACACCGGTGTGGAAAGGCACTTCGTGCTCCACCACCCGGGGCGGGCAGACCTTCTGTGCCGCACCAAAGGCCACAAATGCACCGCCCAGCGCCGCCAGCAGCGCCCACAGCTTATACACCGGCAGTACCGCGCACAATACCAAAAAGACCAGTGCCATTGCATAAAATGGCAGAACGCTGGGCTTTCTGGTGCGGATGATCTTGCTCATGTTTCTTCTCCTTGTCCGGGGCATTTCCCCTTATGTTATCCATAATACCGCACCCCGCGAAAAACGCAAGGCTTTCACGGATAATTTACAACCTTGCCATCATTTGTTGATCCACGGCAAGAGGGCCGCGCCCCAGATTTCGCGCAGCTTTTCCGGGCGGCAGGCAGCGTTTGCCGGGCTGGTGCTGGGCAGCTTTACCGCTGCAATGCCGGACACCGGCTGCAGATACTTTGTATAGATCCGGTATGCGGTGGCTCCGTTGCAGAATACTGCTTCGATGGGTGCCTTTGCCAGCAGAGCGGCAATATCATTCGGCACTGCATCCTTGATGGAAGCATCCGCTGCGCCGGTGATGGTGCAGCGTTCCAGCGTGTCCCAGAGGGCCAGCCCATGGCGCAGGATGATCTGCTTTTTGGCTTCAATGTCCTCACGGGCAGGCACCGGCTCACCGGTCAGCGCGGCCAGCACGGGCCAGAAGCGGTTCTGCGGGTGGCCGTAGTAAAAGGCCATCTCGCGGCTTTTGGGGCTGGGCCATGTGCCCAGGATCAGCGCCCGGCTGTGTTCGTTATACACCGGTTCAAAGCTCATTGTCCGCCTGCACTTTCAATTTTATCCCAAGGCGAGCCAAGGTCGCGGCCGGACGGCTCTGCTCTGGGGCCGTCGAACCACAGCTCATCGATCAGGTCGGCAAGGCCGTCCTCCCGCACATCGCCAATGATGCGGTCGGCGGCAGCCTTTGCGTCCGGCGTGCCGTTTGCCATGCAGCAGCCAAGGCCCGCTGCCTTCAGCATAGCCACATCGTTGGCAGAATCGCCTGCCGCCACGGCATCGGCCAGTGTCAGGCCCATCTTTTCGCACAGGTCGGCAAGGCCAACGCCTTTGTCCATTCCACCGCGCACGATGTCGTAGTAGCACAGGCCGTCGGCATTCTGCGCGCCCACCTGCATCCAGTGCAGGCCCAGATGGCCGTACTTGGCGTTGAAGTCCGCCACACGCTCCGGCGGCATGGCCGCAAAAGCGGCGTGGGGCATGTCGATCAGGTGGCGGTCCTGATCTTCGCCGTCCATACAGTCCAGCCCGATGCTGTTCATCTGCTGATAGCCCCTGTGCAGATATTCATACTCGCAGTAGGCGTAGCAGGCATCCCTGAAATTGAACTGCAGCGGATAGTTATAATCCTCGCAGAAATCCACCAGCGCATACATTTCCTCTGCAGTGAGCGGGTGCTCGGCCACGATACGGCCCTCGCGGTCCACCACACAGGCACCGTTGCAGGTGATGGCATAATCGAACCGGATGCCGCCCAGCTGGCCTTTGAGGTTGACGCACAGATAGGCACGGCCGGTGCTGAGCACAAATCTGCCGCCTGCGGCCTGCAGCTTTTTGATGGCTTTTACCACCTTCTGACGCGGCTTGCCCTCGCCAAAGGGCACCAGTGTGTTGTCGTAATCGCTTGCCAGAATCTTATATTGCATTCTATTCTCCCCTATGGAACTGAGTTTTGTACCAGTATACCATACTTTTTTAAAATTGGGGTGCATTTGGGCATAAAAATAAGGCTACTGCACAGAATTCCATGCAATAGCCTTATTTTGTTTCACGATGCCGTTTTCTTTGCAGCTTCTTCTCGTGATCACGCAAACACGGCCACGACCACCTGCATTGCCACGCCGAGGAATGCGCCTGCACCCCATGTCAGGCCGGTGATGAACAGGTTCTGCTTCCATGAAGGATTGGTGCGCCACAGCACCGCAAGGCCCACGCCTGCACCGGTGCAAAGGCCCGCCACCAGACTGGAAAAGCGCAGAGCACCCTCCACATACAGCTGGGTCAGCAGCACGCTGGCGGCGCAGTTGGGGATCAGGCCCACCAGCGCAGCCACTACCGGCTGGAAGAAGCCCATGCTGCCCAGAAGGTCTGCAAACACATCTTCGCCCACACCTTCCACGATCAGGCCGAACACCAGACTGAACGCAAAAATGAACACAAAGATCTCCAGCGTGTGGCGCAGGGCCGCTTTCCAGATGGGGGCGGGCTTACCCTCTTCGTCGCTGTGCTCCTCGTGACAGTCCACCTCGTCGGCATGGCCGGTGTAGCCGCCGCGCAGCGATTTGGGCAGCACGCCGCGCAGCACAAAATCCAGCACAAAGCCCACCACAATGGCATATACCACCTTGATGACCATGAGCACAGCCAGCTTATCCCAGTAGGCCGGCATGGATACCAGCAGCGGGATGGCTTCGTCGCTGGTGGCAAGGTAGACGGCCATCAGGGTGCCCAGCGTGATGACGCGGGAGGAGTAGAAGTTGGACGCAATGGCCGAAAAGCCACACTGCGGCACACAGCCCAGCACCGCGCCCGGAATCGCGCCCCAGCGCCCGCCGCCTGCCAGCAGTGCTTCAATGCGCTCACCGTGGCGGGTCTCGATATACTCGATCAGAAGATAAGCCAAAAACAGGAAGGGCAGCATCTTGGCGGTATCCACCAGAGATTCGCCCAGAACATCCAGAAACAGTTCCATATACGCTCCTAAAAACGACCGTTCGTCGCTTCATTTTAGTAAATTGCAAATTGGTTGCATTTTCGAACAGGGATGATTATACACGATATCCTCTCCAATTGCAATACCAAAATGCAAATTAGTTGCAAATTTATTTTTGCAGTATTTTTGAAGCCTGTGCCGCAGCGGTGACACTGCCCATAACAGAAAGGACCCCAGAAAAATCCGCAGACTTTTCCGGGGTTCCGTAAAAACTATTTTAAATATCAGCCCTTCATCGGTACAAAGCCCACAAGGTCTTTTACCACCTCGCCGCCAATGATCAGGCCGGCCACCGAGGGTACAAAGGCATTGGAGCCCGGCACCGAGCGGCGCTGGGTGCACTTGCGCTGGGTGCCCGGAGGGCAGATGCAGTGATACTTGCAGCTGATGGCGTCATCCTCGATGGGGGTCATGGCAGGCTCCTTGGAGTAGACCACCTTCAGGTGCTTGATTTTGCGCTTGCGGCACTCGGTGCGCATCACCTTAGCCAGTGGGCAGACCGAGGTCTTGTAGATATCGGTCACTTCAAAGCGGGTCGGGTCCATCTTGTTGCCTGCGCCCATGGAGCAGATAATGGGAGTGCCCGCCTCCTTGCACTTCATCACCAGCGCCAGCTTGCCGGTGACGGTGTCAATGGCATCCACCACATAGTCGTACTGGGTAAAGTCGAACTGGTCCTGTGTTTCCGGGCCAAAGAAGCACCGGTGGGTGGTCACCCTGATGTCCGGGTCAATGTCGTGGATGCGCTGTGCAGCCACATCTACCTTATATTGCCCTACCGTGCTGCGGGTGGCGATGATCTGGCGGTTGAGATTGGTCAGGCAGACCTTATCATCATCGATCAGATCCAGTGCCCCCACACCGCTGCGCGCCAGCGCTTCCACCGTGTAGCCGCCCACGCCGCCGATGCCGAACACCGCCACGCGGGAATTGTGCAGTTTTTCCATAGCTTCCGCGCCCAGCAGCAACTGCGTGCGGGAATACTGATTTTGCATTTTGTTCTCCTTGTTACTTTTCCACTCTCGTAATGGTGCCGCCGCCCAGCACGGTGTCGCCCTGATACAGCACCACGGCCTGACCGGGCGTAGGGGCGCGCTGGGGCTGGTCAAATTCCAGCCGGAAGCCGCACTCCGCCGGGTAGACGGTGGCGGCCTGCTCCACCTGATGGTACCGGGTGCGGGCTGTGACCCGCAGCGGCCCGGTCAGCTCCGGAATGGCGATCCAGTTCACCTCGTCCGCATACACGATGCGGTCGAACAGCATCTCCTCCGGCCCTACCGTGACGGTGTTTGCCTGCATGTCCTTGCCGCAGACGTACACAGGTGCCCCCATGGCAAGGCCCAGCCCCTTGCGCTGGCCGATGGTGTACCGCACCGCGCCGTTGTGGGTGCCCACCACCCTGCCGCTCTCGTCCAGAAAATCACCTGCCGGGTAGTGTTTGCCGGTGAAGTCCTCCATAAAGCGGGCATAGTCGCCATCCGGCACGAAGCAGATGTCCTGACTGTCGTGCTTGCGGGCATTGACAAATTTGTGCTGCTCCGCGATCTCGCGCACCTCGGTCTTGTGCAGGCCGCCCAGCGGCAGACGGATATGCGCCAGCTGCTCCTGAGTGAGGTTGTAGAGCACATAGCTCTGGTCCTTGCCCTCGTCCAGCCCCTTTTTGAGCAGGAAACGGCCGGTGGCCTCGTCCTGCTCCACCCGGGCATAGTGGCCCGTGACCACATACTCCATGCCGTGTGCCCGGGCCCAGTCCAGCAGATGGCGGAACTTCATATATTTATTGCAGTCGATGCAGGGGTTCGGCGTGCCGCCCGCCTCATACACGCGGACGAATTTTTCAATGATCTGTTCCCGGAAGTCGGCCGTGAAATCCAGCACCTCGTACGGGATATCCATGGCAAACGCCACCTCTGCCGCGTCCTCGATGTCCTTTTCCGAGCAGCAGGTGTGAAAGCCGGACTGTCCCAGCGTTTCATTGCGGGTGAGCCGCATGGTGATGCCGGTGCAGTCATAGCCTGCCTGCTGCATAAGCCATGCCGCCACCGAGCTGTCCACGCCGCCGCTCATGGCAATGAGGGCACGCGGCTTTGAATCAGGGATCTGTGTGGTCATAAGTTCTCCTTCGGTGCATTCAACACACTAAAACAGTAGTATAATAGTAACTCTGAAAAAAGAGCTTGTCAAGACGCAGCGAGCTGCTGCACTGCGGCCAGCAGGGCTTGCCGCTCGTTGGGATATTCTTCCCGGATCACACCGTCCAGCAGCGCTTCCAGCACTTTGCGGATGCCCGGCCCCGCCGGAACGCCTGCCGCCATCAGGTCGCGGCCATTCACAGCCAGCTGGCTGACGCGGCAGCATACGCCGTCCGCGTCCAATTGTTCGGCCAATTCGGAAAGTGCAGCAAAATCAGCCGCATGTTCCGGCTGCAGGGCTGTGCCCAGTGCAGCAATGCGCTGCACGGTACACAAGTTATATCTGCCCAGTAGTCGGCGGGCGTAGATGGTAAAGCCGGGTGTGACGGTAGTTTCTCTGAGGACCGTCCGCTGGGGTGGGACCCTGTTGCCGAAGGCAATAGGGCGGGCGATGGAATGGCCCGAATCGTGTCCGAAGAGAAAGCTACCGTCACACCCTCTGGCTTCCCGCACCAGCACCGCCGCCTCTTCAATCAAGGCGTTGGAGCAGCGCAGGCGCTTGAGGGTGCGGCGGATGCCGTCCTCGCCAAGGCTCAGCAGCAGCGCCGCCAGACGGACGGGCAGGTTTTCTGCACCCGCCGGGCAGGCATCCACCACCGGCTTTGCCGCCGCCAGTGCCTCCGGTGAAAGCTCGGGTAAAACAACACTGAGTATTTTTTCGTTAAGATATGCCGCAGGGGCGGGTGCGCTCAGCAGTTTTGCAAGCTCTTCCTCGATACGCTCCACCGATACACAGTCCAGATGGGCGCACAGCTCCTGTGCTGCCTGCGCCGTGGGCGGGTCGATGGCAAAGCCGAACCGGGCTGCGAACCGGTACAGCCGCAGGATGCGCAGCGCGTCCTCGGTGAACCGCTGGCGGGGCACACCCACCGCCCGTACGATGCCGCTTTGCAGGTCGGCCTGCCCGCCAAAGGGGTCCACAAGGCCTTCCTTTTCATTGTAGGCCATGGCGTTGATGGTAAGATCCCGCCGGGCCAGATCCTCCCGCACATCCGGCACAAAGTGCACCTCGTCCGGGTGGCGGCCATCCGTGTAGGTGCCTTCTGTACGGAAGGTGGTGATCTCGTAAAGGGCACCGCTCTGCTTCACCGTTACCGTGCCGTGCTGCAGGCCGGTGGGGATGCACCGCTGCGCGCCGAACAGCTCCATCACCTGCTGCGGCAGAGCACTGGTGCACAGGTCCCAGTCGTGCGGTGTAAGGCCCAGCAGACTGTCCCGCACGCAGCCGCCCACCACGTAGGCCGCATAGCCCGCCCTGTGCAGGGTGTCCAGCAGCTCTGCCGCACCCTCGTCCATCCGGATGGTCATGGCTGTGCCTCCTCGTACTGCAGGGTGATGCTTTTGCCGTCAAAGCCGCACTCCGCCGCCGGGAAGATGCTCTGTGCCTGCGCGGCATATTCCTCCGGGTCGGTGATCATGGGGGAATAATGGGTCAGCCAAAGCCGCTTTGCTCTCGCCTGCGCAGCAAGGGCCGCGCTCTGCCCAAAGGTGCTGTGCCCCCACTGACGGGCCTGGTCTTCCTGCTCCGGAAGGGCATAGGTGGCATCGCATATCAGCAGGTCTGCGTCATGCGCCGCCTGCAAATAATACGGGCAGGAGGCCGTATCGCCGGAAAATACCACGCTCAACCCCTTGCGCGGTGCGCCCAGCACCTGCGCAGGCTGCACCGTTCTGCCCTCCACGGCAACGCTCTGCCCTTTCTGCAGCAGCTTCCATTGCTGCACCGGCACCCCCAGCGCCCGGGCCTGCTCCGGCGAAAATTTGCCTGCACGGGGCAGCTCCAGCCGGTAGCCAAGGCTTTTTACCCGGTGCTTTGTGGCAAACGGCACCAGCCGCGCACCGGCAGGCCAGCCCTCGCTCAGCGCATCCAGCGCCAGCGGCTGGCCCGGCATAAGCACCTGCGGCTTCACCGGATAGGGCAGCGGGCCGGTCAGTGCCCGCACAGCCGCCCAGATATCCGGCAGGCCCTCCGGACCCAGCAGCACAAGCGGCCTTATGCGGCCCTGCGCCCCCAGAGTCTGCAAAAGGCCCGGCAGACCAAAGATGTGGTCGCCATGGTAGTGGGTCAGGCAGATGGCATCTGCCCGCATCAGGTTCACGCCTGCCCGGTGTGCCGCTGCCTGCGTGCCCTCGCCGCAGTCCCACAGCAGGCCGTGGCCACCGCAGGCAGCAAACGCCGCCGAGAGTGCCCGATCCGGCAGCGGCATGGTAGCCGCAGTGCCCAGCAGTGTAATGGTCAGCATAAAATCGTTCTCCCTGCACAGTAGATTTCGATATTTTATTGTACCACAGCCCAGCACGTTGCACAATCACTGCTGGCCGCGCATAGCATGGGCCAGCACAGCAAAAAGGAGGGCGTGGCAGGATGCGGCACAAAAAGGGCAGTTCGTTTTCCGGCAGATACCGCCGCAGCGGTCGGTTTTTGCGCTGGCTTGTGCTTGCCGCGTTGATCCTGCTTGTGCTGGCGTGCTGCTACGGGTGTGCGGTGCAGAAGCTGGTGTATTCTTCCCGCGGGACCATGATCTTTCTGCCCAGCGGGTTTTGAAAAAATGGGAGCATCCTGCTGCACAGAACGCTCCCATTTTTCTTTTTATTTTCCATCCGAATAGGGCAGCTGACCGGTCAGGGTCAGCGTTTCGGCAAGTTCGTCCTCCGAGCGGAACCGCCACGCCGCCGCTCCCACGGCCACATAGCAGGCATCGGCACGACCCTCCGGTGTAACGGCAAGGATCATCGTTTCACCGTCGCCCACCGCCGTTACCATGCCATCCGCACTCACAGTTGCCACGCCCGGATTGCTGCTGAGCCATGTCATCGTTCCGTTTTTGGTGCCTGCAGCCTGCGCGGTCAGCTTCTGACTGGCTCCCACTGCCTGCAGCAGCATGGCGTTTTTGCTCATCTGCACCCGTCCGATCTCCGATGTGACCGTTACCGTGCAGCGCAGCACCTGCCCGGCTGTGGTCAGTGCGCTGATGACGGCCTTGCCGGACCCCTGTGCCTTTACGGTGCCGTTTGTGCTTACCGATGCCACCGCCGGGTTGCTGCTGACCCACTGCCGCACATAGGTGAACCCGCCTTTGTTCTGTTCCAGCTTCAGCTGCTTCGTCGGGGCAGGCTCCTGCTCTGTAATGGTAAGCGCCAGATCGCTGGTGTTCAGCACCAGGCGGCTGGCTGTGCTTTTGCGCACCGTGATGGTACAGGTGGTCTTTTCGCCGCGCTCATTGCGGGCCGTGACGGCCGCAGTGCCCTCGGCATGGCCGGTCACCTTGCCAGTGCCGTCCACCGATGCCACTGCCGGATCACTGGAAGTCCAGATCAGAAAGAAGTAGTCGTTGGGTGCCTGCACATTCAGGTAGGCCACCGGGGCCGGGTCTCCTTCGGTGATATCCAGTGTCAGTTCGGCAGTGTCCAATGTCATGCCGCTGTCCGGCAGCGGCTGCTCCTGCGCAGCATAGGCCGACAACGCCCCGGCTGCAAACAGTTCTGCGCACAGCACCACTGCACAAACACACGCTTTGAACCCCTGCTTCATGGGCTTTGCCCTCCCCGCCTGCTTTGCTGCAAGATCCTTTAAATATTCCTGTCTCCGTATTATTTTACACGCAGTGCAAAACCGGGTCAAGTTTTTTGCCCATTCTGCCGGGCAGCTGAGCCTTATTTTGTGGAGAATAATAAAATCCGCTTTTCAATTTTGTACAAAACGCCGCCGCACCCGGCAAACCGGATGCGGCGGCGCTGTTCTGCTTTTGAATTTTCAGCTTAGTAGTTGATCTTTTTCAGCTCAAAGTAGCTCTGCGGATGTGCGCACACCGGGCACTTGAGCGGTGCGGACTTGCCGATATAGGTGTAGCCGCAGTTCCGGCACTGCCATACCTGCTGCTCCTCGCGGGCAAAGACCTTGTTATTTTTCAGGTTTTCGGCCAGCGCACGGTAGCGCTCCTCGTGCTCCTTCTCGATCTGTGCCACCATGGTGAACAGTGCTGCGATCTGAGGGAAGCCCTCTTCTTTGGCCTCCTTGGCCATGCGGGGGTACATCTCGGCCCACTCGTCGTGCTCACCGCCTGCTGCCATGTCCAGACAAGTCAGGGTATCGGGGATCGCGCCGCCGCACAGCAGCTTGAACCAGATCTTTGCGTGCTCCTTCTCATTGCCGGCGGTCTCCTCAAAGATCGCGGCCAGCTGCTCGTAGCCTTCTTTTTTTGCCATGCTGGCAAAGAAGGTGTACTTGTTGCGTGCCTGGCTCTCGCCTGCAAACGCTTCCATCAGATTTTTCTCGGTTTTGGTACCCTTCAGTTCCATGATGCTCTCCTTTCAAAAACGGATCTTCTGTCAGGATCGACCGATCCCGGCTCTATCATTCAGCCCGGCGGTAATTTTTTCGCCTGCGGCTCAGGTTCTGAACAGAGTATACCATATTTTTTGACTGAAATCAAGAATAATTCCTATTTATTCTGAGAATATTTCTCAGTTATGCTGCTTCAGTGCACACACAGCAATGCTCAGGGCGCTCCACGCTGCCTGATACATCAGCACCGTTGCCACCGAAAGCTCCCAGATGCTGCCTGCACTGGTGAGCAGCGCTGCAATGATAATGGAGAACAGCACCGAGACCATCTGTACCGTGGTGGCGCTGCTCTCGGCGTTCTGGGCCTGATCCGCAGCCTGAAGGCCGCCGGTCAGGCTGGCAAACGCCTTGAGATGGATCATGCAGCAGGTGTCCTCCGGGTCTGCCGGTGCGGCCTTGATGGCGTTGCACTGCTCCTGATCCAGCACGGTGATCATGCCTTCCGGCAGGCGGTATGCTTCGGTAATGTGGTGTGCAGTCAGACTGGGGTCCTGGCATGTGACCAGCAGGCGGATGTTCTCCTTTTGCAGCACGGCAAGGCCGCGGGCCACATTGCGCCCGCCCACATATTTCAGCACGAACATAGCGTGCAGATTGCCGGACACAGCCAGATACAAAATTTGCAGCTCGCCGTTCTTCGAGTGCTGCATCTCGTATTCCTCGTCCGGCAGCGGCACGCCCTCCTGCTCCAGATAGCGGCGGGTACCAATGAGGATGCGGTTGTTATCGCACCAGGCGGAAAAGCCCAGCCCATGGTGCTGCTCCAGATCCTTGACCTGGAACAGGATGTCTGTGCGTTCCTCAACGATCTGGCGGAACAGCCCATTCAGGGTGCCGTGGCTCTCATTCAGCACGCTGGCCGCGTACAGGATGGCGCGGTCGATGCGGCCGCCCTTGAAGATGCGGATATCCTCCAGCTGTGCGCTGTCGGCGGTGAACAGGTCGTCTGCATCGATCTGCAGCGTATCAATGCCGCCCAGCTGCTCAATGGCCTGCCAACCGGGCACGACTGCGCCCACAGCCGCAGCCGCACGCTGCAGCCGCAGTGAGGCAACGCCCGCGATCAGGGTAGAGGAAAGCGGTGCCCCCATGCACAGCACAGCGGCCATGGCAGCCGCAGCTTTGTTCCAGCCGGCACCTGCCAGCAGGAACAGTACACCGCTGAGCAGGGCAACGCCCAGCAGGATGTACGAAACTTTGCGGGCACGGCGCTCGCTTGCGCGCTCGCTCAAACTCTGCTCCACAAAGCCGTCAGCTTCCTTCATCGGGCGGCTCAGCAGCACCCAGGGGTCCTTCTGTTCCAGATCCCGTGCAAGGGCGCGCAGCAGGTCTTTATCCTTGGCGCGGTAGGCGCCCTCGAACTCCACACCATTGGTCACCAGCTCATAGCCGCCCTTGACAGCAGCCAGCATCACCCGGCTGCCCAGCAGCGCAAGGAACAGCCCCAGCGCGGCCATGCCGCTGAGCAGCGAGATGCCGGTGGTGCCGCGGTAAACATTTGCGTTCAGCATGGCTGTAACCGCCTGCACCAGCGCTGCTACTGCGGCCAGCGCCGGCATCGTCTCGGAAGAAGGCCGTCCGCGCAGGCCGTTCAGGCCGTCCCGCAGCACCGGGAAGCCCACGCACAGGCTTGCTGACAGCAGCAGCAGGTTTGCACCATAGAATGCCGCCGGGGCAGCATCCGGGTCCAGCGCCGCCATGGCGGGCAGCAGCCCATCCGACACCAAACCAAAATGCAGCAGCACCACAGCCAGAATGCCGCCCAGCACGCAGCGCAGCGTCAGCTCTGCACTCATGCGGTGCAGCTTATCCGCCGTAGCCTCCGGCTCGGTCAGCTCCGTTTCGGCATGTTCCTCCGGAGACACCGCGTCCTCCGCCTCAGCTTTCAGTTCCGGCTGTGGCGCAGCGGGTGCCTTCTCCGGTGCCTGCTGCGGCTCTTCACCGTCCAGCGGCAGCAGCGGCAGGCTCATGGTGTCCTCTTTTGCGGCAGGCTCCTCTGCCGGGGCCAAAGGTGCCTGCGGTGCGTCCTCGCTCTGCGCCTTGCCAAAGAAATCGGCCACCGGCTGCTCCATTTTTTCCGGCTGCGGCACAGGTTCCGGCTGCAGCTCCGGTGCCGTCTCCTTTACCGCTGCAAACACAGCCGCGGGCAGCGGTGCACCGGACGGTTTCTTTTTGCTCTCAGCCGGTTCAGTTTCTGCTGCCGGGGCTGCTTCGGCTCTCGGTGCAGGCTTTTCCGGCTTCTGGTCGCTCAGGCCGTTGATCATCGCCTTGAGCTGTGCCATCTCCTGCTGCTCCTGCTCTTCCTGCGGCAGCAGCACCTCCGGCGCATTCTTGGGGTGCCGGGGAGGCTTTGCCGTGCTGTGCTGCTCTGCGGGTCTAGCCGCCGGGACAGCGCTCTGCCGGGGTGTTTCCGGCTTCACTGCCGCCGGGGGTTCCGCCGTTTGCGGTGCAGATTTTCCCTCCGGCTTTTTGGCGGGTGCTTCCGGCTGTGCATCCTCTGCTTCCTTCTCCAGAAAAGGCCACGGGGCCAGTTCCTGTTCCGGGTCTGCCTCCGGCTTCAGCATCAGTTCCAGATCCGCTTCCGGTTCCGGCTGCGCATCCTCACCCAGCCGCACCTCACCGGTGGGCATTTCCTGCGGCTGCTCTGCTGCAGCTTCGTCAGTCTCCTGCTTTGCCTTACCACGGCCAAACAGGCCAAACCGTTTCTCCGGCTTTTCCTCCGGCTGGTTTTCGTCCCTCCGGGTCATCTCCTCCGGGATATCCACCGCCGTGGTGCTGAAAAAGGAGCGGAACTTTTCATCCGGGGTCATTTCCCGGCCATTATTTCTATCTTTCGGCATTCTTGTCCCTCCTGTAATTCAAATTGAGGTTCCGGCCCGAATGCCGGATCATGCCTGCTGTGCTGCGCGTTGGGACTGGATCTCGTACAGAATAATGCCCGCAGCCACCGACACGTTGTAGCTGTCCACACCGGTGCCCGGTGCTGCCATATCCAGCCGCACCACGCCGTCGCACAGCTTTTTCACCAGCTGGGAAACACCGCTGCCCTCGCTGCCCAACACCAGTGCAATGGGGCCGGTCAGATTGTTCCTGCGCAGAGACACGCCGTCCATATCGGCGCAGTAGACGAACACGCCCTGCTCCTTCAGGCGGCGGATGGTCTCGCCGATGTTGGCCACACGAGCCACCGGCAGGCGTTCTGCGGCACCTGCGCTGGACTTGATGACGGTAGGCGTGACCGATGCGCCGCCGCGCTTGGGGATCACGATGCCATGCGCACCGCACAGCAGAGCACTGCGCATCACGGCACCCAGATTGTGCGGGTCTTCAATGCCATCGCTCAGCACCAGAAAAGGTGCTTCGCCCTTGGCCTTGGCTGCTGCCATCAGGTCGTCTACCGTCACGTATTCGATCTCGCTGGCAAATGCCGCCACGCCCTGATGGCTCTCGGTGCCGGTCATCAGGCGCAGCTTGTTTGGGTGCACCCGCTTCACCGTGGCACCCGCTTCCTTTGCCAATGCGGTATAGTAAGCCGCCACGGCCGGAGCCATGCCCTCAGCAATGAGCACGGTGTCCACTCCGGAACCGCTTTTCAGCAGTTCGGTCACCGGATTTTTGCCGTAAACAAGGCTCTCGTTCTTCTGCTGCGGCTCTTCCGGGCTGCGGCGCGGACGGCGCGGCTGGTTCTTTTCTTCCATGATGATTTTCTCCTTCCGTTGTATCACCGGAAGGTGCTGTGCACACCCTCCAAAAGGCGCGCCGCATTCTGGGCCGCGCACCGGTATAGTCTGAAGATGATAACTCATCTTGAAGTATAGCATAAGCCGAACTTGTTTGCCAGCAAATTACCGTTTTTTATCCGCGTCCTGCAAAAGTTTTTCTGTTCGTGGTGCCGGAGACCGTTTCCGCTTTTTTGCAGAAATGTTCTGCCGCCCTGCATCAGCTTTACCCGGCCGCTGGGTAGATATCCCTCTGTTTTGCCGGAGAAAAAAGTTTTCCACAAAAACGCGGTATACAATCCGTAGAAGAGCGATTATTTTTCCACATGTTGAAAACCCTGTGGAGAAAGTTCAAAAGTCCAGCTTTAAAGCCTGTTTTGCCTGTGGAATTCCACACTTTCCACAAGGTTTTCCACTTTTTGGTTCGACCTTTTTTGATTTCCTGCGTACAATTTGTAGAATACAAGTCGGAAATATGACAATTTTTTGAACTGCATCCTGTCCGCTTTTGCCAAATTGCCCAATATCATTTTGACGAATGTGGATCTGTGTTGAAAATCCGTCCTTCATCAAGCTTTCTGTCTTTCGGCCGCTTGTTGCACATTATATGGAAATTTGTTGTATTCTATCGAATATACGCGCTTCTGGCAGTAACCCCCTGCACCCTGCCAGAAACAGAATCCCCGCATTGTTACAGGAAAAACACCGGTTTGGATTGATTTTGGCCGCTGTTTGGGGTATACTAATTCTGTAGGTTCGTTAAACCGTGCACAAAGCGGATATGAAACGAGCAAGACCCCAATGATTTTGTGGAGGTAATGAATAATGTTGGTAAATGCAACCGAAATGCTGATCAAAGCACGTGATGGCCACTACGGTGTGCCTCAGTTCAACATCAACAATCTGGAGTGGACCAAGTCCGTTCTGACCGCCTGCGAGGAAATGAAGAGCCCTGTGATTCTGGGTGTTTCCGAGGGTGCCGGCAAGTACATGACCGGTTTCAAGACCGTCGCTGCCATGGTCAGCGCAATGGTCGATTCCATGGGCATCACCGTTCCCGTTGCCCTGCATCTGGATCACGGCACCTATGAGGGCTGCAAGGCCTGCATCGAGGCCGGCTTCTCTT
>OGEK01001014.1_pt1 | contig 22652 bp, 17 predicted proteins | sample 1570641 | NCBI WGS metagenome assembly OGEK01 (sample SAMEA2582136, study PRJEB24529) | metagenome | biome: Human gut stool | place: China | collected 2011
AGTTTTCTGTCGCTCCGAGCAGCTGATGTGCAGTGGAAAAGGTAACTGCTTCCACTGCGATCTGCCCTCCGCTCCAGATTTCCATCCAGTGCTTAACACAGAGAGCAGTCCGGTCAAGAAGCGGCTTTGCAAGATCCTGTTCTTTTAACAGCGCCAGCGCGTCATCTGTGGTATTGCAGACACGGATCTGTTCCTGCAGCTTGGGATGCCCCAGTTCTTTTGTCAGCACCGCCATCTGTTCCATGCGACCGTCTCCATACCTGGAATGGGTATTTTCCACACCGGCAGACACCTTGATCAGCTTACCGATGTGTCCCACAAACAGCAGCTTCCGAAAGCCCTCCATCTCTGCCATCAGCACCGCTTCCTTCACAAAGTTGCTGCAAAGAACGGCGCTTCCCATCGGAACGCCCAGCTCCTTCTTTAAAAATTCTTCGCCATAGTTTCCGGGCGCCATCAAAAGCACCTTTGCCCCGTTCACTGCTTTCATGTGAATTTCCAGACGAATGGTCTCCAGCAGTGCCTCCTCACTCATAGGCTTTACAATTCCGGTAGTGCCAAGAACCGAGATACCGCCCTGAATTCCCAGCTTGGGATTGAAGGTCTGGAGTGCCAGCTGCTCCCCTTCCGGGATCCAGATGGTAACGATCAGATATTCCTCAAAAGCAGCTGTTTGCACAACATCCGCCACCGCCCCCAGGATCATGCTGCGCGGTACCGGGTTGATGGCATAATGTCCCACCGGACAGCTAAGCCCCGGCTTTGTCACCATGCCGATACCCCGGCCGCCGTTTAAATAGAGCTGTGGGTATTCCTTCAGATAATATCCGGCACCCGCATGGCACAGGGATTCAAACTCATTCCGGTCCACCTGACGCACGCTGGCATAAATGTTTGTTCCGTTCGTCACATCCGGATCATCCCCGGAATCCTTCTGCACAAAAAAGCAGAACGCCGGAGACTCCGTTTTCTGCTCCGGCTCATACCGTGTTACCGGGATCCGGCAGACAATTCCGCCCGGAAGGGCAAGTTCCGAATAATCCAAATCCGATTTTCCACATAACAAAAAAGCGGCCGCCGCCTTCGCCGCAGCCGCCGCACAGGTCCCGGTTGTATATCCATTCCTCAGTCTTTTCTCTGCCACTTGTTTTCTCCGTTTCAGCATACGCTTTTTTGTACACTGTAATCGGTTTTTATTATACTTGCTTTTGCGTGGTTTGACAAGCATCAGACCTGGGCGTTTCTCTCAGTTTCCTTTTGCATCTGCTTCTTCCTTTTTGTGATGAGGCCGCCGATCCTGCCGCTTTCCTTGGAGGTTAGGCAGCGCCAGCCATCCTTCAGGACCCGATCTCCCAGGCCAAGCTCCTCCGCAATCTCAAATGTGTACTGCCCTGCTACTGCTATCGCTGTACGGATCGCATAAATATCGGTTGCCAGAAACGGCTGTCCACGGAATTTCAGAAGGTAATAATTCAATGCCCCGATAAGCCATGCAAAAATATACAAAAGCTGCAGTCCCAGCATGCCCTTTTGCATCAGACTTACAAAGAACACCTCAAGGATCAGATAGATCAGGACATTCAGCTCACCGTTCAGCAGGCTGATCGTTGTGACCGAAGAATTCCAGCAAAGCTCCACGATCAGGAATACCAGAAATGGAGTCAATGTCAGAAGGATCCAATAAACCGCCCGGCAAAAGTCCGGAAACCGCCTCATGAGATCTGCACCGTAGATCCACAGCGTACAGGATAACAGGATCATAAGATCCACCATTCCCGTGCTGACCGGCGGAAACTGATTTGCAATCCTCGATACACCGATCACATGATTCCCAAGATTCACATAATAAACCGCGAGGATTGCCATTACAACCGCCATATTTATTCACATGGAGCAGAGCATTCTCCACTCTTCCGGTTTAAAAATCACAAGCCACAACATCCGGCTGCACTGCAACGCGATCAATGCATACGTAAGAACAAGCCAGATCGACAGATAGTGAATATGGAATACTGCCTTTATCCCTATCTCGCAGAGCACTGCCGCCAGAAGGGAACCGGCAATATACGCTTTCCATTTCCACTCGGCATGATTCTTTTCTTCATTGCAATGTTTTCTTCCCATCAAATATATGACAACCGCTGCCGTAATCCAGATTATCGCTTCCATCTATTCATAGTCCTGCCTTATCTTTCGTACTTCTTCCTTTATAAACTTCCACAGTAGGAATATGCTTATTATACAGGAGACCTATGATTTTTTTATATATCTGCCACAAATTTCCCTATATTGCTGCAGGTTTTGCCACATATCCAGTATTAATGCTGCAATGAACCATATACAGTAAAAAGCACTATGGACAGTGACTGCTATATGATTCCATTCACTTTAATTCTTTTTCGCACATATCCAGTGCAGAAGCAATCACTGCATCCATGTCGTAATATTTATACTCACCCAGACGACCGCCAAAGATGACGCTCTTTTCCTGTTCCGCAAGTTCTTTATACGTTGCATACAGCTTCCCGTTCTTCTCGTCATTTACCGGATAGTACGGCTCATCCCCAGGTTTCCACTCAGAGCTGTACTCACGGCTGATCACGGTTTTCGAAAGGTCGTTCCCATTATCATCTTTTCCAAATTCAAACCATTTATGCTCAATGATTCTAGTCCATGGAGTCTCAGAGTCTGTATAGTTTACTGCCGCATTTCCCTGGAAGTTTGGTTTATCAAGCACCTCTGTCTCAAAACGGACAGAACGATATTCCAGCGCACCAAGTTTAAAATCAAAGTATGCATCAATGGCACCAGTATAAATAACCTTCGATGCCATCGCATCAAACGCAGCCTTATCCGCCAGATAATCCACGCCAAGTCTGACCTCAATGCCGTCTAACATATTCGCAACCATTTTTGTATAGCCGCCCATTGGAATTCCCTGGTACAGCGCATTAAAATAGTTGTTGTCGAAGGTAAGGCGGACCGGGAGCCGCTTAATAATAAAGGACGGAAGCTCGGAACAAGGTCTTCCCCACTGTTTTTCGGTATAGCCCTTTACAAGCTTTTCATAGATATCCGTACCAACCAGGCTGATCGCCTGCTCTTCCAGGTTCTTCGGCTCCGTGATTCCAGCAGCCTTTTTCTGCTCCTCGATCTTCGCTGCAGCCTCTTCCGGAGTTACAACTCCCCACATCTTATTAAAGGTGTACATATTAAACGGAAGCGAGTAGAGTTCCCCGTGATAATTTGCTACCGGGGAGTTTGTGAAACGGTTGAATTCCGCAAACTGGTTGACATACTCCCAGACTTTGCGATTGTTTGTATGGAAAATGTGGGCTCCGTACTTATGTACATGGATACCTTCCATATCCTCTGTATACACGTTTCCGGCGATGTTTGGTCTCTTATCAATTACAAGTACCGATTTTCCGTGTTTCTTTGCCTCGTGTGCGAATACAGCACCGTAGAGTCCTGCGCCGACAATAAGATAGTCATACATATTTAAACATTCTCCTTCATTCATTTTTTGATTTAGATATTGTGATACTTTGGAATTTAGACGAGCTATTACATATATAAATTCTTTCCATAAGTGCCCTGTTCGATTAAAGAACGAATTGCCGCAGCTACTGCAGGTTTATCCTCTTTGTATGTAACTCCAAACCATTTATCATTTGTCTCCAGAAGTTAATTGGCAGTTCCGAACTGCCGATGCAAGAGTGAAGTTGAGTTCATTGTATCCTAGGTTTACAACAGCTTCCGAATAGGAAGTTGTTGTAATGCTAAAAATCAATGTGCCAGTACACTAGTTGATGTGCCATCAAAAAGACATAAAAGAGTGATAATGCCCATAAAGATGCCTGCAATAATCCAGCTGTAGGCGTTTTCAATTATTAAAAAGATATTTTTCATCTTCGAATATTCCACCTTTTGAACATGTTTCTAAATATTCAAGTATTTCTTCCAAAATTCCAGATTCTGTACTTCGCCACAGCGCTTTCTATATTCCCTGGTTACCTTCTCATATTTTCTGTCTATCTCCCGTATTACCGCAAATGTTGCAAGTAGATTTTTAACTGCTAACTTCGTATTACGTTCAGTGATAAAACCTTTCTGAGAAGCTACATCATAGTTAAGAATGCGCTTTACACGATATGCATTAAACGGTCGAATACTCGCCATAGGTGCAATATTATCGCGCCTTGTCGGAAGCAAATATCCATTAAATGTGACCAGTCTCAAAATTCTATGTAGCTTTGAATCGTTTTCCAGACAACTATATTCATAATTCGGATATGAAAAGGGCATATCCACTTCATCTATTGGTAAAGCCTTATATCCGGCAGCCATGATTTCTTTATGTAAACTTTCGCCATCAGAGTTGATAAGCCAATCAATTCCCGCAAGATAATCTTTCACACCACGCAATAATAAATCAACATTTTTGTATCGGTAATGGAAAACCTCACGAACAACACTTAACATTAATTGTTTTTTTGCATCGCGTTTATTGTATTCAGGAAAATGAAGTGCATTATCAATAAACTGATTTCGTAGGATATAATATGATAAAAATGAAGAATATTTATTTTCAAATGGTTCGTGCCATACACAAATTCCATTCATCAAAATAAGATTCTTCATATTTCTCAATCCATACTCCAGATCATCTCCTCTTATAAATATTGGCATCGGCAGATTAGTCTCTGAAACTACCTTAACCGGGAAGCAACAGTACCACCATGCGTTATACTCTCTATATTCTTCGACCTCATTGTATAAACAAGCATCACATGAGTTCATATCAAGTCCAGATTTCAGGGAAATAAGTTTTCCGGCATTCCACGATGCTCCTGATTCCACCTGTATATTTTGAGCATCATTTCGCAACATTGCTCCACCGATAAATGAATCTTTAAACTTTTCTTTTAATACAGATAAAATTCTATATGTTTTCAATAATGATTCCGGATCAATAACAATATCATCATCCATTAACAAAACATGTGTAATTTCCATTCCTGCGTTATTTGCATCGAGAATTTCAATCAGATCACGGGTAAAGCCACCTGCTCCTCCTGTATTTTTGTTCTGCACAATATGAATGTGAGCACTGGATAATTTATTCATATCTAATGTTTTTCCATTATCAGAGATAAATATTTCTAAATGACCATATAATTCAGATGATGGATTATTTAATATATATTTATTTAATATATGTAAATTATGCTCAATAAAGCTTTCTCTCTTGAAAGTACAAATACCAATTCCTATTTTTACAGGAGAAGCATATTCTTCTTTTAAATCAGTTGAATAATATCCCCCATAAAATGCACATGCATTTTCTAAAGCCTCTACTGAGAAATATGCCATTCCTTCACCAGCAGGAAACTCTAAAGCAATTTCTGAAACATCGTCCATCTGATACACTTGTTCAAATACACATTTTTCGTAAATCTTATCATGTATTTTCTTCTTATAATGTAACCGGATACAACACTGTCCTTTGATTTTTAATATCAAGCTAACAGTTGATACATCTGTGTATTTTTTCCATTTATCAACCGATACACTATTGAAATATGTATCCGAACTTATTTTTCCATGTTTATCCAGTGTAAAAGTCTGATTTATGCGTGTAGCAAACTTATTTTTTCGAAAATACATTTCTTCCTGTGTGCAAACATCTGCCTTTGGCCATAATACATTTTGAATGATCATTTTTCCCTCTTTATACTTCTATTATTTCTTTTCTTTTTGTTTTAATTTTTCGATGTACGCCTCAGCTACTGTATCAACATCTCCATACTTCTTTACAATGCCTTTGTCTATCCATAATGCATGGTCACAGATCTCTTTAACCGATTCTATAGAATGCGACACATATAAAAGTGTTGTTCCGCTTTCCCGCATTTCAGCCATTCTTCGTTCACATTTCTTTTGAAACGCATAATCCCCTACTGACAAAACCTCATCACAAATCAATATATCCGGTCTTACGATCGTTGCGATAGCGAATCCCAATCTGGCTGCCATACCGGAAGAGTAATTCTTTATCGGCATGTCAAGAAAATCCCATAATTCCGCGAAATCCACAATCTCGTCAAAGTGTTGTTCCATGAATTTTTTATCATATCCAAGAACAGCTCCATTTAAGAAAATATTTTCTCTTGCCGTCAAATCACCATCGAATCCAGCACCGAGTTCAATTAGCGGAGCTATCGTTCCATTGATCGTCACGGTTCCCTTATACGGCTTTAAAATACCGCATATTAATTTCAGCAATGTTGATTTTCCGGAACCATTCGTTCCGATAATTCCCCAGGCTTCGCCTTTTTTGACCTCAAAGCTCACATCTTTCAGTGCAAAGAACTCTTTAAACATTAATTCTCTGCGCAACAGCTTTACAAAATATTCTTTTAAATTGTCAATCCGTTCCGATGCCACATTAAATCGTACTACGGCATGCTCTACACGCACTGCATATTCATTTCCCATTTTTCTACCCTCATTCGATTAAATATACAGAATAAAGCGATCCTGGCTCTTCATGAATACCAGTGTACCAAATCCCATCATAAGAAAAGCAACAACAAATCCATATACAACTAATCTCATATCCGGACACATGCTCTCAAGCACAATTGTACGGAACTGTGTGATATATGCGTACAGCGGATTAAAATGCTTAATACATCTCTGCAGATTTTCCGGCAGCTGACTGATCGGATAAAAGATCGGCGTCACATACATCCATGCGGTCAGGAACGCACTATAGATATACTGAATGTCTCTAAAAAACACGGTTCCGGCCGCCAGAAATAATCCAAGTCCCATTGAAAAAATATATACCTGAATTAAAATAACCGGAATAAAAAGCATATTCAGGCTGAAATGGATTCTGCAGATAATAAATACAAGAAGCATCGCTCCTAATGCAAAAATCATATTTACAAATGAACTGGTCACTCTTGATAAAGTAAAAATATACTTCGGTACATATGTTTTCTTCATCAGTGCTGCATTTCCTGTGATCGACCACATTGCCTGATTCGTAGCTTCTGACACAAAGTTAAAAATCGTTTGTCCGATAATCAGATATGCCGGATAATTCTGTATATCAAATCGAAACATGCTTGAAAATACAAGTACCATAATCCCCATAATCATTAAAGGATTCAAGATACTCCACAGGTATCCAAGGAAGCTCCTTCGATACTTTAATTTTATATCCTTCATGACAAGCTGCGATAACAATGGTCTGTAATGATGAAACACAGCCAGCCTTCTCTTAAATTTATCCATTATGTTTTTTGAACTCCTCTCAAATACGAGCGTATAAACTTAATATAAGCTTCGGAAAAAATAGCATTTTTATTTTTCCTCCAGATACTCCTCCCACCTCCTCTGATTTGTCACACTCGACATGTGCTCCTTATAATCCCGGATCGCTGGTCCCAGCTTGAACAGAAACAGCCAGAAGGATTTCCAATATATCGTAACCAAGCGTAAGAATTTTTTATAACTTCTCTGTGTAAGAAACATTCGTCCGCTTACCGGTTCATAACACGCGATTTTTCTCTTCCGAAATGTTGAAAACGGAGAATCTGTCGATAAGGTCAGTGTGATTTTCTCGCTGTCTGTCGGAAGCAGCCATCCGTTTAATGTAAGATAATGCAAAAGCGTTGCTTTTTTTTTCACGGTTTTCTTTTTTATGATCTCTTCCAATGAAAACCGCTCCATGCGGGCGGTTATCTGGCGTTGCAGGGCTAATACTTCATCCTCTGTCAATTCATCTTTCCAGTCTTCCAATATTTTCATTTGATACGTCAGTCCACGTATTTCATTATTCAACTGCTCCGGCTCCTGTTCGTGAAGCCATTCAGGCCCTTTTAAGAAATCTCGTAGCCCACGATAAATTAACTCTGCATCCTTATAGCGCATTCTGATCATCGCTACCGTCAGCATTTTCAAATAAAAGCGTGCTGCACACTGTTTTTTCCCTTTTTCCTGATGAAGCGCAATCTGCATTAGATTATTTCGTGTATCATAATACATATTGGCACCTGAAAAAAGGAGTTCAAATCCCTTATGCCATACTCCCACGCCATTAAGGAATACGATTCCCTGATTTTTATTTCTTACTCCAAACTCGATATCATCATAGTGGATAAACAGTGGAATTGGCAAATTATCTTCTCTGACTGTTTCTAACGAATAGCAACAGCACCACCAGCCGGAATAACGTTCCGTCTCATTTCCTGTTTCTGTCAGATATTGGGTTGTGGCCATCTCTCTGTCCCGGATATCCAGATTCATCTCCGGTCGAACGATCGTCCCATTTTTCCACCATTCTCCGGCACAAAACAGCATATATGGAAAATCTTCGCGTAACATCGTTCCGCCAAGTGTGATATTCTTCCACTCCTCGCGGACAGTTGCCAGGAAACCATAAATCCGTACCAACGCATCCGGTTCTACAACAGCATCATCATCCATCAGAAGGACATGCGTAAATGGAGCTTCCTGCCGTTTTTTTGCCTGCAGAACCTCCATCATTCCTCTGGTGAAGCCGCCCGCTCCTCCGGCATTTTTGTTCTCAAGAATATGGATTTTCCCTTCGGATGTATTCTGAAGCGCTTTGATTGTATCGATATGGCTCAATGTCTTTCCATTATCGATCACATACACCGTCACATGTTCCGATACCTCCAGTTCACGGTTATCCAGAATTCTCTCTTTTAACTGCTGAAGGTTCCTCTGCACATAAGCTTCCCGCCGGAAGGTGCAAATATCAACACCAATATGGACAGGATTCCACATTTTTTCTGTTATATAAGAACCTGATATAAAAGGCTCATCAATCGATGGATCTCTGATCAGAGCAAACCAGAAAGCACCTGTATTTACGTTCTCATATGGAAATTCAACGGAATAACTCCGTCTTTCCGTTGAGGATAAGGTCAGTGTTTTTATATCCGTTCCATCATGAACAAGTATGAGTTCCTTGTATCCATAGAGTGTTAATTGCAGACTTAATTCTTCAATTTGTGTGTATTTTTTCCTTTTCTCAATATAAAAAAGATTAAAATACCCATCAAAATCAATTCGTTCCGTTTCCTGAATCTGATTGTACCGATGAAAGTATAATTCCTCCACCTGACACACATGGCTGTCTGGGAACAAAATGCTTTGTAACTGAACCATCGCTCCTCCATCTTGCCGCATAGCAGCTTTCTATGTAATCTCAAAAAGCAGATGTATCTTATAGCCTTTATCTGTACATCTGTCTGACCATCTTACTGGCCGGATAATATAAAAGATATCTGCTCATCCTCAATAAGGATAATGCTTTATTTTTATTATACGAGTAAATTTCCGGATATTCACATCGAATCTTCTGTTCAAATTGAACCAGTTCTTTTTTCTTCCGGCAGGAAGCAGGAAAACTAAGCATAATTTTTATTTTACCCGCTATGACTCTTGCTATGATTCCTGCTATGTAATTCTTTTTATCTTCTGAGCAGGAAATCTCGCCTCCCAGTTTTTGATAGAAATTCAACAGGGAACAGATTACTTTATCATAATTCAATTCATTCTTCTGCATCTTATCGAGACCGACGCTCTGTCCTTCCCGCCCAAGACGATAATAATAAACGAACTGATCCACAAAGCAGATCGTTGTAACGCATGGTATAGGATACGTAATATACTCAGCATCTACATAATAGCAATGCTCATCAATCCGGATCCAATTTTTTCGAAGAAGCTCCGTTCGAATTGTCATATTATGCATCTTCATATACAACTTATCTGCGATATCGTCAAACTGATATACTTTTCCGTATTCAACACCTTTAAACGGTGTTGTGATTTCTGCCTTTGTCCGAAATTTTGATTTATCTGCTTCTCCGCAATCATACGTCCACAAAAATCCGGAATATACAACATCCGCATCTTTCTTTTTTAATGCTGCGATCAGACTGATAAACGCATCTCTCCCTACCCAGTCATCCGCATCAACGACTTTAAAATACATTCCTCTGGCATGTTCAATTCCGCAATTGATGCCGGACCCGTGACCCCCGTTTTCTTTGGTGATCACGCGATAACTTTCCGGATAACGTTTCGTATATTCCTCAGCGATATTCAATGACCGATCTGTAGATCCATCATTAATGGTCAGGATCTCTATATCCTGAAGGATCTCCGGAATCTCGAAAGACTCAAGATTGTCACGGAGATATTTTTCCGCATTGTAAGTTGGTACGACTACCGTTAATATTTTTTCCATCTTTTCATCCATTCTATTCCTTCAAAGCCGGATCTTCCCACAGTCCCTCTTCAAAACCGTCTGTCGATTCCTTCATAAGAAGAACCTTTGGTGTCATTAAAATCAATTTCAAATCAAGCCATATTGAATAGTTCCGTATATAGGTCAGATCAAGCTTCAGTTTATCATAACTCGTAGTGCAATAACGTCCGTGTACCTGCGCGTATCCCGTAAGTCCTGCCTTCACCTTCAGGCGGTATTCAAACTCCGGAATGTTTTTTGTAATAACACGCGCAAGCTCCGGTCGTTCCGGTCTCGGTCCGACAAGGCTCATATCGCCTTTCATAATGTTCAAAAGCTGTGGCAATTCGTCCATACGGGTTGCCCGTAAGAACCGCCCCACCGGTAGAATCCGTGGATCCTTTTCTCCGGCTTTTACAGGTCCGCTTTTCTTTTCCGCATCTACGATCATCGTACGGAATTTATAGATACGGAACACTTTCCCGTCTTTTGTCAAACGATTCTGTGTATAAAATACAGGTCCCTTATCCGTATTCCAGATAAGAAACGCAATGATCAGGAAGAATGGACTCGTTATAAGAAGCATCGCCCCGGCAATGATCAGATCCTCCAATCGCTTTACAACTGCCTGATCCCATGCCAATCCCCCGTCATTTCTGGAAAGATACAGCGGTGAATCGAAAATGTTAAGCTCAACAGATGTCCGGAGTAAAATATCACTGATCTTCGGTACTGTGTAGCTGCGGATATTTTTTGAATAGCAGAGCTTCATAAGCTGGTTTCTCGCTCTTGCCGGGATATCTCCTATAATAACTCCATCGTAAGACTCTGCCAGCTTGATAATACGTTCCAATCCCATATCGATCGACATATTTTCTGCAATCTCATACTTATCATCCCGGGTATCGATTCGATTTACCAGATGAAACATTGGCTTTTTCCCATAAATAAGCAATAATTTACGTTTAGGAAACATCGATGCATACAATTTTTTGAATACCAGTGCCCAAACCAAAACCATCACAAAATCTACGATTGTCAGAACAAACAATGCGGTCGGATTATGCATTTTTTTATCAAACAGGACAACCTGCACATAAGAAAAAGCATTAACGCCAATGATTGAGATCATATGCGAATATACCAGTGCCCAATACTTATAAATTCCAACTTTTAATCCGCCATAAAGTCTGTGCAGAACCAATGACAGAGCAAGATACTCTCCTTCAATCAACCAGTTGCCACGTCTCCAGAAGGCTACTGTCATATTTTTATTGTAATAATTCATCCATACATAATAGTACGCTGCCAGTTCCAGAAGAACAATGACCGCAGATCCGCTGAATTTTACGATGCGCTTATATTGTTCAAAATTATTATTTGTATTTTTAACATTCATTCCCTTTGTAATTCCTTAGTTATAACCCTATCTGTTCTTCACGGCATCTTATAATTCTTTTGTCTTAGACCGTTTTTCTGATTGGTTCAACAGAGATTTTGCCATAATCTCGGAAAATTTTGCTTTATTTCATTCAATTATGCAAAATAACCCTTAATACAGTATATCACCTAACAGGTATTTCCGCAATATTACGTGGATAGGACTTCAGGTTGTGCATCAGTTATTTTTAATACCGGAAACGGATTTTTCCAATACGCTGCAGGGGCATTGTACGCCGTTTTCTTTCCACATGCCCCTGTTTGTAATTCTTATTTAGCGATTACATTTCCTGTCAATGTCTTTTGTTGATAATTTTTCGATGTTTTTAATGTTTTCTCAACCTTTTATCATACAGATATTTTCGTATGCCGTTTGGCATCAGACTCACCAATACTCGTGCTGCCGTCATTGGAAAAAATTCCCAAAATGTAATTATCCGGCTGCGATACATCTTCCGGCGAAACGCCACAATATATTTAGCATACTTTACTCCCCCCCGCCGCTGATGCATTCCATTCACGCGCATATACAACAGTGTGTCTGGTAAGTTCGCAAGCACCGCCTGATCCCGGTACATCCGCACCCACAGATCATAATCCTCAAAATACGGACACAGCTGATATCCGCCGGAGAGCTCCACACTTGATTTCTTGAACATCACGCACGGGTGGTTGATCGGATTTCTCTGTTTGATATACCCGGAGATCTCCTCCGGCGTCTGCGGAACAGTTTTATAGGAGGTAACTGCCTTTTCCGCCACCTGCACATCCAGAGCGTCCCCCTGAAACTCCGCAATCGTTCCGCTTAGGGCATCCACGTCCGGATGACTTTCCAGATATCTAAGCTGCTTTTCACAACGGTCCGGTGCCGCAAGATCGTCCGTATCCATCCGGGCGATCCACTCACAGGAACAGTGGCCGAGACCTTCATTCAGAGCCTTTCCAAGTCCCTGATTCTCCGTGAGACGGACGACCCGAAATACTGTTCCCGGCATGTCCAACTTTCCATCCGGCGTCACACGATCATCCATATCCGTTTGTGTGCTCCGCGGAGTATCTTTTGAACAACTGTCTTCATATTCCAATATCACCGCGTCTAACGCCGCCGTCAAGGGTCCATCGCATACCAATACAATTTCCGTTGGCAGAACTGTCTGATGAAAAATACTGCTTAACGCAGCCCGGAAGTATTCCGGATTTTCTTTCTGATATACAGACATCAAAACTGAATACTCTTTTTTCACGATGCTGTTCCACCCGCAAATTTTTCTTCTATGTACTTATCAAATTCAGCTTTTGTGTAGGTATGCACTTCACGAAAATATAAATGCTTATAACGTTCCAGATCGAATCGGATAAGTTCCTCATTTCCTTTACTAAGGAAATATTTGCCGATTGCAATTCGCGATGGTGCATCTGATACTGCTTGTTTCTTAAATTGATTAGGCAGAGGATTCTTTTCTTCATTGTATACTACAATAAAGTCCAGATTTTTTCTAGTGTCAGATATCGTCTGCTTTGTAAGATCACAAAACAGCAGCAAACTATCGCGGATCTTATCTTTTATATTTCGATTATTGACCTTTCCATTTTTAAACTCAACAAAAGCTATATTCTCATCCGTTTCCAGCAATGCGTCTACTGAAGCAGCACATTCTTCCGAAAGCACCAGATCATTCGCATATTTCGTTTTAACTGTATCAAAATTTATCGCCTCTAACTGAGATTCTGTCATAAATTTGATGCAGCCCGGATCGCTATGATCTTTTGAGCACTCTTTTAATGTAGATATATGCCCTCGAAATGTTTCATAGAGATTATACTCCATCATAGCGATACCTCTCATTTTCCAGCACCTGCAACGGTCTTGCAAGTTTACTGTAGATCTTCTCAATATTGTCTGTCACGTCTTCGATCTGAGATACTTTGTCCACATTTTCAGTAAGATAATATTTGCACTTATCCGAAACCCGGTACTTTGCTGCATATACCTCAATTGCATTGAGGAAATATGGGCTGTGCGTATTCAGAAGAATATGAAGGTCAAATTCTTTGTGTAAAAGAACGATCAGTTCAGCAAATAGCAGCTGCCATTCTGGGTGGAGATGGATTTCGGGTTCGTCTAAAATGATGGTACCGTTCGCTTTAATATATCCACTGGTTAAAAGGCTTTTTAGTATCACAAAGGTTTTTAAGCCCGTTGACATATTTCTTACATCCAATTGATGATTGTCAATCCGATAGCCAACCGACGATTGCTTTTCCTTCACAATATTTCCCGCGCAGACAGTTGAAATTTTCTGATATATCTGTTCAAACTTTTCATTTGCGACAATCTCATCAACAATATTAAACGTATTCACACTCGCGTTGGAAGCGGTGTTCAAGTAACTTTGCAGACAGGATCTATGATCAAGGAATTGCAATGTTCCAAACCATATTCGCGGAAGTGGTTCTGAAAGTTCATCTAATATAAACGGATCATCAATATAAATCACTTCTGTATTCAATCTGATTGGATTTTTTATGCCCGTAACTTTATTATCAGATATCCCTACTTCTGTATTTTCATTGTGGATTACAAGTTGTATGGAACTATCCTTTTCAAGAAAGACATTCCCTATCTGTCCGCGGAATTCGGCATCCAATTTTTTTTGTAAAACGCTTCTTAGAATCTCTTCATACGGTACTGACAACACTTTTATGATATGATTAACAGATGTAAGTATTACATCTTCTGGAACAGACGCCGAAATCTTATCATTATGTGCGGCAATGGCACTATAAATTGCTTTTTGAAGTTCGCTTTCTAATTTCGTTTTTTCTGCGATCGCAATGATTTCTTTTGCTAATGCACTCGGATTAGTATTAAAGAACTCAAATGTTTTTAAACTTCCAAGCATCAATGCAAGCTGGCTTTCTATACTCTTTTCTCTCTCCGATATGATTTCTTTATCTATATTGTAAAAGCCGTTAAATACAGAAAACAGTGCTTTCCCAACCGTACTTTTTCCCGTATCATTCTCACCTGCAATGACCGTGATACCGTTAATTTCCACCGTGGCATTCTGCACTTTTCCAATATTTTTCAATACCAGTTTCATATACTCCTCCTGATTTTGAACCCCGCTACAGCCCTTACACTGTATGAACCGTAACCATTTTGGCCAATACTTTGCATTTCAAATCGGCAAAGTCTACCGCCTCCACAATATCATACAGAATTTTCATTTCAGAAAATCACCACATATTTGCAGCAGCCGAAATCATGCCTCATACCAATTAATTATATGTGCCCTACCGCTTTTCATACGTCTCCGGCGTATAATGGATCACTCTCGTACCGCTGTTCTCAAACTCAAACGGAACATATAAGAGTTCCTCCATCGCCTTATGAACCGCCTCCTGCTTATCCGGCTCTACATAGAAGAGCAGGAATCCGCCGCCGCCTGCGCCGAGAAGCTTTCCGCCGAGGGCACCTGCTGCCATTCCCTTTGCGTAGAGTCCGTCGATAGAATCTGTTGAAATTCTATTGGAGATTCCGCGTTTCAGCTTCCATGTATAGTCGAGAAGACGGCCAAACTCGTTGAGGTCTGTCTTGGATGTAAGGACTTTTTCCGCGTCATCCACCAGGGACAGCATCTCAAGGAGCTGCTTCTGCTTATCTACCAGCGCTTTTTCCGTTGTCTGCTGGATATCGGAAGAAAATCTGGAAAATCCGGTAAAGAACAGCATCAGATTCTGGTTTAACTGCTGCTTCCGCTCCGGAGAGATAATAACCGGGTTTACCTCATACCCGTCAGCATTAAAGTTGATACGATTCAATCCACCGAATGCCGCCGCGATCTGGTCCTGAACGCCGCCGCTCTCGTTGCAGAGAACTCGCTCCAGATAGATCGCGTCATCCGCAAGCTTTCTCTTATCCGCGTATTTTCCCTTTAACGCATAGAACGCGTTCAACATTCCAACCGCGAAGGAACTGCTCGTTCCAAGTCCGGATCTTGCCGGAAGGTCGGCCTCGTAGGTAAGGCGGATCTCCTGCATATCCAGATATTTCATCGCCTCGCGGATCGCCGGATGATTGATATCGTTGACATCCGTCACACGCTCGATCTTTGAGTAGGAAAGCTCTGTGGAATAATCGAAAAAGCGCGGTAAATGGCGCACATTTACATAGCAGTATTTATCAAAGGTTGTTGAGATTACGGCTCCGCCGTGTTCCTTATAAAAGTCCGGGAAGTCAGTTCCTCCTCCGAAGAAGGACATTCTAAAAGGGGTCTGTGTGATGATCATAGTTAACTCCTAATTACTTGATAAGTTATGCATCTATGGAACCATCTGTTGTTTCCTGGAACATAAATGTTTAACCATTTACGTTTAGATGATCCTGTATTGATGCTTTAATTCTTCGCAACAGTTCAATATCATGATACTTACTGGTTTATAAACCTGTCTTGTCTTTATCGTTTCAGTAAACCAGTCTGGTATTCTCAATTCTCAAATGAGTTTTACCATCCTCAATCCATCTGCAGAATCTTCTCTACAGCATCCAAAAGGTCCCTGCAGACAAGCTCCGGCTTCACATCATATTTCTTATCGTTTCCGGCCTCACCGGTCAGTACCAGCGCCGTACGCATTCCTGCGTTGATCCCGGTCTGGATATCCATCGTCGTATCGCCGATCATCCAGGATCCCGCGAGATCAATATTATACCGCTCCGCCGCTTTCTGGATCATACCAGTCTTCGGCTTTCTGCACTCGCACGGGATCTTATAAGCCGGATTCTCCTCCGGATATCCCTTATCCGGGTGATGCGGGCAGTAGAATACATCATCCAGGAACACTCCCTCTTTTCCAAGAAGTGTTTCCATTTTTTTATGGATATTCTCTACATCTTCGATCTCACAGAGTCCCCGCGCAACCACCGGCTGGTTTGTGATAACGATTCCAAGTCTTCCCGACTGGTTGATCTTCCGGATCGCGTCGACTGCGCAGCTCTCCAACGTAAAGTCCTCTTCCTTGTATACAAGACCTTTGTACTGGTTGATCGTACCATCCCGATCCATAAAGATACAACGCTGCTTATTTCTAAGGCATTTTCCCGCAATTACACCGCGCTCAATATCCGCCAGTGCCTGGTTTACACGGTCCACAGTTCCGACATCCTTCACATACTCCGGAGAGCAATATCCATAGATCGGCTCCCCCGCCTCTAACATTCCCTTGATCACATCATTCTCAAGGTTCCTCTTCACCGGCTCCGGAACATAATCACAGATCTTCTTTTCAAATACAAAAATACCTGCGTTTACGCAGTTCTTATACCAATAATCCCGCACATTATGCTTGGAATCAAACGCCGTGATCTTGTCATCTTTGTCGAGCACAAGAAGATCCGAATCAAACGGATGCCCATTCGGATGTACAAACAGCGTCGCCACCGCACCTTTTTCTTCATGGAAGCGGATCATCCGCTGAAAATCGATATCAAAGAACAGATCGCCGGACATCATAACAAACCGTTCTCCATGGATCATATCCTTTAAATAATAGAAAGATCCAGCCGTTCCAAGCGGCTCCGTCTCCTCATAATACCGGATCGCAACGCCAAATTTCTCGCCGTCACCGAAATATTCCTTGATCTTATCTCCAAGATGTCCGATCACCATGATAATATCTGTAATTCCGTTCTCCTTCAGCCGCTCCACCTGCCATAAAAGCAGCGGCTTTCCGGCTACCGGGACCATCGGCTTCGGAATCTCGTCCTTTGTAAGTGCTGCCAGTCTCGTTCCCTTTCCACCGGCCATGATGACTGCCTGCATCATAATATTTCCTCCCATGGGGCAGGAATCTGCCCGCCCCATTATTGTCTCATATGTTTTATTTACTTACTCAGTCTTTCTTCTCTTCACTGACCGCCGTCTTCCTGCATCCAACACCCATAGCAAGCAGCTGCAGAATAATCGGCATAGCGATCGGCAGATTGATGTTAACAGTCGCCTGGATCATGTATGCTAAAACAGCCAGCATAACCGCCGCAACGACCGGCTGCTCTTTCATTCGCTTTGCCATAACCACAACGGAAGACACCATAAATACAATATAAGATGCCATACCGGCAAATCCAATGGTAACTAAATAATGCAAATACTCGTTATGAGCACTGTCAAAGATAACCATTTTTCCATTCTGCATGTCCGCCGGGAAATAGTACTGCATGAGAAGCGCAAATGTATCTGCGCCATATCCGAATACCTTCTGAAGCGGAGTCAGCTTCTTCGTAAAGAGCTCGATCGCACGTTTCCATACGTATCCACGCTGTGTTCCCCAGTTATCATCAAAAACAACATAGGAACTGATCGCTCCGTATTTGTCCGCATGTCCCGCTGCGTTTGCGTCGTAGAGTACGAAAACTACCACAAGGCACACAACAACAATGACGCCAAGCCAGATATAAACCGCGATCTTATTCATCTCATCAGAGCTCGTTCTGTTCATCAGCGCCTGCGGCTTTCTGCTCATGGCAACAAGCGCCGCGCTCACGATCCAGAGAAGTACCGCAATAACCGGAAGGAATTTCTGCTTCGCGATAAGACCAAATGCACTGTCGATTCCAAGTACGGAAAACGCATATGCCTGGTTGATCCCGTTGATGCAAAGGATCACCGTAACAAATGTGGCCGCGGAGATCACATATCTGCGGAGTCCTGTCTTCGTCCTGAATAACCATAACGGAGCCAGGCCAAAAATCGCCGCTAAGGACAGGTACGCGTTATCACTGGTACCCATGATCAGCGCAAAGCTTGATAATACCATATTTCCGAAGTACCAGAGCATTCTCTTCTGGTTCTTCTCCTGCGTGAACAGGATCATGGAGACAGCTAAAAGCGCTGCCGCATAGATCGTATAGGTATTGATGTTACCGAATGTGGCTGTGTAGATCGCTTTCTGCTCATCCACCATGTTTACCTTAAATCCGAGAACATCCATCTGGAAGTAGTCTGTAATTCCGAACACGCAGACAAGAATACCGACTGCAAGGAACGCATCCAGATACCACTGCTTTAATTTAAAGAATCTAGTTACAAGGAAGTAGGAAGCCATGTAAACGGTCATAAGGAACACACCGTTATAACGTCCGGATGTTCCCCAGAACGCCTCCCATTTCCAGTCTTTACAGAATACCCAGGAGAGCACATTGCAGAGCCAGAATGCCAGCATTGCCCAGTCGCACACGTTCATGCTCTTTCTCCATGTCTGGAAATTAAACTTTGAGAACCACTCGATCATCTTCCCGCTCGCCAGGCCATATCCGCCCATGATCACAAGCGCCGCGATCGCAACCACACTATAAAACTGATATTTGGTTTCCAGGATATCAAAATAGAAATCATGGAACACTAACGGAAGCACGCAAAGAACGATCAGCGTGAACACTCCCATAATTAAAGCAACATTATCCTGATAGCTGCTTTTCGTCTCCTCTTTCTTCTTTATTCTGTTTGCCATGAATTTACTTCCTTTCGTCACGTCATAAAAAATCTATTATATTATAACATCCTTCGACTTTTATAGCAACTTACGCCGATGGGAATTTACTTCCTTTTTGTGAAATTATTTTTAATTTTCTCCCCGCGCTCCCCTCTCCATCCCTCTTTTCTCTCCATTTTCAGCCGTTCCCGCAACTTGCGATAATTTTACTTATCGGAAGTATAATGGCTTCGTAATGCAATTAGGAATTTCAAAAAGCGTTTCAAAAAAACAAAAGGAGAGTGCATTAATTATGAGAAAGCAGACTAAAATTGCTGCAGTAGTATCCGCAGCAGCTCTGTTAGCATTAGGCGCTTCCATGACATCTTTCGCAGCTTCCAAGGGAACCTGGATGATGGTTGATGGCGAGTGGTATTGCTACGACAAAAACGGTGACGCATACACAAACACATTCTGCTCTAGCAATGGTAAGGATTACTATGTAGGAGATGACGGACAGCTCGTTCGTTCCGCATGGGTTGAGGATGGCTCCGATAAGTACTTCGTAAACAGCAGCGGTGCTAAAATCACAAACGATTGGAGATTAACAACTCCGTACGAAGATGAGGGCGCTGAAGAAGAGTGGTACTACTTCCAGTCTACTGGTAAGATGGCTGCTAACAAGAAGATTACATACAAGGGAAAAACATATTTCTTCGATAGCGAAGGTCAGATGCTCACTGGTTGGGTAACTTACGAGAGCAAGAATAACAATACTAGTGTTGATGAAGACGGCGAATTCAACAAGGATAACTCCTTCTACTGTGACGAGACGGGTGCTCGTGTAGAGAAGGGTTGGGTATACACAACAGAGTCTGGTGTTGAAGACGACAACGCAGATGCAGATGAATACTGGTTCTATTTCAAATCCTCTGGTAAGGCTCAGACAGGCAAGGCTACAAGCATCAATGGACAGACATATCTGTTCGATACAGAAGGTCATATGCTTACTGGTTGGGTAGGCTTTACAGGTGCTGATGTTGCTCAGGACGGAAAGAACTATAAATATGAGGAAATCGGCGGCGAGAACAGCAAAGAACAGCTCAGCAACTATACAGATGTATACTTCTGCGGCGACGAGGATGACGGACACGCTAAGAAGAACAAATGGTATAAGACATGGAGACCGGAGCAGTACGATGCAGCTGATGAGGATAACGATCAGTGGTGGTACTGGATCGATAAAAACGGTAAGGTTTACATCCCGTCCACTTCTGATGCAACAAAGGTTGCTACAGCTTACAAGTACCAGTTAAAGGATGCTGCTCTTGAAATCAAGAATGGCGGAGATACTTACAAGGTAACTAAGAAGAAAGTAAATTCCAAAGACTACTTCTTCAATGAGAATGGAGAAATGCTTTCTGACTTCATCCATGTAAAACATCCTGGCAGTGGTCTTTTAGCAGATGAAGTTTACTACCTTGGCGGTTCCAACGATGGTTCCATGAAGTCTGGTTCTCAGTCTGTTAAGGATGACAACGGTGATACTTACAAGTTCTATTTTGAGAACAAATCTGGCGCTAGCAAGGGCACTGGTGTTACCGGTAATAAGAATGGTTACCTTTACAACAAGGGTCTTCTGATCACAGCTGATGATTACAAATATCAGCTTGCTGAAGTTCTTGGCGCGCAGTTTATCGTTAACGCAAACGGTACCATCCAGCATGGTAACGTAGAGTACAAGGAAGATGGCGATGTTCTGATCGATACAAGAAAAGTTGTAGATAAAGACGATAAGACTATAGTTATCTATGAGGGAGTTACCTATAATTCTGCAACTGGTGCATTAAAGAACAGCATTACTGGCGGTGACTTGAGAACCTTCAGAAATGATCTTGATATTGATGTAAACAAGGTTATGGATTTCAGCCAGGAAAATTAATTCCATTTACATTAACAAAGAAATTCTAATTGCAAAAACGCGGGCGAGGAATTATTCCTCGCCCATTTTGCTTATACTTGCAAAGTCTGCTACTGGCAGCATCTTTCAGATGTTGGCAACACAAAACGGGTGGGAATCTCTTCCCACCCGTGCTTTGCAATCAGAATTTCTGTTTTAATTTAGTGTAGTAAATCAGATTACTTAATGTCCATTACATCTGTAACGTTGATTGTGTCAACTTTATTTTCTACACCAGCTTTAATGCTGTACTTGTAAACATCAGCAACATCTGTTATATTGAAGGAACCACCCTTTGCATTAATCAGAACATCGCTATCCTCTTTGTACTCAACAGAAGAGTGCTGGATGGAACCGTTCTTGTTAACGATAAAGTCATGATTATCAACTGTAGCGATCTGGTACTTATAATCATCAGCTGTGATTAAGAGACCCTTGTAGTAAAGCTTGTTGCTCTTGTTACCTGTGATACCTACACCCTTCTTCTCAGAACCACTGGTCTTTGTTCCGAAGTAGAACTTGTAGGAGTCACCGTTGTCATCTTTAACAGTCTGAGCACCAGTCTTCATAGAGCCGTCATCGCTACCACCGAAGTAGTATACACCGACCGGAAGATCTTTTGTAGAAGATTCAGTTACATCGATGAAGTGGGACAGCATCTCACCGTCCTGGTTGAAGAAGTAATCTTTGGAGTTTACTTTCTTCTTCGTGATGGACTTTAATTCTGTTTCATCCTCAAGTTTTGCATCTTTTAATTTGTACTTATAACCAGTTGCATCGGAATCGGACGGAATATAAACTTTACCGTTCTTGTCGATGTAGTACCAGTACTCATCGTTATCTTCATCAGCTGCATCGTACTGGTTCGGTCTCCAAGTCTTGTACCATTTATTCTTCTTGGCATGTCCGTCATCTTCGTCACCACAGAAGTAAACATCACCAGCTTTGTAAGATTTAAGCCATTCAGTGCTGTCTTCGCCGCCGATCTCCTGATATTCAGAATCAGCGTCAGTTCTAGCTACCCAGCCTGTAAGCATACGTCCGTTATCATCGAAGAGGTATGTCTGACCTTTGATGTTTGTAGCCTTACCTGTCTGAGCTTTACCAGAGGCCTTGAAGTAGTACCAGTACTCATCAGCATCAGCATCGTCATCCTCTACGCCCGGCTCTGTGGATTTAACCCAGCCTTTTTCGATACGAGCACCAGTCTCGTCGCAGTAGAATGTCTTCTTGCTATCAAATGTATTAGCTTCGTCAACATTAGCTGTGCCCTCGTTGTCGTATGTTACCCAACCTGTGAGCATCTTTCCGTCGCTATCGAAGTAATAGGATTTTCCCTTGTATGTGATCTTCTTGTTGGTAGCCATCTTACCAGTAGACTGGAAGTAGTACCACTCTTCATCAGCAGAATCATCATCCATCGGAGTTGTTAATCTCCAGTCGTTTGTGATCTTAGCACCGCTGCTGTTTACGAAGTACTGATCT
>OGEK01001048.1_pt1 | contig 22081 bp, 16 predicted proteins | sample 1570641 | NCBI WGS metagenome assembly OGEK01 (sample SAMEA2582136, study PRJEB24529) | metagenome | biome: Human gut stool | place: China | collected 2011
TGGTCTGCTGCATTTTCCTCGCTACCAACCCCGATGACCAGCCAATCTCCTAGACTATAGGAAGAACTACAAGTCGTCACATTATAACCATGTGTCTGGTCCTGGTAACCCAAGATAAAAATGGGAAAACCATAGTACAATTTACTGGTCTCAAAAGATTGCTTCATGTCACCCTCCTTTGATAGGAACGTAGACCTCGCTTTCGCTCCGTCTGCATCAATATCTCTAAATTCACCTGCGACCTTCGGTCTTGGTTCTTTAAAAGCTATAAAAAATCCCTGCCATAACCATGACAGGGACGAATATGTATCCGCGGTACCACCCAGTTTTGAGTGGTAACCACTCACAGCTTTCTTAATTCAATTTGACCATCAGCAACCAGCTTTGACATTTGTGCGGATTTCTCAGTACCACCGCTTCCTGTGACAAATGGGCTTCAAAGCACCTCTGAATGGTCTTATTCTATCACATTTTTAATCTCAAGACAAATGAAATTGTGGGGAAGATGTTATCACAATCAGTCAGACTACAAATTCCACCTTGAATCATACATACAATGTTTCCCTTTTTATTTTTCATAAGAAAAATCCCTGTCTGCCGACAAGGATTGTATCTTATTTTTCTTCCTTAGCTCTTTCTTCTTTTAGCCATTTTTCATAGCTTTCGAGTAGATTGATAGCCATTTGGGTTGCCAAGGCTAGTGAGAAGGCTTCTGTACCTTCAGTTGTTTCGTCTTGAACTTCCAATTTACTTTCTTCGTAAATGGCTTTGAGAGCCTTATTGCTAAGCGTGTCTTTAAATGCTTGGAATTCTTTCATGGTCAAAGCCTCCTTGATTCTACGGCAACTTTTACAACTACTGTTACCGTTTTCACTTTAAGTTTACACCATTTCAGAGAAATTGCAAGGATTTTCCTCAATAATAAGGAGAGCTTTCACTCTATCTGCGACCTACTGAGCAGGAGTCGCAGCCCCTGTGAGATACTCAGTCGTATAGGCTACGATAGCTCCCGAATCAGCATTTACCGCGTATTTATAACGTAGACCACTAGCAACATAATCAAAACTGATATTGTAGACTTTACCGTCTCCTTCAGTCTTCAAGTCCGTTTTCAAGTTAGTCACAGAACCTTCAGCTAGGCCAGCATGGTTAAGAGCTGTCGTTTGTGCAGTTTCTTTGGATACTGCTGTCTCTTCCTTGCTTTCACTAGTTTGAGTCTCGTCTTTAGGTTCTTCACCTTTTTGAGCGTCATCCTCATCCTTAGTTGTTGGATGGTCACTCTTATGTTTCAAAATAGATCCTGACTGACCGTCAATCGTATACTCAAAATGGTTGTCTGACGTTGTGAAACTAATCTCATAACTTCCGTGAAGCCCAGAACGTGCTTTTGAAACTGTTGATTGAGAGATCTCAGAAGTTTTGACACCTGCATTTTTGTAAGCAATGTCTGCTGCATCTTGTTCTGACAAACGGTAACCTGAACCGTTAAAGATAAACAGGCCTGCAGCGATGGCAACTGGGATAGCGAGCAGAAGCAGATAGCCCGCTAGCTTTTTCATTTTTCGCATAAAATTCTCCGCTATTTTAATCTAATACTACTATTATATCTTAAAGTTCTAAAATTGTCAGATAAACTTGGCTCATTTTTAGGACGACATCATAAAAAGTTCCCGATAGCTATCAGGAACTTCTACGAAATGTTACTATTTGGCCAGTTACAAAGACTAGGATGGCCATCCAGATAAAGAGGAAGCCTTTCAACTCTCCAAAGCTGACCGTCTCACCAAAAATGAGAATGGCTACGAGAAGTTGAATCGTAGGATTAAGATACTGGATGAAACCAATAAGGTTAAGCGGTGCCCTTTTGACTGCTTCTGAGAAGCAAAGCAATGGAACGGCCGTCACCACACCGGATATGGCTAGGAGAAACATTTCCATGCTCGAATAGGAAGAAAATGATTCTGGAGAAAAGAAAATGAGATAGATAGCTACAAAAGGTAGTAGCAATCCACTTTCTACTAGCATGGCTACGTCACTGGAGAGCCTAACCCCTTTTTTGATTAGACCATAGAAACCAAAGCTCAGAGCTAACCCCAATGAAACCATGGGAAGTTTTCCTGTATTGGCAACAAGAACCAGTACTCCTATAAAGGCCAATACTACTGCTGCCCACATGGTTCTGCTCAATGATTCACGAAGAAAAATAAGGGCAAACAGGATAGAAACAATAGGCATAATGTAATAACCCAGACTAGCCTGCGTCGCTTGCCCATGACCCACAGCATAGATATAAATCAACCAGTTAGCTGCTATGAGAAAGCTGGCAAGCAGCATGCGAAGTAAGACTTTCTTATCCTGCCAAAGTTCGACTAGCTCATCTTTAAAACGTGCATTTTGCTTAGCAACTAGGGCATAGACCAACATAGTCACTACAGTAAAAACAATCCGCCATGAAAAGGTGTTATAAGCCGAAACACCTGCTAGAAGCTTCCAAAAAAGGGATAAAAATCCCCATTGAATATAAGTCGCTAGACCAAAGAGTAGCCCTTGATTTTTTCTAGTCAACGACAACACCTGCTTTATCCACAGATAGGATGAAGGTTTCACCATCTAAACCAAGACCATCTATTGCCGTTTTAAGAGCCTCAGCCTGATCATTTGGCGTCAAGGTCATAACTGTCGGGCCAGCACCTGAGAGATAGGTCGCATAAGCACTGTATTGGCCTGATAATTCCTTAATAGTCGCAAATTCTTTAACCAGTTTTTGACGGTAGCGTTCGTGGAACATGTCTCCTTGGATAGCACGTCCTGCCTTAACCAAATCACCTGCAAAGAGGGCAGCAATGGCAACGTTGGCAATAGATGATGCAGCTACAGCTTCTTTGTAAGACAAGTCACTTGGAAGCACCCCACGTGAATCAGATGTCTTAAGTTCATAGCTCGGAATGAAGGCTACAAAAGCACACTCTGGAAAATCTGTAACGATGCTATTAACATGTTCGTCCACATAAGATGCCACAACAAGATTCCCAAAAATAGCTGGAGCAACATTGTCCGGGTGACCTTCAATCTTAGTCGCAATATCAAGTTTATCATCGTCTGAGAGATTCAAGTCTGCCAATTGATTGGCCAACTCGATTCCTGCGACAATAACAGAACTTGAAGAACCTAGCCCACGCGCCAAGGGAATATCTGATGTCATCACCAATTTATGGGGCTGCAAATCAGACTTCACTTGCAAGGCTGTTGAAATGAGGAGGTTATTTTCATCTGAAGGAATATCTCCCAAATCGTGTTCGATATGCCATGCATCTGCTGGTTCAAGCACCTCGATTGTCAAATATTTAGAAACGGCAACACCCACAGAGTCAAAACCTGGACCAATATTGGCAGATGTTGCTGGAACAGTAATTTTCATAATAATACACCAAAAGGAGGAAAGCCATTAGCGACTTTTCTCCTTGAATACCTTTCTTATACGCACCAATATGGGCTTATCAATTAGTTAGACAAAACTTTCAATGTGTTGACAACAGTGAAGTCTTCTGCTGCTTCAAGTTTTTCAGTAACAGCTTTGAGTTGTGTCTTAGACATAGCGTGTGTAATCACAACGATACGAGCTGTTGTACCATTTGCTTTTTGTTGCAAGACTTGCTCGAATGAAATATCTTCTGAGTTGAAGATTTCAGACAAGTGAAGGATTTTTCCTTTTTCGTCTGGCGTATCAAGGGCAAAGTAGTAGTTGCTCTTAACGTCCGCTGGATTAGCCAATGGCAAGTCGCGACGGAACTCGTTGAATGGTTTACCAACATTGCCATCTGAAAGACGACGAGCAATACGGATAATGTCTGCCAAAACAGATGTTGCTGTTGGTTTTTGACCAGCACCTGGACCGTAGTACATTGATTCGCCAATACCGATAGATTCAACAAAGACTGCATTCATAACATCGTTGACGCTAGCAAGTGGGTGATTTTTTGGCAAGAATGTTGGTGACACTTCTGCTGAGATACCTGATTCTACTTCACGCACATCACCAACCAATTTGATGACATAACCCAATTCTTGAGCGACAGCTACATCATCAGTAGAGATGTTTGTAATCCCCTTGTGAGTCACATCGTCGAAATCAATTGTGGCACCAAAACCAAATTGGCTAAGGATAACAGCTTTATAAGCAGCGTCAATACCTTCAACGTCGTTGGTTGGATCACTTTCAGCATAACCAAGTTCTTGGGCAGTCTTAAGAGCATCCTCATATGACCAACCTTCGTCAACCATCTTAGTCATCATAAAGTTAGATGTTCCGTTGAGCACACCAAGGATACGTGTTACCTTGTCAGATGTCAAAGAATTAGCCAAAGTACGCAAAATTGGAATACCACCGGCAACGGCAGCTTCATAGTAGAAAGCTACACCCTTATCTTGGGCAAGAGAAATCAACTCTTTTCCGTGAGTAGCAATCAAGTCTTTGTTAGCAGAAACAACGTTTTTACCTGCTTCAAGTGCTTTTGTGATAAAGGTACGAGCTGGCTCGATACGACCCATCAATTCAACAACGATTTGAATCTCTTCATCGTTAAGGATTTCGTCAACATTTGTGACAAAATTGTAGTCGTTTCCGGCAGCGATAAGACGATTTTTTTCCTCGTCATCTTTAACCAAAACTTTGGCAATTTCGAGTTGGTCACGTGAGGCTGCAAGAACCTTTTCACCATTTTCCTTCAAGAGGAAAGGAATACCGCTAGCTACTGTACCAAAGCCAAGCAATCCAATTTTAATAGACATTTACGATTTCTCCTTAAAAACATACATTTTTTTAATTGTAACATATTTCTATCGGAATTGACAGAATATTGTTGCCATTTAAGGAGCTAAGTATTCTTTTTTACTGAAAATTCTGTGCATTTCCACTCCATTTTTGTTAGAATAATAGCTAGACCTATTTGAAAGGGGATACAATGACTTCTCAAAAGAAAAATTCAACTAACGCTAACAGAAAGAAACTGAACCTTCTTCTGCTTTTACTAAACCTAGTTCTCCTTGGCTTACTGGCAGTTTTTATGTTAAACCGACCAAACCAGTCGAAAAGCAACCAACAACAGTCTCAAACCAGTCAGTCTAAGACGACAGCTAAATGGAAAACCTATGACGAGCCTGTCCAAATCCCTATCCTGATGTATCATGCTGTACACGTCATGGATCCTTCTGAAGCTTCTAACGCCAACCTTATCGTTGACCCAGACCTCTTCGAGGCACAAATCAAGGCCTTGGCCAAGGCAGGCTACTATTTCCTAACGCCTGAAGAAGCCTATAAAGCCTTCACCGAAAATGCCTTGCCTGCTAAGAAGGTTGTCTGGCTGACCTTTGATGATGGTAACGAAGATTTCTATACGATTGCCTATCCGATTCTCAAAAAATACAAGGCTAAGGCGACCAACAATGTCATCACTGGCTTTGTTAAGAAGGGAAATGCTGGAAATCTTACCGTCAAGCAGATGAAAGAAATGATGGCGCACGGCATGAGCTTCCAGTCTCATACGGTAAACCACCCTGATTTGTCAGCCACTGACAAGGCAACACAAAAGGTTGAATTAACGGATTCTATTGACTTCCTTGAAAACAAACTCAATACTAAGGTCAATACCATTGCCTACCCATCAGGTCGCTACAATCAAACGACACTGGACCTAGCTAAGAAAACATACAAGTTAGGACTAACAACCAACGAAGGGCTAGCTAGTGCCAAGGATGGTCTCCTCTCACTTAATCGTGTCCGTATTCTGCCAACAACAACAGCTAAAGGACTTCTCAGCGAGATTGCTACTGACAATGAGTAAAAGAAATCACTTGATTCAAGAATCAAGTGATTTTTATGTTCTAGTCAAATATTTCTGATAGGATAGCCACACCCTTTTCGATTTCAGTATCACTTAGGGTGATTGGTGGCAAAAGACGAATCACATTTGTCCCTGCAGTTAAGACAATCAATCCCTTATCTCTAGCTGCCTGAACCAATTCTCCCAAATCACCAGTGGTCTCAACCCCAATCATATAGCCCAAACCACGTACAGTGGTAACTGTCTCTTTATCAGATAAAGCTGCCTGCAATTGTGCTTGTAGCTTGTTTCCATTTTCAAGAGCAGTATCCAGAAAACCTGGAGCCAACATAACTTCAAGCGTAGCCTTGGCCGCCGCCATGGCTAGTTTATTTCCTCCAAAGGTAGAGCCATGACTTCCGTAAGAAAAAGCTGTCCCAAGAGAGGACTTGGCAAGCATGGCTCCAACTGGTACCCCATTAGCCAAGCCTTTGGCCAGAGTAAAGATATCTGGTTCAATATCGTAGTGCTCATAAGCATAAAGCTTACCAGTACGACCAATTCCTGTCTGAACCTCATCTACAATGAGGTAAATACCTGTCTCCTTACAATAATCAGACAAAGCCTTAACAAAGTCCTGATCCGCAGGTTGCACACCTGATTCCCCTTGAACCAACTCCAGCATAATAGCTGCAGTTTCTTCACTAGCTAGGGCCTTGACACTGTCTATGTCATTGAAAATAGCATAGCTAAAGTGGGGCACACCTTCACCAAAACCTTGTTTGATTTTATCCTGACCAGTGGCAGACATAGATCCAAACGTTCGACCATGGAAGGAATTTTGGAAGGTAATGATTTCTTGTTTACCGGAAGCCTTACGGGCAATTTTTATGGCTGCCTCATTGGCCTCTGCACCACTGTTACAGAAAAAGGCCAGATAGTCCTTGTCACCAATTAAAAGGTCAGCAACATCTTCTTGCAACTGATTGTGATAGAGATTAGGCTGGTGCAAAATCTTGCCCACCTGTTCTGTCAAAGCCTGATTGACATGGGGATGGTAACCCAGATTGGTTACCCCGATACCTGATGAAAAATCCAAGTAGGTCTTGCCAGTTGTATCTGTCAAATAATTGCCCTGAGCCGAAGCAAAATCAATCGCTGCCCGCTTATAATTTGAAAATAGTTTTGTCATCTCTTACTCCTTGATTATGGTACCATCTGTCAGGTTATCACCAATAATGACCTGCTCGACACCAGCTTGAACTGTCTGAACAGCACTTTGAATTTTAGGAATCATGCCTCCAGTTATCACACCTGAATCTATTTTTTTCTGAACGTCCACAAAGTTCAGCTGTTCCAAAACCTGACCATTCTCTAAAACTCCTTTGACATCTGTCATGAGGATAAGTTTTTTGGCACCTAGACTAATTGCCACAGCTCTAGCAAGGTAATCGGCATTGATATTGAGCAAATCCCCCTGCTCACTATAGCCTAGGCTAGGAATCAAGGGAAGTTTGCCTTGAGATAGGAGGGTCACTAGGGTTTGATTAGTGATGTTTTTGACTTCACCCACAAAACCATAGGTCTCTTGATCTAAGAAATCAGCATGAACAAGGTCCGGAAGCTCATCTATGACCTGATAGGCTGGCAAACCTGCAGTTGTCAGCTCACCTGCTAAGTTTTTCCCAACTATGTCAACCAAAGCTTCTCTAATCAAGGCCATATCTGACTGACCCGTCACACGAAGACCATTGACCTTGTGAATTGGAATATGATTCTCCTCCATCAGCTGATTAATGGCAAAACCGCCCCCATGAACGATAACTATTTTTTGACCAGCCTGCTGCCATTCGGACAGTTTAGCCAATATCTCAGGAGTTAGCTGCTTACTGGCTACTCCACCAATCTTGATTACAATATATTCAGTAGTCATCAGTTAACTCCTTTATCATAGATAACTTAAGTATGGTAGAGGGCATTAATCTTAACGTAATCGTAAGAAAGATCACAACCCCAAGCGGTTCCTTTTTCATGTCCAGCATGAAGATCTACCGTAATGGTCACTTCATCCTCATGCATGATGTCTTTCATTTCTTCATCATCAAAGGAGACAGGACTAGAGGCCAACATAACTGGCAGACCGCCAATCATAATATCAACATTATCCACAGGAACATCCACACCAGCATAGCCAACAGCAGCTAAAATACGTCCCCAGTTAGGATCTTCACCAAAGATAGCTGTTTTAACTAGGCTTGAACCGACAACAGATTTTGCCATCATACGTGCATCAAGAGCATTAGGGGCATTAACCACATCAACTTGGATGAGTTTATTGGCACCTTCACCATCCTTGGCAATTTTCTTAGCCAACTCTTGCATCACGAAATTCAACATCTTCGAAAATTTATCGAACTCTGGTGTATCTGGCAGAATCTCTTCATTGAGCGTGCAACCATTTGACATGACAAGAACCATATCATTAGTTGATGTATCCCCATCAACTGTAATCTGATTAAAGGTCTTTTCCACATTTTGGCTCAAGGCCAATTGAAGAGTGTCACTAGAAATATTAGCATCACAAGTGATAAATCCAAGCATGGTCGCCATATTAGGGTGAATCATGCCTGAGCCCTTAGCGACACCAGCCATAGTAACCACATCACGTCCAAAGGTCTCCGTCACAGCAATAGTCTTAGTCGCTGTATCAGTCGTCAAAATCGCCTTGGCAAAATCATCCGCATTCCCATTAACCACTATCTTGGAAAGACCATTTTTCAAGGTATCCATTGGTAGCAACTCACCGATAATCCCTGTAGAAGCTACACCAACCAACTCTGGTTCAACACCTAGCTTTTCAGCGGTCCACTCCTGCATGGTATAAGCATCCTCCAAACCTTGAGTCCCTGTACAAGAATTGGCTTCACCTGAGTTAACAACGATAGCCTTCATTTTTCCAGCCTTTTTAACTGAGGTCTTGGTCACAATCAGAGGAGCTGCAATCACCTTATTGGTCGTGTAAACACCTGCCACACTGGCTGGTTTTTCAGAGACAATCCAACCAAAATCCATTTTTCTCTTTTTAAATCCTGCATGTAGCCCGTCTGCTGAGAATCCCAGCGGACTAGCAATTGTTCCATCTATGACTTTCATATTTTTTCTCCTAACTCTATGCTTACATCTACAAGTATGACGGTGTCATAAGCAAACCTTCCGTCTCATCCCACCCCTGCATGAGGTTGAGATTTTGCACTGCCTGTCCAGCTGCTCCTTTAAGCAGATTATCAATAACTGAAATAACTGTCAGAACATTGGTCTTTTCATTATAGGCAAATCCAATATCTGTAAAATTCGATCCGATTACGTTGTGCAGTTCTGGCAAGCTGTCTTGAACACGTACAAAGGGTTTATCGCTATAAGCCTTTGTGAACGCTGAAGCCACATCAGCCACCGTCACGTCCTTCTTCAACTTACAATAAACCGTAGCCATGATTCCACGATTAACTGGTAAAAGCGACGTTGAAAACTGAATCTCAGGCATTTCCGGATTAAAGGTCTGCAAGGTTTGAACAATCTCAGGAATATGCTGATGATGATTGAGTTTATAAGTCACGTAATTATCGTGAACATTGACAAAATGACTAGACTCACTCAAAGCCTTACCCGCACCAGTTAAACCAGACTTGGCATCCACAATGACACTATCCGTCTCAATCAGACCAGAAGCAACCAAAGGAATCAGGGCCAACTCCGTCGCTGTTGCATAGCATCCAGGATTGGCAATAAATTTCTTATCCTTCACATCTGTATATTCTGATAATGCGTATGTAAATTTATTCAGCACACTCTGCTTAGCAGGTGATTTTTTATACCATTCTTGATAAACATCTGCCGGCAAGCGATGATCGCCAGACAAATCAATAATAGGAAAATCAGCCAGAACAAATTCCTCTGCTAGCGAGCTAGCGACTCCTGAAGGTGTGGCAAAGAAAACCAGATCCGCCTTTTGCATAATCTTTTCCGCATCGTAAGCTTCAATTTTTAAGTCACAAACACCTGTCAGATAGGGATACACATCAGACAATCGTCGGCCCACTTCCTTGGTTGCGTGAATAGAAACAAGTTCCACTTTTTTATGATTATTCAAAATTTTAACTAACTCTAAACCACTATAACCAGTGATACCAACGATTGAAACTTTCATTTATGCACTCCTTTTGAATAAATATGTAACTAGTTTATTGCATTTTTATTCATTTGTCAAGAGGAACATGTAATTAATATGAAAAAACAAGCAGTCTTTTTCAACTACTTGTTTTCATAATTGCTATCTAGTTATTAAATAAATGCAAGTTGGCGATACGATTGACCGCTTCTACCAGACGCTCTGGCTCTACCAAAAGCCCAATACGAACATAAGCATCTCCTGCAGGACCAAATCCTTTACCTGGTGCCACAGCAACATGGGCCTTCTCAAGCAAAAGATCCGCAAAACTCTCACTGGTGTACCCCTCTGGCACAGGCATCCAAGCATAGAAAGAACCTCTGGATGGAAAGGCCTGCCAGCCAATCTTAGCAGCTGCCTGGACAAAAGCATCTCGACGGCTATCATAAGTCGCATTCAGTTGAGCAACAGCCTCCTCAGATTTAGGGTCTGAGAGGGCTGCAATCCCAGCCTCCTGCAAGGCAGGAAAGATTCCCACAAAAAGATGGTCTTGAATCAGATTTAAGGCTTCAATCATCTGGTCATTCCCAGCTGCAAAGGCCAAACGCCAACCAGCCATATTGAAGGTTTTCGAGAAAGTATAGAACTCAATGCCCACATCTTTAGCACCAGGCGTTGACAAGAAGCTAGGATTCTCATAGCCCTGATAACCCAAAGCTCCATAGGCTAAATCACTCACCACTCCTACTTCGTAGGTCTTCGCCCAAGCAACTAACTTTTCATAAAAGGCCTTAGTCGCCACAGCCCCCGTCGGATTATTCGGATAATTGATATAGATAAACTTAGCACGGCGGGCTGTCTCCTCAGGAATGGCATCCAAATCTGGCAAGAAATCATTTTCAGCCGTCAAAGGAAAGGTTTCATAGGTCACACGGCCTAAACTCACTCCTGACAAGTAATCTGGATAACCTGGGTCAGGCAAGAGCAAGAGGTCGCCAGGATTCATCAAAGCTAGAGGCAATTCCACTAGTCCAATTTTAGCTCCACCCATGACACAAATCTCACGCTCCGAATCCAAATCAACCCCATAATGGTTCTTGTAAAAACTAGCAGCTGCTTCCTTAAAGGGACGATTGCCTCGAAACTGTGAATACTTATGGCTAGCAGGATTTTTCGCTGAGACGCACAGCGCCTCAACAATATGGTCATAGGTTGGTTGGTCGGGATTGCCTTGACCAAGATTGATAACATCTGCTCCTTCCGCCACCTTGGCATTAACTTTAGCAACCAACCCTGCAAAAAACTGTTCTGGCAATGCCTTCAATAAGTCAGATTCTTCAAATAACATAAACACTCCTTAATGATACAAGTCCGTGCGACGATCCTCAAAAACAGGAATCTGACCTCGAACCTTATCTACCTCTTCAAGATTAATATCGGCCGTAAAAATGCCCTCCTCATGCTCCTTGGATTGCAAGACCACATTTCCAAGTGGATCGATAACCATAGAATGCCCTGAAAAGACATCGTCTGGTCCTGTTCCGACACGATTAACAGCAACTACAAAAGCTTGATTTTCAACCGCACGCGCCTTTAACAAAATCTCCCATTGCTGCACACGAGGTTCTGGCCACTGCGCTACCACAAAAAGTACCTTGGCCCCTTGTGCCATCTGTGTTCGCACCCATTCAGGAAAACGAATATCATAACAAATGACACTAGCAGCTGTCACACCATCAAGCTCAAAAACAGACTCATCCGACCCAGCAGACATGTACTGGTCCTCTGCCATGAGGCCAAAGAGATGGACCTTGCTGTAGGTATTGATTAGGTCCCCAGACTTATTGTAGACGTAGGTCGTGTTGTAGAATTTGCCGTCCTTCTCAATAGCAACGGACCCTCCGATAATAGCCACAGCATGTTTCCTAGCAAAATGAGACAAGAGTTCTTGAGAGTCCAAACCTTCCTTGTCTGCAAGCCCATTCAGTTCATCTAAAGCATAGCCTGTATTCCACATTTCAGGAAGCACAATAACATCAGGATTGTCATCAAGCGCCCTTTCCAACATCTCTTTCACGTGTTTTTTATTTTCCACAGGTTGTCCGTGAACGACATCCATCTGTACCAACGCAATTTTCATAATAACCTCGATTCTATATTAACCATTATAGCACTCCAAAAGACGTCACAAAAATTGAAAAATTCAATCTCATGATAAAGAAAGGCTATCAAAAAAGGCTGGACACATTGTCCAACCTGATTCATTACTTCATTAAGCAATATCAACGTAACGACGAGCACCGCTCACTGTCATGTATGAGAGCCATGTGTGGCCATCGGCTGTCAAAACCTTATCGTAGTTAACGCTCATACCTTTATCATAGTAAGCCAATTCTGGGCTTGAAACCTTGGCTTCTGCCTTGATTGACGCACGACCTGTGAAGGTATAAGTGCCTGATTCTGGCAGACTTGGTTTATCCGCTGGTTTAGCAACCGGTTTAACTTCTGGTTTAGTTTCTGTAGCTTTAACTGCTGCAATGTCAACATAACGACGAGCACCACTTGCAGTCACATATGAAAGCCATTGACGACCATCGGCTGTCAGAACCTTATCGTAGTTTACACTCATGCCCTTGTCATAGTAGGCCAACTCTGGGCTTGAAACCTTAGCTTCTGCCTTGATTGACGCACGACCTGTGAAAGTATAAGTTCCTGTCGCTGGAAGGTTGATAGTACCTGTAGTGGCTGGTTTGCTTTCAGCAGGTTTGCTGCTAGCAGCATAATCGCCACCTTCGATACCGAAGTATTCTTCCAAACTCAAGCCTGAATCGTGAATATCTTTAGCTTCTTTACCCACATAGCGAATGTGCCATGCTTCTGGCATGTAGCCAGTTGAAGCTTCTTTACCTGCTTGGAAACGCACGATAAAGCCATAGTTATGTGCATTGTCTTTAAGCCATTGGCTAGCACGTGAATCTTCAAGCAAATTACCAGATTTATCGGTCAAATCAAAGACCAATCCAGTTTGGTGTTCGCTATATCCAGGACGAGCTGAGTAACGGTCCGCAGCTGCCTGACCATCACGGCTAACATAGTTGTCGTAAAGAGTCTTTTGATAGTCATAAGAACGGAAACCACTGTATGAACGTCCAACATTCAAACCTTGGTTAATCATATCGTCACGAAGACGAACAAAGGCTGCCTTAGCTGTAGGATTTTCACCTGGGTTATAGTCCTTAGAAAGACCATGTTTCTTATTGACAATGATAATATCATCGTATTTACCACGAACACTGTAGTAAGAACCGTTATTTGTCAATTTTCCAGTTACTTGAGATTCAGTGACTTGAGGGACTGTAGCTTTAGTTTCTGTAATATAAGTTCTCTTACCATTCAACATATAGTAAAGATGCACAGAATAGGTACCAGCATCACCCTTATGGCTAGCTGTGTCTACATGAACCTTGTAGCTTCCGTCTGATTGTTTGTCGGCATGATACCAAGTAAGATCGTCTTGGCCGTTCTTATCTGACCAGATCGGAACACGCACTTCTTTAACTTCTTTGCCACCACCTGAAACATTGGTTACGACTACATCAAAACCATTATAGGTTTGATTGTTGATGGTAAGGTTACCAGAAACACGGTTTTCTTGTGGTTTAGACTCAGTAGCTTTCAAGGTCGCAATATCCACATAACGACGTGTACCACTGTAACTAATGTAAGAAAGCCATTGGTGGTTGTCTGCAGTCAATACCTTGTCATAGTTCACTTTGTAGCCTTTTTCCAAGGTATAAAGTGTTTCTGCAGAAGCCTTAGGTTCATTTTTAACATTCAAGCTACGTGTCACATTATAAGTACCACTTGCTGGAAGCTTTTCAGCACCAGTAGTTTCTGGTTTTGCTTGATTAGTCTCTGTTGGTTTAACAGTTGGTGTTTCAGCTTTGGCAGGTGTCAAAGTCGCAATATCTGCATAGTAGCGAACATAGTCATAACCAAGGTAAGAAATCCATTGGTGATTATCCGCAGTCAAAACTTTATCATAGATGACATGGTCACCCTTACCGAAAACAAAAGTAGGTTTGAGGTCTGCTTTTGGTTCTTTCTTAATATCTGTGTCACGTGTAAAGTAGTAAGTTCCTGTCGCTGGAATATCCAAAGCACCTGTTGTGGCTTGAGCACCACTAGAAGGTTTGCCATCCCCATTACCACTATTACCGTTACCACTACCAGCTGCCACTGGCTTCACTGGCGCATAACGACGCACACCAGAGTATGATTTGTAGCTAATCCATTGGTAGCCATCAGCTGTCACGACTTGATCGTAAAGGACGCTGTCCCCTGGATTCACATAAAATTCAGCCTTGGCAGATACCTTAGGTTGATTCTTAACCTCTGTACGTTCCTTGTAGACATAAGTTCCTTGGCTTGGAAGGTCGCTGTCTGTAGTTGTAGCTGGTTGGCTTGCCAAACTAGTATTGACAGCTGCTCTCGTTAAGGCAGATACATCAAGGTTAGTGGCTTTTTCAGATGAAGCATTTGTAGCACTTGTTGCTTCTGAGCTGGCAGCTGTTGATTCAGAAGTTTTATCTGTTGCTTGTGAGGTACTAGCACTCACTTCACTTGTAGCCTCGCTAGTGGCAGTTTCACTAGCAGTTTGGCTAGTTGTTGAGACTTGGCTAGCCTTCTCACTTGACGCTGCCCCATCTGTTGCTACGCCACTGAAAATATCAGCCGCGGTCACAGCATCACTATCTGAGGTAGCACGCAAAGTGGCATCTGAAAATGTTGAAACCTCATGATGCTCATCAGCCAAAGCTTGACCTGCAAAGACCAAACTAGCTCCTAAAAGAACTGATGCTGCCCCAAATGAATATTTACGAATGGAAAAACGTTGTTGTTCGTGTAAAAATTTTTCTCGTTTCATATCAATTATTCTCTCTATCGAATTGATGTTACAGGTTGATTGTAACACTCGGTGACAAATATTACAAGTATTTTACAGAATATTACTAAATATTTCTCACTTGACCATTAGTATACCAAATTTATTTGACTTGTTCACACCTAAATCATAAACTGTCCAATTTTTGTCATAATCGGAAGCCAAAGCAAGTCATACTTATTTATTCGTAATTTTGTTAGAAAAAGGAGAGTGAGACATAAAAAACATGATAACTTTATGTGGGTTATCATGTTTTCTTTTTAATCCTTTATCAATGTCCTACATCTGAATATGAAATATAATAACGTTGTCCATCTTTGACAAAGCTATACCAATTTCCATCAGGTAAAATTTCATATTTATCCCAATCAACATTTCCGGCAGGAAGTGTAGAAACTGCTCCGCTATCTTTATCTGGAGCAGCATATACAGGTGTTTCCTCATCAAGTGTCAATGTCCCAGAAGTTGCTGTCCAAGCACCTCGACCACCTTCAACTCCTCCAACTTGAGAAGCTGGTGTTGTAGATTCAGCCACTTGTCCACCATCTGTAGTTCCTGCTTGGGCTTGAGAAGAAGCTTTAGGTAATACTTCTGAAGCCTGATTGTCATTTCCTTCATTTGAAACTGCTGAAGTTGATGATTGGGCTGATTTCTTATCCTTCTTAACAGCTTTACTTGAGCTTGAAGATGATTTCTTAACCGTCTTGGCTGGGCTACTACTTGTGCTAACACGCGCCGACTCATGACTATTAAACTTAGTCACTAAGAAGACAGCGAGGATAACTACAATAAGAGCTGACACGATACCAATGAGTTTACTTGTATTTTTCATGAGTGGTGTTCCTTTTCTGATAATTTACTCAGTAATTATAATACAAAAACAGCTAAATTTTTCATTGAAGTCATAAACGGTGGTTTTTTCGTCATAATCAGAAAATAACATTTTAAAACAAAAATACTATATACATCAAACTGCCATGTTTTTTGGAACAAGCATCTTAGCAACAATCTCTTTTTGTTTAGCTTTTGAAACCAAGCATGACTCTCCGTTTTCAAAATAAATAATACCTAACTCTTTGTCCAATCTCACAATGTTTTCGGGATTTACAACAAATGATTTATGGCATTTATACAGTCTGCAATCTTGTTTCACAATTTTTGACAATTGACCATAGAACTCAATTTGCTCTTCTGTTGTATGAAGAATTACCTTATGAACCGTTGGAGATGTTTCAAAATAGAGAATCTTATGAAAAGGAACTTGTATAGTTGCATTCTTTGTATCTACCGTAAAAGCACACTCTATTTGGCTCAGACCATTTTTAGAAAGTGCTAATCCAATATCAGAAATAATCCTATCTTCATATTCAATATCAGGCAAATTCTTGTCAATAAAATCAAGTGCAGCTAAGCGATACTGAAAGGTTGAAGGTAGGAGTTCGGGATGTGCTGTGATGAAAACAATACTAGCATAAGGATCTCGCTCACGTATCTGTTGAGCAACCAATATTCCCCCTTCGATATCACTATCAGTTGCAATATCTAGAAAAAACAGTAAGTGCGAACCCCTTTCCGTAATACACTCTAATAATTGATTGGGTTTATCGTATAAATCGACCTTCCCAATTCTTAAAATATATATTTGTTTAGACTTATGGATAGCATCCTCAAGACGAGCTTGTTGAAAATAATCTTCTTCTAAAACAAAAATATCTAACATAATTGAACACCTCTAATTACAACATCCTTATTCTATAACTTAAGATGCTAGTTACTCATAGAACGAATCCTATACTTTCACCTTGATTTTACAACTTTCGCTAATTTACAGCAAATGTTTCTAAAGCATATTGAACAATATATTGATTCAACTCTTGAAACTAAAAAAACACCACCCTCAAAAGAGAGTGATGTTACAACTCTTAAGAAATATCCACATAGCGTCTTGCACCGCTATAAGTCATATAAGATAACCATGTGTGTCCATCGGCTGTAAGGACCTTGTCATAGCGAACGGACATGCCTTTATCATAGTAGGCTAACTCTGGACTAGCAACACTTGGTTGAGCCTTGATAGAGCTAGGTTTGGTAAAGGTATAAGTACCAGTTGCAGCTAGGCTTGGACTTGCTGGTTGAGCAACTGCTGTTGCCTTACCATCAATAGCAACATAACGTCGGTTACCTCCATGGCTAACATAAGAGAGCCATGTATGACCATCTGCAGTCACCAATCTGTCATAGTTAACGGACATACCAGCATCATAGTAGGCCAACTCTGGACTAGCTACACTTGGTTCTGCTTTAATGCTAGAGCGTTCTTTGAAAGTATAGGTACCAGATGATGGTGTGCTTGGTTGAACAGGTTGTTCTACAGGTTTAGTCACACTCGTTGGTGCGATAGCCACATAGAAACGATGTCCTGAATAGCTGAGGTAAGAAAGCCATGTATAGCCGTCATTATTGACAACCTTGTCATAGTTGACTGACATGCCTGAATCATAGTAGCTAACATCTGGGTTGGCTACCAAAGGTTGAGTCTTGATACCAGTTCGAGCGGTAAAGGTGTATGAACCTGAAGCTGGAAGGTTGTGGCGGGTTGCATTTTGAACTGGAACAGTTGTGCTAGTGCCTCCGATACCTACCATCTTACCATCTTGAACATAGTAGAGATGGACAATGTATTCGCCTGCTTCAGACTTATGGTCACTAACATTGATACGAACCTTGTAGCTACCATCACTTTGTCTGTCAGCTTGGTGCCATACAAGATCATCTTGGCCGTCTTTAGTTGTCCAAACTGGAACACTCACACCTTGGATAGCCTTGTCACCACCAGAAACATTAGTGATATGAACGTCGAAACCAAGGTTAGAGAGATTTTCAATATTGATAGTGCCACTTGGTTTGCTTTCTTGTTGAGCAAGTTTTGCCACAGCTACATAACGGCGGTTGCCATTGTAGCTGAGGTAAGAAAGCCATTGGTAACCATCACCACTGACAATCTTGTCGTAGTTGACTGACATACCAGCATCGTAGTAGGCCAACTCTGGACTTGCTACACGAGGTTCTGCCTTAATGCTAGAGCGTTCTTTGAAAGTATAAGTCCCTGAGTCAGGAAGGCTATAACTAGTTGTTGTATGAGTTTCTTCAACCTTAGCAGGAACTGTGTAAGTTGTGCCACCCACACCAACTAATTTACCATTAGTTTCAACATAGTAAAGATGAACATTGTAGAGACCACGTTCATTCTTATGGTCACTTAGACTGACGTTAACCTTGTAGTTGCCATTGTTAAGACGAGTTGCATTGTACCAGATGATATCATCTTGACCATTCTTTTCAGACCAGATTGGAACAGATACCCCGAGGACACCGTTTTGGTCTGAAACATTACTGATAACTACACTAAAGTCACCATTGTCATGGCTTTCAATAGCTATATCGCCTCTTGGTTTAGCTACAGCCTCTGCAGCAGCACCTAAGTCGACGTAACGACGAGTACCATTGTATGACACATAAGAAATCCAACGGTGGTTGTCAGCGAGCAAAGATCTATCGTAGTTGACTGACATACCAGGATCAAAATTGAACTCAGTCTTAGCAGTCAAGCTAGGTTGGTTCTTCACATCTGCAGGTTTAGTGAAGTAATAAGTACCACGTTCAGGGATGGTTTCATCTCTAGTCGCTTCAGTGGTGCTACTAGTATTTTCGACCTTCAAAGCTGCGATATCAGCGTAGTAGCGTTCATAGTCGTAGCCAATGTAAGAAATCCATTGATGATTGTCTCTCTTCAAGACCTTATCATATATAACATGGTCGCCTGCACTAAAGACAAAGGTAGGTTTGATATCCATGATAGGCGCTGTACGAATTTCAGTTGTACGACGGAAATAGAAAGTACCGTTTGATGGGATATCAAGAGAACCATCAGCAGTCACAGGACCATCCACACCAGGTTGAGGAGTATCCACAGCTTCACGGTCAGTAACTCTAGCTTCTGCTACTTCTGAAGTTGCTGAACGGTTAGTCTCACTTGCTGCTTCAGAGCTAGCTACTGATGACACTTCAGAACGTGGATTAGCCACTTCTGATCTAGAAACAGAAGCGACAGCAGATGCAGAATGAGCAACCTCTGCCGGTACTTCCAAAGAAGCAGCCTCGCTAGCCACTACACTACTAGCTTCAGAAGAAGCACCTTCACTGCTGGCAAGCTTAGGTCGTGGCGCTTCAGATCTTGAAGCTGGTTGATTGAGGACATCGGTAACAGCTTCTGAAGTTGCCTGGTCGATTTGAAGTGGTTCAGAATTATTTACAAAAACTTCATAATCCTTGCTGGAATTTACGCTATTGGCTTGTTCCTGAGCCAAAGCATGTCCACCAAGCATCAAGCTCGCACCAATCAAGACTGATGCAGCTCCAAAAGAATATTTACGTATTGAGTAACGTTGACGTTCCTTAAAAACATATGCCTTTCTCATTTTGATCACTCTCACTTTCTAGGCTGTTTGATAAAAATTGGAACCGTTTTCACATTTCTATTATACCCCTTTGAAATATTTTTTACAATTATTTCAATATTATTACTAAACTTTTTAAAGAAAAAAAGATAGGATTTTCATCCTACCTTTTCAAGTTTCTTTTATTGTATCACATCTTAAAGCTGTTCTGCTACTGCTGAAAGAAGATCTTGGATACCATTGGCATCGCTACCACCGGCCATGGCCATATCTGGTTTACCACCACCACGACCTGATACGATTGGTGCGAGAACCTTGATAACATTACCTGCGTGAACATCTTTAGACTTGCTTGCTACAAGGACATTAACTTTTTCGCCAATGTGAGCTGCAAGGACAAGGACGTCAGAGTAGTCTGCTTGTTTCCATTGGTCAGCAAAGGTACGAAGAGCACCTGCGTCAGAAACTTCTACTTGGCTAGCGATGTAACGAACACCGTTAGCTTCTTTAACGTCTTTGAAGACATCACCAGCTGCTGCAGCTGCTGCTTTTTCTTTAAGAGCAGCATTTTCTTTTTGAAGGGCATGCAACTGCTCTTGAAGGCTAGCAACCTTGTTAGGTACTTCTTTCAATTGTGGTGCCTTAAGCGTTGCTGCGATTGCTTTAAGGGCATCTTCTTCTTCACGGTAAGCAAGGTAAGCTTCACGTGATGTCACTGCCAAGATACGACGTGTTCCTGAACCGATACCTTCTTCTTTGACAATCTTGAACATACCGATTTCAGCAGTGTTGGCAACGTGCGTACCACCACAAAGCTCAACAGAGTAATCACCGATTGAAACGACACGAACATTCTTACCATATTTTTCACCAAAAAGGGCCATAGCTCCCATTGATTTAGCAGTGTCAATGTCTGTTTCAATAGTTGTTACTGGAGTGGCTTTCCAGATTTCTTCGTTGACTTGTTCTTCGATAGCACGCAATTCTTCTGGAGTTACAGCCTCAAAGTGAGTGAAGTCGAAACGCAAGAATTCTTGTTCATTAAGAGAACCCGCTTGGACAGCATGATCACCAACAATATTATGAAGGGCAGCATGCAAGAGGTGAGTCGCTGTGTGGTTTTTCATAACACGGTGACGACGTGTGTGGTCAATTTCAAGTTTGTAGTTAGCACCTACAACAAGTTCACCTTCAACCTCAACAGTGTGAAGGGCTTGTCCATTTGGCGCACGTTGAACGTCAACAACACGCGCAACGACTGTACCAGCTGCATCTGAGATCGTACCGTGGTCTGCTACTTGTCCACCCATTTCAGCGTAGAATGGTGTTTGTTCAAAGACAAGGAGTGCTTGACCAGAGTTAACACTATCATGGCGAGCATCGTCAGCAACGATGACGCTCAAACGGCTTTCTGCTGTTTCAGCCTCATACAAGAACTCAGATGGTTCAGTGATGTTAGCGAGGGTTTCATTTTGCATACCCATAGAACCACCTTTAACCACGCTAGCACGCGCACGTTCTTGTTGTTCTTTCATGGCAGCTTTGAAACCTTCATGGTCAATCTTGAATCCTTCATCTTCAGCCAACTCTTCTGTCAATTCCACTGGGAATCCATAAGTATCGTAAAGTTTAAAGATGTCTTTACCTTCAAGCGTATCTTTACCAGATTTCTTAAGGTTAGCAAGAAGCTCGTCAAGCATGCTTGAACCTGCATCGATGGTACGTGCAAAGGTTTCTTCTTCACGTTTAACGATTTTTTCGATAAAGTCTTTCTTCTCAAGAACTTCTGGGTAATAGCTTTCCATGATTTGACCAACAGTTGGAACAAGTTTGTACAAGAAAGCATCAGAAATGCCGAGACGACGGCCGTGCATTACGGCACGACGGAGAAGACGACGAAGGACATAACCACGACCTTCATTACCTGGAAGGGCACCATCACCAATGGCAAATGCCAATGAACGGATGTGGTCAGCGATGACCTTGAAGCTCATTGTGTCACCATCTGGATCATAAGTTTTACCAGACATTTTTTCGATTTCACGAATGATAGGCATGAAGAGGTCTGTTTCAAAGTTTGTTTTAGCCCCTTGCATTACGGCTACAAGACGTTCAAGACCTGCGCCCGTATCAATGTTTTTATTAGGAAGTTCTTTGTATTCTGAACGTGGAACAGCTGGGTCAGCATTGAATTGTGACAAAACGATGTTCCAAATTTCAATGTAACGGTCGTTTTCAATATCTTCTTCAAGCAAACGGATACCAATATTGTCAGGGTCAAAGTCTTCGCCACGGTCAAAGAAGATTTCAGTATCTGGTCCTGAAGGTCCAGCACCGATTTCCCAGAAGTTATCTTCAATTGGAATCAAATGACTTGGTTCAACACCGCAAGCAATCCAACGGTTGTATGAATCTTTATCATCTGGATAGTAAGTCATGTAAAGTTTGTCTTTTGGAAAATCAAACCACTCTGGGCTTGTCAAAAGCTCATAACCCCATTCGATAGCTTCATCACGGAAGTAATCACCAACTGAGAAGTTACCAAGCATTTCAAACATTGTGTGGTGACGAGCTGTCTTACCAACGTTTTCGATATCATTGGTACGGATAGCCTTTTGTGAGTTGGTGATACGTGGATTTTCAGGAATCACAGAGCCATCAAAGTATTTCTTCAAAGTGGCAACCCCTGAGTTAA
>OGEK01001055.1_pt1 | contig 21981 bp, 18 predicted proteins | sample 1570641 | NCBI WGS metagenome assembly OGEK01 (sample SAMEA2582136, study PRJEB24529) | metagenome | biome: Human gut stool | place: China | collected 2011
TGGTCACCCAGTGCCTCATGGACCACACCGACCGCGGCCTCCGCGTCAAGACCCGGCGCGGCCGCGGCAACACCGCCGTCATTGACGGGCTGGTCTTCCGCAACGTGGAGATGCGGGGCGTCAAGGCACCGTTCGTCATCAACATGTTCTACTTCTGCGACCCGGACGGCCACGGCCCCTATGTCCAGTGCCGCGAGCCTCTGCCGGTGGACGAGTACACCCCCAAGCTGGGCACCCTGACCATGGAGAATATCGTGGCCACCGACGCCCAGTTTGCAGGCTGCTACTTCGACGGCCTGCCGGAGCAGCCCATTGAGCGGGTGAGCATGAAGAATGTCACCATCACCTTTGACCCCGAGGCCAAGGAAGGCCAGGCGGCCATGGCCGACAACCGCCCGTTTGTGAAAAAGCTGGCCATTTACGCCGAGAACGTCAAGGAGATCGACCTGCACAACGTGAAGATCGAGGGCTATGAGGGCGAGCGGCTCCACTTTGCAAATGTCGGCCATTTTGAGGAGGACTGAAAGCCATGACGCATTCTGAAATTCTGACCATGCTGGGCGATTACGTGGATTACCTCATCGCCAATTCCAGCGCCGAAGCACCCCTGTGGAACATTGAGAAAGTGCGCAGCGGCAAGCCCAACAAATGGAACTACATCGACGGCTGCATGATCACGGCCTGCCTGAGCCTGTACCACACCACGGGCAACCAGAAGTATCTGGATTTCTCCAAAAACTTCATCGACTATTTTGTGCAGGAAGACGGCTCCATCCAGACCTACGACCCCAAGGAGTACAACCTGGACAACGTGAATCAGGGCAAGAACCTGTTCACCCTGTACGACATTTACGGCGAGGAGAAATACCGCAAGGCCATTGATGTCATCCGCGGCCAGCTGGAGACCCAGCCCCGCACCAAGGAGGGAAACTTCTGGCACAAGGACATCTACCCCTGGCAGGTTTGGCTGGACGGCACCTACATGGCCCAGCCGTTCTATATGGATTACGAGACCCGCTACAACAAGATGCAGGGCTGCATTGACAGCTACAAGCAGTTCATGAACATCAAAAAGCACATGCGGGACGAGAAGACCGGCCTGTACTACCACGGCTATGATGAGAGCCGCCAGATGTACTGGGCCGACCCCGTGACCGGCTGCAGCCCCAACTTCTGGCTGCGGGCCATGGGCTGGTTCATGGTGGCCATGGTGGACACGCTGGAGCGGATGGACGAGCAGCTGTACAACGAGTACCGCGGCATCATGGCCATGTTGAAGCAGACCATTGAGGACGTGCATAAGTTCCAGGACGAGGAGACCGGCATGTTCTGGCAGGTGATGGATCACCCCGGCGTGGAGGGCAACTATCTCGAGACCAGCGGCACGGCCCTGTTTGCCTACGCCGTGCTCAAGGGCGTGCGCCTGGGCTACCTGCCCAAGCGGATGGCTGCCTGGGCCGAGAAAGCATTCTACGGCACCTGCGATCAGTACCTCTCCCAAAACCCGGACGGCAGCTTACAGCTGGGCGGCATCTGCCTGGTGGCCGGCCTTGGCGGCAAGGACCACCGGGACGGCTCTCTGGCCTATTACTTCAGTGAGCCCGTCGTCTGCAACGACGCCAAGGGCGTGGGCCCGCTGGTGCTGGCTTACACCGAGATGATCGCAAAGAAATAAACCTCTCCCATAACAAGTAAAAAACCAACCGCCACGGTGACAGATGCCGTGGCGGTTGGTTTTTGCACTTTTTTCCTTGTCCGTCGTCCCTCTATAGAACGCATCTATATTGTACCGAGAGACAAGCCCTTTGTAAAAGGTCTGTTTGGTATTGCAGAAATACAAAATTTGTATGGCTGCATCCGATCAGGCTTCGGGAGCTTTGCCTCCCGCCAGTGAGGGAACGGGAGTTTTCCGGCGCAAGTGTCCGGAGGGTGGGACCCGGCTGCCGCAGGCAGCTGGGCGGGGGATGGAATGCCCCGTATCACTTGCGCGGAAAAGCTCTCTGAGCGAGCAGTCACTGCTCATTCTCTTCCTCGAGCAGCGACTCCACATCGGTGGCCTTTGCCATTTCCTCGGCCGTCCAGTCCAGCTGGACGGTGCCGTTCAGATCCAGCTCATAGTTTTCTTTTTGCGCCAGGCTGCCGGAGGACAGGTCCCTGTCCGCATCCGAAAATCCCCTGCAGAAAAAGCCGATCTGTTTGGGCTGCACTTCCATCTGTTGGACCACATTGGTCAGGCGGCGGCAGTCTTTTGCAAAGGCCTCTGCACTGTCATAGGGGCCCTGCAGCCAGACGTTCAGCTCCAGCGTTTCGGTGTTGTCCGGTGTCAGCTTTTCCACATCGTTGTGATCGCTGTAAAGCTCCACCCAGCAGCCCATGTCCTTGAGGCGGATGTCCGATGCCTCCTGCTGGAACTTTTCGTACACGCTCTGCTGGTAGGCATCCCTCAGCCTCTGTTCCTGCTGCTGGGCCTCTGGATCCACCTGTTCCCACACCAGCGGCAGGAGGGTCAGGCCAAAGCAGCAGGCCATCAGGACCAGACAGACGAACACCGAGACGAAATCGTATTTGCCGCGCTGCGGCTTTTTGGCATAGTACAGCACCTCGCACCCCAGCAGAACGAGGCCTGCTGCCGGAACGATCTTCAGCACCAGCAGCGCGTCAAAATTCGGCAGGAAGTGATAAGCAAAGAAAAATATCCCCGCAGTAATCAGGCAAATGCCCAGCGTCACACTGCCCACCCGCCGGACCGGCTCTGCCTGTGCGGCGGCAGGAGGCGGATTTTTCGGGACCCAGCTCGTTTCCGGGGCGGTATCCGCTGTCGTTTCCTTTCCGTTTTGGACAATTTTTGTTGAAATATCCGGTTCGTTATTCGTCATGGCCATTTTCCTCCTTTGCGGAAGTGTCATCCGACAGGGTCATCTCCGGCGCATCCGGCTGGGCATGGTATTCCTGGAAGTCGGCATCCCCGGCAGCGTCTTCCTGTGCCTCGGCCTGTTTTTTGCCGGCCTTTTGGGGGCCGCGCACCAGCCAGACACCACAGAGGATGAGGGCCACGCAGAGCACCACATCCGGCAGCCGGTCCATCACCAGATAAAATGCCCGGAACACCACGCTGTCCCGGCCCCAGCGCCACAGAACATCGTTCAAAAGATTCATAATGATGTTCTCGTAGGCGATCAGCGCGCCAAAGGCGATGAGGGCCCAGCCCACCAGCTTGTGGCTGTCCAGCAGAAGCCGGGCAAGGCGCTTGTCCTTGGGGTCCAGGTGGACCAAATAGTCATCCGCCGGGGCATTGCCCAGGGCGATCTGCGCCCGGAGGTTGAGGGTATCAAAAAAGCTGTACATAAAAACGAGCAGCAGAAAAAACGCAATGGGGGAAAACAGCACCGCCAGCACACAGATGACACAGCACATCAGCATCAGCGAAAGGCCCCGTTTCATATAGCCCTGGTACATCTGGCCCGCGCCGGGGATGAACGCGAACAGCAGGGTCAGCAATCCATTTTTCAGCATAACAAATCCTCACATTCTCAGGTTACACTCTGTTTGGGTGTGGTCGGGATCGCTCCGGCGTCGGGCGTTTTGCCCGGGAGCAGATTTTCCAGCACGCCGGAAAGTTTGTGGTAGAACTCCTGCCGGGTCTCCATGGGCTTGCCCGTCAGCTCCTGCGGCGGGGTGCTCATGGTCTGGGAGGGCAGAATGGTTTTCAGGTCGCAGCCGCGGCCCAGCATGGCCGTGATGGCCCCGGACCGCCAGAGGCTGAGCGCCAGCACGGCGGCAACGCCTGCCACGGCCACCCGGCCATAGGTGCTCTGCATCAGCCGCACCCAAATCGTCGTCATGATGGTGCCATGCACCCTGCGGGGCGGCGTTTCCAGCACGTCCGCCGTCAACAGGGCCGTGTAGCGGTCCATGCATTTGTCGCAGTAAGAGAGGTGTTCGGCCGCTTCCAGCCGCCCCAGCTCGTCCAGCTGCCCATCCCGCAGGGCCTGTAAACCCTCATCGGTCAGGCATCCGTCCTCCCGGAACAATTCCAGTTCTTTTTCATCCATTCTGGTTCCTCCTTTCCGGTTTCTGTGGGGCTTCCGCCCCACTGGCCCGCAGCTGGGCGGCCAGCATCTTTTTGGCCCGGTACACCTGGGCCTCCACGGTTTTCTGGGGCCTGCCGCAGAGGCGGGCCGCTTCCACGGCGGTATGCTGCTCCAGCAGCATCAGGCGGCAGGGCGTTTTGTAGGGCTCCCGCAGGGCCAGAATGCGGCGGGTGAGTTCTTCCTCGCCCAACGTCTCCAGCACCTGCTGCTCGGGGTCCGACTCCGGCGGAGCGCCCTCCAGCGCCAGCACCTCATCGCCAGGGGTGTTCACCCGCCGGACCCAGGCGCTGCGTAAGTAATCTTTCGCCTTGTTGGAGGCGATGCGGGCCAGCCACTGCTTTTCAAACCCGGGCGGACAGCGGTCGATGCTCCGCCAGGCCGCCAGAAAGGTCTCCTGCGTCAGGTCCTGGGCTTCGCCCACATCCGGCACCAGCTGGTGACAGACGGTGTAGACGAGGCCCTGATACTGCCGCACGAGCCGGTCAAATTCTAATGTGGTCAATCGTCCGCGCCGCCTCCTTTCCCGTGGTGCGGGGGTGCTGTTTTGCACGCCCCTCTGCTTTTGAATACGAACCTGGAAAGCTTTTTCCTGCAGCTTCCTCAAAAAAATTTTCTGTGGTATACTTACTATATCACACAAGGAGGTCCACCGCCATGGCAATTCCCACAAAACAGGCCCTGTTGCAGGCACTTTCGGGTGCGGAGGGGCGCTACATCTCCGGCGAGCAGCTGGCCCAGACGCTGGGGGTGAGCCGGGCGGCCATCCACAAGGCGGCTGCCGCCCTCACAACGCAGGGGTACACGCTGGAAGCCGCCCCCCGCCGGGGCTACCGGCTGCTGGGCGGGGACCCGTTCTGCGCCGACGCCGTGGGCGAGTACCCCGCACCGGTTTATGTCTACGAGCGGCTGGACAGCAGCAACCAGACGGCCAAGCGGCTGGCACTGGCCGGGGCCCCGCATGGCACGCTGGTGCTGGCGGGCCAGCAGAGCGCGGGCCGGGGCCGGATGGGCCGCCGATTCGAGAGCCCGGCGGGCAAGGGCATCTATCTTTCTCTGGTGCTGCGGGTGCCGGTGCCTGCCTCCAAGGCGCTGGGCGTCACCGTCGGGGCTGCCGTGGCCGTGGCCCGGGCTGTGCAGAAGCTCTGCGGCATCGAGCTGGGCATCAAGTGGGTCAACGACCTCTACTATCAGGGCAAAAAGGTCTGCGGCATCCTGACGGAGGCCGGCACCAGCGTGGAGAGCGGCCTGCTGGAATGGCTGGTGGTGGGCATTGGGCTCAACCTGACCACCACCCCCGCCGACTGGCCGGAAGAGCTGGCCCGTACAGCGGGCAGTCTCTTCCCGGGTGGGCCAGCCCCTGTCGGCCGGGCGGCGCTGGCCGGGGCCATTGCCCGGGAGCTGCTGGCCCTCTGCCCGGCTTTCGACTGCCTGGACGAGTACCGCTCCCGCTGCTTTGTGCCGGGGCACTGGGTCACCGTCTGCACCGCCGCCGAGACCTACGCAGCCCGGGCCATCGCCATTGATGACAATGGTGCCCTCCTCGTGGAGCGGGAGGGTGGCCGCCGGGCCGCCCTGCAGCACGGCGAGGTGAGCATAAGACCAACGAAAACCGAGTAAAAAACACAGCGATACGAGTTCTGTTTGTCAGAAGCATCGTATCGCTGTGTTTGTATGTTGAATTTTAACGGGCTCGCCCTCTCAGGCGCTGACGCGCCAGCTCTCCCAAAGGGAGAGCTTTCATATTGTTTACGGTATGTAGGGGGACGTATAGGGCGAGGGGCCGAGCTCGGCGGCTTCCAGCACCTTGACGCCTGCGGACTCAAACGCGTGGCGGAGGGCGGCGGCATAGCCGGGCTTCTGGGCCTTGTTCTGGATGCAGATGGTGATAACGCCGTGGAGCGTCGTGCACTCCACGCCGATGGAAGCACCATCGGCGGGCACCCAGGTCTGGAAATCGGTAAGATACTTCTCCAAGTCCGGGTCGGCAGGGACGAACGGGTCGCCCTGATAGCTGACCCAGAAATCCGAGGGGAAGCCGCTGATGTACTCGCCCATCTGGAAGACGCGCTTCTTGATCTTGAGGGAAGCGCGCTGGCGGTACACCTGGTACACCCAGCCCATCTGCTCCGCCACCCGGAAGAGCTTGGGCTCTTTGGTCAGGTTGTGGCGGATGTCGGCCTCCACGCCAGGCACCAGCGTGGCCAGCGTATCGGCCTCCGTCACCGTGATCGGCCGCTGGAACGAGGCCACGCAGTTGAAGAGGGCCTTGGGCGTGCCCATGGCATCCCGGGCGTCGGTGGAATAGTTGTACATCAGGTCATCCCGGCCAAAGTACTCCCGGCCCGCCTTGCAGAAGAGGGCGATCAGCGCGCTGAACGGTTTGACCCCCAGCGGCAGAGCGGCATCCAGAAGGCTCTGTTTATCCAGCCGGACCCGGACGAGCTGAGGCTTTGCCTCGCTGGTCTGGGTGACCTCTTTCTGCATGTCGTTCTCCACCTGGCTCTCCGGATACCGGGCCAGAATGTCTTCAATGTCATAGGGCGGGTCCGACACAAGGGGCTCACAGGCAAAGGCCGTGCCATACCGCAGGTTGCAGTAGAGCTTGAGCACCAGCGTCATGAGCTGGGAACCGCCCCGGCCATCGGCCAGGAAGTGGAACCAGTCGAAAAAGATCTGGTTTCCCTCACAGCTGCAGGCCAGCTGATAGTCGTCGGTATCCTCCGGGATGTGGGGCTGTACATGCCCGATGCGGACCCGGAACGACGCGTCGTTGGGGGCCAAGTGGGCCTCCCGCTTCTCCCAGACCACTTTCTGGAAGAAATACCCCGCCAGGGGCCGGGCCTCGTCACAAGCCTGCTGGAGCAGTTCCGCATCCACCGGGTCTTTCATCGTCAGCTCATAGCGGCAGAGGACCGTATGCTCCCGGTAATAATACACGATGCCCTGAAAAACAGAGCGCTGTTCCGCATTCATGGGCGTTTACCCCGCGTGGGCAACCAGGTAATCGGCCAGGTCGCTGATGGTGACAAAGTTGCGCAGCTCCTTTTCCGGGATGCGCAGGCCAAACGTCTCCTCCAGGTCTGCCACCACGGTGAGGATCTCCATGGAGGACAGGTCCAGGTCGTCCATCAGGACGCTGTCTTCGGTGACATCTTCGGGCGAAATTTCAGCAACATCCTCCAGGATGGCGAGGATCTGGGATACGATTTCGGATCTTTCCATAGTGATTAGCTTCCTTTCCCGTTTACAAATCCGTGCGGGGACAGTGTGCCCCGCGGCGGGCTGGTTTATCCTGTTGTTTATTTGCGCAGCAGCTTGCCGGTGCCGGTACGGGGCAGCGGCTCGGTGCTGAACTCCACGGCGCTCATCCGCTTATACAGCGGCAGGGTGCGGTTGGTAGCGGTGATGTACTCCCGCACTTCCTCCTGCTTTGCTTCCTCGCAGTAGATGACGGCACAGATCTTCTTGCCCTTTTCCTTGACGACGCACTCTTTCACCGTCGGGCACTTGGCCAGCAGGCTTTCCAGCTCTTCCGGGCTGACATTCTCGCCGCTGTCCAGGATGATGAGGTTCTTCTTGCGGCCGGTGATGTAATAATAGCCCTCCTCGTCGGCACGGGCCAGGTCGCCGGTGTGGAGCCAGCCGTCGGCATCCACCACCTCCGCGGTGGCCGCGGGGTCCTTATAGTAGCCCAGCATGACGCAGCCGCCCCGGATGCAGAGCTCGCCGTCCTCGGCGATCTTATACTCGCAGTGGTCGTCGGGCTTGCCGGCCGAGCGGATGTGCTTTTCGTCCTGGGCATAATTGATGATGCCGTCGCCGCAGGTCTCGGTCATGCCATACACCTGGGTGATCATCATGCCCTCCCGGGCCAGCTCAGCCAGCATCTTGCCATCAAACATGGCGGAAGAACCGCAGGGGTTCCACAGGCCGTTGAGACGCTCCCGGCGGCCCCGCTTGACATCTTTGTAGATGGACTCCATCAGCATGGGAGCCACGGCCATGGCGTCGCTGTGCATCAGCCGGACATCGCGGTAGAAATCCCGCAGGTCGCTGGAGAGGTTGAGGGCCCAGCCCTTACAGGGCCAGACGAACAGGCAGATGAACGTGCCCAGATGGAACAGGGGCAGGATGCAGAAGTTGCTCAACACATCGTTCTTGTTCTCGGGCATGTGGGTATGTTTGTAATCCAGCATGGCACCGCCGAAGACCACCTGCGCCCCGGTGGTGGTAAAGAAGTTGCGCTCCGAGAGCATGACGGCCTTGCTGCGGCCAGTGGTGCCGGAGGTGAACATCAGCACCATCAGGTCATCATGGCCGCGGGTGTTGGTGATGTCCATGGCGGGCTCGCTGTCCTTGAAGCTGTCCATGGGGCGGAGGATGGGGCCGTAAGCGGCCACCAGCTGATCCCGGCAGCCATAGTCGATGCCGTCGTTCAGGATGAGGCTGGGCTCCACCAGGCCGATCTCATATTCCAGCTCCGGCCAGGTCTTTTTCTGGTTCAGGGTCACGACCACGCCGCCCGCCAGGATGATGCCAAAGGCGTTGACGCCGTATTCATAGCAGTTTTTGCTCAGCAGGGCCACCCGCTTGCCTTTGATATCGGGGATGGCACCGCGCAGATAAGTCACCACACGGCGGATGTCCTGCACATACTGGGCATAGGTCTTTTCCACCACGGTCTCGCCGTCGGCGGCCACATAGCGAAACGCCACATGATCCGGGTACTGCCGCTCCATGGTCTGCGTTACAAGTTCAAACGCGTTATCGATCATTCTTTTTGCTCCTTGCCTTTTTCTTTTTTGCAACAACACGCCGGCAGCTGCAAGCACTGCCAATACCTTAATAATACCTGTTTTGGCAGGGAATTGCAACCGCGCGGCGCGGTCTTTTACAATTGTTTTATTTTTGCTGCATCCAGGTTCCGGCTTTCCTTGCGCAGCAGCTTGCCCAGAGCGTTGCGGGGCAGCGGCTCCGCCGTGAACTCCACGGCACTGATCCGCTTGTACAGCGGCAGGGTGCGGTTGCACTCGGTGATAAAGTCTTTCACCTCGGCCTGCCGCTCCTCTGCGCAGTAGACCACAGCGCAGATCTTCTGGCTCTTTTCTTTCACGATGCACTCCTGCACCGCCGGGCAGGCAGCCAGCTTGTGCTCCAGCTCCTCGGGGCTGACGTTTTCGCCATTGGCCAGGATCATGAGGTTCTTTTTGCGGCCCGTGATGTAATAGTAGCCATCCTCGTCGATGCGGCCCAGATCGCCGGTATGGAACCAGCCGTCCTTGTCGATGACTTCAGTGGTGGCCTCAGGGTCTTTATAATAGCCCAGCATGACGCTGTTGCCCCGGATGCAGATCTCTCCGGTCTCATCCACCTTGTACTCACAGTGATCATCCGGCTTGCCAACGGCGCTCATGTGGTCAGCCGTCTGGGTAAAGTTGAGGATGCCGTCGCCGAATGTCTCGGTCATGCCATAGCACTGGTTGACCACAAAGCCGTTGGCGGCCAGCTCTTCCAGCATCTTGGGGTCGAGGGCGGCGGAGGAGCAGCACAGGTCCCACAGACCGTTGAGGCGCTCCACGCGGCCTCGTTTGTAATCGTTGTAAATGGTCTCCACCAGCATGGGGGCCGAAGCCATGACGTCGCTGTGCATCAGGCCAAGGTCGCGGTAGAAATCGCGGATATCGCCGCAGAGGTTCAGGGCCCAGCCTGCCGGCGGGTAGGACATGACGCAGACAAAGCAGGCCATGTGGAAGAGCGGCAGCAGGGTCATGTGGCTCAGAGGCAGCTTCTGGCCCGCGGGCAGGCGGTTGGTGATCCAGTTTTCGGCCACCTCGGAGTAAGTGACCAGCGTGGAGCACATGTTCCGCTCCGAGAGCATGACGCCCTTGCTGCGGCCGGTGGTGCCGGAGGTGAACATCAGCATCATGAGGCCGTCGTGGTCCACACAGTTGGTCAGCTCCCCGGGAGTGGAATCCTTGTAGCAGTCCATGGGGCGGAGCAGCGGGCCGTAAGCAGCCTCCAGCTGGGCACGGCAGCCGTAATCAACGCCGTCGTTCAAAATCAGGGCAGGCTCCACCTGGCCCAGCTCATATTCCAGCTCGTCCCAGGTCTTCTTCTGGTTCAGCGTGACCAGCACGCCGCCGGCCAGAATGATGCCGTAGGACGCCACGCAGAACTCATAGCAGTTGCGGCTCAGCAGCACCACACTGCGGCCCTTGAGGTCCGGCACTTCGTTTTTCAGGTAGGAGACCATCTTGCGGATGTCCCGCGCATACTCGCGGTAGTGCTTTTCCACCACGGTCTTGCCGTCTTCGGCCACATAACGGATGGCCACGTTGTCCGGGAACTCCTGCTCCATGCAGCGGGTGACCATATCATACACACCAGCGGGAACTTTGATCTTCTCTGCCATTTGTATTCTTCTCCTTTGTGTCAGAATGTCTGATTTTGGGATATCACGGAAAACGCTGGGAAAAACTCCCCCGGCATCAGTATACCGCAAAGAGGCCGCAAGTGCAATATTTCATTGCACAAATATGCAAGTAAAAGTTACATTCAGGTTTGTGCAATTGCATGTAAATCCTTCCTTTTGTTGCGAGGGGGCGAAACCCTGTGGTACACTTTGTTCATCGCCCTGCCGCATTCAAATTGACAGCCACAGGAAAAAGCATTATACTATTTAACAACACTAGTCTCACAAAACAATCCAACTTTTATCATTTTGCGCCAAGTAGGCGGCTTTCTGCCATCCCGGGGCGATCCTGCGGCGCAAAGGAGGAGCCCTTTCATGGAAGGTACCAAACCTCGTACTGCAAGCTCGCTGGGCATGTTCGACCTGCTGAAAGGCGTCGGCATGCTGCTGATCGTCTTTGCCCACACCTCGGAGCTTTACCCCGTGGGTGATATTTCCACCATCACGCCCGTCACGTTTTTTCTGTTTGCCTACCGCGAATCGCTGATGGCGGCGTTCTACATCGCCAGCGGCTACGGTTTCCGCAAGCGGAGCATTGGCAAATGCATCAGCCAGCAGTTCAAGACCCTGTTCAAGCCTTACGCCTACACCGGGCTTGCCACTACCATAGCGCATTTTGTCATCCATTATAAGACATTCGGCAATTGGAACAACGCCGTTTACGAGACGTATAAAGTGCTGGGCGGTTTTGTGCTTGGCCTGCCCCACACCGCCACCTATTTCGGGCAGGAGTTTTTCTCCTGCGGCCCCATGTGGTATCTGCTGGCGCTGATGATCGGATGGATCCTGCTGGACATCATCCTGAATATTTTCCCCGAGAGCTACATAAAATGGGCCGTACTGGGCACCATGCTGCTGGGCTGGGGCATCTCTCTTGTGTGGGAGGCCCCGTTCTGCATCGCGCAGGGCATGGTCACGGTGCCGTACCTGTACATCGGGTTCCTGGCCAAGAAAAAGCGCCTGTTTGAGAAAAAGTTCCGGCCTCTGGCCATCCTGGGCCTGCTGGCAGCGGCGCTGGGCGTCGCCCTGGGTGTGCTGCTGACTGGCAAAACGGACTGCGTCTCCCTGGGCGAGTGGACCATGGGCCCGGTCAGCATTCTGCTGGACGGCATTGTGGGCCTCGGTTTCATCGTCCTGTTTATGAAAGTACAACGGCTGCTGGACAACCCAGTCACCCACCTCATTGAGGCGGTGGGCCGCCGCTCGCTGTATATCTTCTGCATCCACACCGTGGAGCTCACGGCAGTGCCCTGGTACCTGATGGTGCAGAAATACGCTGCCGCCCCCACCAAAGGCCTCTGGCTGCAGTATGCCGTCTCGCTGGGCAGCATTTTCCTCCTGTGTGAGATCCTGCTGCGCCGCCGGGACGTGATGCTCAAGTTCTTCCCTGCTCGCCGCAGACACTTTGCGGAACACCAGCGGTATGTGGCGAAACATTGAATTTTTGCGGCTCTGCCGCTGAATAATAAAAACTGAGGAGAATCCGGCTATGAACAACGAAACTCCTGAAGCGGCTCTGCGCAGCCGCATTGCGGACCTGGAACAACAGCTCAAACTCTCGGACGAGGGGTGTTCCCGGCTGGCGGCACGCTGCCTGGACCTGGAAAAAGAGGTACAGTCTTATCTGGCGGCCCACCCCCAGCGCGAGATGCACACCGATTCCCCCACCCTTTTGCAGCCGCTGCTCTACTTTGATGCAGGCTTCGGCTTCTCCGAGCGGGACACCCTGACCGCCCCCGACTATGTCTGCGACGAGCTGACCGGTACCGTGACAGCGACCTTTGAGCTGCCCACCGCCGCGCAGGCTTTGCGGTTTGACCCGGGTGAGCTGCCCTGCTGCATCACCAACCTGAGCTTTTCGGACGACCGGCTGCTCTGCGTGCCCGCCAACGGCCTGACACTGCCGGGCAACAGCATCCTGTTTTTGGGCGATGACCCCAATTTCCGGCTGGAGGGGCTGACCCATTACCCCGCCGGGATGAAGCTGGTGGTCTCCTACTGCTATTTCCCGCTGGAGACGCTGACGGACGAACCCCTTTTTAACGCGGTGCTGGAGGGGGTGCAGCACTTCCAGAAGACCTGGAACAGTGAGGCCCGGCACATCCAGCAGCTGGAGCAGACCAACGCGGAGCAGCAGCAGGCTGTGGACGCCCTGCACAAGAACATTGCCGAGCTGCACCAGGCCAACGCGGAGCTGACCGCCCGCTGCCAGGCCTATGAAAAATCGCTGGAGGGGGTGCTGTCCAGCAGCAGCTGGCGCATCACCTCACCGTTCCGCCGTCTGCTGGGCTGGTTCCACCGCAGCCGCTGAGCGCACCCATCACTGACAGAGGAGCGACAACATTCATGTACAGCAGTTACAGTCCCCTGCAGCGGACCCAGCTGTCCGGGCAGGTTTATACCGATACGCAGAGCCTCTATCTTCTTGTTTATGCCCCGGGCCGCCGGGTGGCGCTGGAAAACACCCTGCGCGACCAGCTCCACCAGAAATTCCGGCTGGTGGATTCGCTGGCTGACGCTCTCACCCCCGCCGTGGCCGGTGTGCTGCTGGTGCGGGAGGATGTGGAGCTGATGTCCACCGCCCTCAACTACTTTGCCGCCGCCCTGAAAGACGGGGCGGATCTCGTCCTCAGCGACGCCGTGTTCGGCTACAACGGTGCCACCGCCCTCTACCAGAGCGACGCCCACATCTCCTGCACCGGCTGCGCGCTGGTGTCCCGCGCTTTGCTGGACCGCTGCCGCGCCGCCGCAAAGGACCCGGAAAGCGTCAGCGAACTGCTGGACGCTGCCGCCCGCCTGAGCGAGCGGTGCACCCGCGTCCCACAGGCTCTGCTCCATTTTGAGCGAGACATCTGCGCCGAGGATGCCTATTCTCTCCACGGCAAGCGGGCATTCCTCATCAGCCATGTGCTGGATATGACGGGTGCCCCCATCGTGATGGTGAGCGCCGTGCCCGTGCTCCGCAGCATGGGCTATGAAGTGACGGTGCTGGGCCCCAGTGACAACGGTTCTTTGCAGCTGTTCCGGGACGCCGGTGCCGCCGTCATCACCCGGGCAGGGTGTGTTTCCTCCCCGGCTCTGTGGGGGCTGGCCCTCTGCGCCGATTTCGTCATTGTCAACACCGTGGTCAGCGGGCGGGTGCTCCGGGCCCTGAGCGATACCGGCGTGCCTGTGCTCTGGTGGCTCCACGATGCCTTTGCGGGCTACCCGCACATTGCCCACCAGATCCCCAAGACCATTGCCCCGAATGTGGAGGTCTATTCCGTGGGCAAGCACGCGGCGGCGGCCATGCACGCCGTCCGGCCCGAGTTCGAGATCAAACAGCTCATCTATGGCCTGCCCGACTACTCGAAAGAAGACTTCCCGGTCTACGACCTGGGCTACGCCAATGGCCGCCCGCTCTTCGTCACCGTGGGTTCGTTCGAGCGGCGCAAAGGTCAGGATATCTTCTGCAAGGCCATCCGGCTGCTGCCCCCCGAGGTACGGCAGAAAGCCTCGTTCCTCTTTGTGGGCAAGGCAGCCGACCGGGAGATGATGGACGCCGTGCGGAACCTGACGGCCGATTGCCCCGCCAACGTCTTCTACTGCAAACGGCTGAGCCGGGACGAGATCAAATCCCTGATGCAGCAGTGCACCTGCCTGGTCTGCGCCTCCCGCGATGACCCCATGCCAACATTCGTCACTGAGGGCCTGATCTTCGGCAAGCCCTCCATCGTGTCGGAGCACACGGGCACGGCGGGCCTTGTCACCGAGGGTGTGGACGGCTTCGTCTACCGGGACGATGACCCCGCCCAGCTGGAAAAGCTGCTCTGCTGGGCCATTGAGCACCCCGCCGAGCTGGCCGCCATGCACGACGACTGCCGCGCCCTCTACGAGCGCTATTATTCCAAAGAAGCGTTCGCCCGGACGCTGACCACGGCGGTAAAAGAGCTGACCGAAAAAGTGGAACAGTTGAACAACAAATAACCCTCGAGGGACAGGCAGACGCCTGTCCCTTTTATCATATTGCTGTATTTGCCAAGAAAAATTTGTCTCATGTTCACAAAAAAACTGCGGGGATATGCTATACTGTCCTCAAATCCCGTTGAGAAAGGAGCGTGTCCCATGCCCCGGCAAAGCCAAAACCAGAGCCCTGCCCCCTCCCGCAAAAAAGCCCTGCTCTCCGTAGCCATCCTGCTGGCCCTGACGGGCGTGCTCATCCTGCTGTTCAAGGATCACTGGGCCGAGATCTCCGCCGCGCTGGCCCAGCTTTCACTCGGACAGGTAGCACTGGTGCTGGCGCTGGGCATCACCTACCCGCTTTTGGAGGGTGTGGCCAGCTGGCTCATCGTGCGCAGCCGCCTGCCCGGCTTTACCCTGCGGCACGGCATCGACAACGCATGGATGGGCACGTTTGGCAATGTCATCTGTCTGGGGGCCGGAGCGGTGCCCATGCAGACCTACTACCTCCACCGCTGCGGGCTGGGGCTTGGCCCGGGCGTGGGGCTGATGACCCTGCAATACGTCTTCCATAAGGCTGCCGTTCTGGTGTATGCCACGGTACTGCTGCTTTGGAACCGGCAGTGGTTCACGGCCCACGCCACTGGCGTTTTGAGCTACCTGCCCGCCGCCTACACGGTGGTGGCCGGGGTCATCCTGGGGCTGGTGCTCCTCTGCACCGCCCCGCTGGTGCAGAGCCTTGCCCGCAGGGCTCTGGGCCTGCTGCCCAAGACGGAGAAATGGCAGGCTCGCCGGGAGAGCTGGCAGACCCAGCTGGACACCCTGAGCGAAGAGAGCCGCCACCTGCTGACAGAAAAATCCCGCTGCCTGAAAATTTTCGTGGTCCATCTCTGCAAGCTTTTTTTGATGTACACCATCCCATCCTTCTGCCTGCGGTTCATGGGGCTTTCCAGCGCTCTGAGTTTCGGGCAGGTACAGCTGCTCACCGCACTGATGCTCTTCCTCTCCAACGCTCTGCCCAATGTGGCCGGCATGGGCTCCATTGAGACGGCATTCCTGCTGGTATTCGGCGCGTTCCTCACCCGGGGCGAGACGATGAGCGTCCTGATGCTCTTCCGGATCGCGACCTATTATGTCGTGGTGGCCGTGAGCGCCGTGGGCTTCTTCTTTGCCCAAAAGAATGCCAAAAAATTGGGATAAGACGCACAAAAAGCCAGCCTCCGGCCGGAACGTTCCGGTCAGAGGCTGGCTTTGGTTTTGGGGGACGAAAGGACAAAAGAAAAGCGTCCCGGATCATTCCGAGACGCTTGGTGGTTGCGGGGGCCGGATTTGAACCAACGACCTTCGGGTTATGAGCCCGACGAGCTACCAGACTGCTCCACCCCGCGATATTTACTTGTCCGCGTCAGCCGCTCGCTGACTGCTCAAGTATAATACCACAACACCGGGTGGATGTCAAGCATTTTTGAAAAGAAAAATCTTACTTTTGCTTTTTGTGCTTCGGGTGGCGCGCTTTATAGAAGACCACGCCGCAGACAGCGCCCACTACGATGAACGGCCAGTGGCCCACCAGGAAGACTGCCACGCTCTGCACCGTCTCCACAAAGCCGGACCAGCCCTCCCGCAGGGCGTTCTGGATGCGGGAGCCAAAGCCCTCCTCCACGGGGGTATAGGTCTGCACCTCTTCCAGCGAGAGGTAGACGGTGCAGCACTCCACCTGGCGGCTGTACCAGTCCAGCTGGCTCTGATAGCTTTCCAGCTGGTACTGCACATCGCTCAGGGAGGACTCGATCTGAAGCAGGTCGGAGAGGTTATCCGCACTTGCTTTCAGCTCCTGCAGACGGGCGCGCTGTTCTTTCAGGCTGTCCAGCCGGGCCTCGATGTCCATATACTGGGTGGTGACATCCTCGGCCTGCTGGCTCTTGTAGGTCACATTGCCCGTTGCAGCCACGGCAGCGAGGAAGCTCTCATAATTTTCCTGCGGGACCCGGAGGGTCAGGCTGAGGCTCCGGCGGCTGCCGCTGTTGGCGTACTCATCGCTGGACTCCATATAGCCGCCGGCTTCCGCCAGCGCGGCATCCAGCGCGGCGCGGGCTGCGTCGTAATCCTTGCTTTCCAGCGTCAGGTTGGCCGTGTAGATGATCTTGCTGTTCTCCGCGGCGTGAGCACTCTCCCCGGCGCTCTCCAGCTCCCCGCTGGTCAGCACCGCCGTGCCGGTATCCGCGCCGCCTGCGGCGGCGCTGCTTTCGTTCATGGTATCGTCGGCCACGGCCGGGGCGCTGGCCATGGCATAAGAAGAAACAGAGTTTTCCATGCTGAAGCCGGTGGCCTCCCGGGAAGAAAATGTGGCCGGGCCGGACGATTTGGCCCCTCCCACCCCGATGACTCCCAGATGGAGCACGGAAGCCGCACCACCTGCCACCACGCAGAACGCCGCGCAGGCAGCCAGCCCTTTCCACACACGACTGCTGGGGAAGTGGAGCGCCTTTTTGTGGGCAGGCACTTCCGGCTGTTTCCGCGTGACGGTTTTTGCAGCAGGAGCCAAGACGGCCTGCTGGCTCTGCATGGCCAGCAGCTTTGCCTTTAAATCATCCGAGGCATGGAGGTCATCGACCTCCATCTTATATTCAAACCACCTCATCTTCGATCTCCTCCCTCAGCATCGTATGTAACTGTGCCCGCGCCCGCCGCAGCCAGCTCAGCACCGTGTTGGTGGGGGCGCCCAGCATCCGCCCCACCTCCGCCGCCGTGTAGCCCTCATAATAATGGAGGTAAATGGCGTTGCGGTAATTTTCGGGCAGAGAGCGCACGGCGTCCAGCACGCTGCCATCCTCAAAGGGATCCGGGGCAGGCAGGTTCTCGTCCAGCTCGGTATCTTTCTGGTGGGCAGCGCGGGTCAGGTCGTGGCAGCGGTTGATGGCCACCCGCAGCAGCCAGGCCTTGAGATGCTCCTCACTCTCAAAGCGGCCGCTGTAGTTCAGCAGCTTTTCAAATACATCCTGCACCACATCCTCCGCATCGGCGGTGCAGCTGCAATTGTGCATGGCGGCACGGAACACCGTGTCGCTGTATCGCTGCACGGCCAGCGCAAAAACTTCATCTTTGGATAGCTGTCCCATAATTCGCATACTCCTTTGACACCCCGGCACCCGGGGCTCGATGGATTCTGATTCGGTACTTGGGGGACATTTCGCTCATTACACGGTTGAGCGGCCCCGATTATTGCAGGAAACGCACAAAATTTTTCCAGTGCGCCCCGGCCCGCCCGTATTCTTCGGCAGGCCCGGTACGCAAAGTATAACATGAACACGCGCAAAACAAAAGAGCCCTTTGTCCGAATTCCGAACAAATGGCTCTGGTAGATTTTAGGGTACGCTCTCCTCAGCGGCGGTAGACCCGCTGGAACAAGGCCACCCGCTCCGCCAGGAATGTTTCCACTCTCGGGTGGTGCAGCCAGCGCTTGCCCTGCGTCCGTTCCACCAGCCGCCGCCCCAGCGCGGCGGGGTCCGTGTCGATGGCCTCCACGTCCTGCATGGTCAGGGTGAGCGTCAGTGCCGCCGGGGTGTCCGGCAACGGCGGGAGCGGGTCTTCCCACACAAAGGGCGGCAGCAGCTGTACCGCAAACACGGTGCGGGTGCACTCCTCCGTCAGCAGCAGGGCCACCGGGGCCCCGTCCGGCATCACATGCAGGCTGCTGTAGAGCAGCTGCAAATGCCCCGGGGCCAGCAGCCGGGTCATGCCCTCCCCTGCCGTGGAAGAAAGGGTCAGGTACTCCGCCGCCTCATCCGCATAAACGCGCCGGGCCGGGGCCTGAAAGCCCGCGTACAGGGCAGGCAGCGCAAAGCTGCCCTCTTTGTCCAGCGCGTGCTGCAACGCAAGGTAAAACTCGGTCAGCGGGTGGTTCGGGTCCGGCTGCGGCATCCCGAAATCCGGCCGGGAGACATGTCCACCGCCCATCAGGCCTTGTAGCCCAGCGTCGCCGCCATAACGGCCTTGATGGTGTGCATCCGGTTCTCCGCTTCATCAAAGACGATGCTCTGGGGACCCTCAAAGACCTCGTCCGTCACTTCCATGGCGTCGCGGCCAAAACGCTCGCCCATCTCCTTGCCCACGGTGGTCTTGTGGTCGTGGTAAGCGGGCAGGCAGTGCATGAACACGGCCTTGGGGCCTGCAATCTTCATGAGCTCCTGGTTGATCTGGTAAGCGGCCAGGTCGTTGATCCGCTCGGCCCAGACTTCCACCGGCTCGCCCATGGAGACCCAGACGTCGGTATACAGCACGTCGGCCCCCTTGGCGGCCACGGCGGGGTCCTCCTCAAAACGGAGGGTCGCACCCGTCTCTGCCGCAATGGCCTCACACTGGGCCACGAGAGCCGGGTCCGGCTGGTACTTCTTGGGGGCGCAGGCCGTAAAGTGGAAGCCCATCTTGGCGCAGCCCACCATCAGGCTGTTGCCCATGTTATAACGGGCGTCCCCGAAGTAGACAAAGTGGATGCCTTTCAGCTTGCCGAAGTGCTCCCGGATGGTGAGGAAGTCCGCGAGGATCTGGGTGGGATGGAACTCGTTGGTCAGGCCGTTCCAGACCGGGACACCTGCATATTTTGCCAGGTCTTCCACGATCTCCTGCCCATAGCCGCGGTACTCGATGCCGTCAAACATCCGGCCCAGCACCCGGGCGGTATCCGCAATGGACTCCTTTTTGCCGATCTGGCTGCCCGACGGGTCCAGATAAGTGACCTGCATTCCCAGGTCATGGGCAGCGACCTCAAAGCTGCAGCGGGTGCGGGTGGAGGTCTTCTCAAAGATCAGGGCAATGTTCTTGCCGTGGAGTTTATCATGCGGGATGCCGGCCTTTTTCTTGGCCTTGAGGTCCGCGGCCAGATCAAGCAGCTGCTCGATCTCCGCCGGGGTGTAATCCAGAAGCTTGAGAAAGCTGCGATTCTTGAGACTCATTGTATATTTCCCTCTCTATACACAAATTTATGAATATTTATACGAAGTGTTATGCCCTATTATAATACGCTCCACCAGCAAGGTCAAGGGGTGGCCTGTGCATTTTTACAGCTCCAGCTCTGCATGGCGGCCGCTGGCCTGATAGGGCGTCAGACGGACGCCCGCTTTTTTGAACATGAACCGCGCTGCCACGCTGGAATCCGTATCGTGGTACTTATCGCTGTAGTACACCACTTCCGAGATGCCAGACTGGATGATGGCCTTGGTGCACTCGTTGCAGGGAAAGAGGGTCACATACACCCGGGCACCTTTCAGGTTGTTGTGGGCACTGTTGAGGATGGCGTTGAGCTCCGCGTGGCAGACGTACATATACTTGGTGTCCAGCGGGTCGCCCTCCCGCTCCCAGGGCATGGCGTCATCATCACAGCCGATGGGCATCCCGTTATAGCCCAGCGAGAGGATCTTGTTCTCCGGGCTGACGATGCAGGCCCCCACCTGGCTGCTTGGGTCCTTGGAGCGCATGGCGGTAAGCAGAGCGATGCCCATAAAATATTCATCCCAGTTGATGTAATCAGTGCGTTTCATAACATGTCTCCTTTGGTTCTAAATGCCCCGTCCAGGCTTGACAGCATACGAGAAATCGACTATACTACAAATAGAAAAGGCGCTGTCCGCAATGGTCAGCTCCTCCTCGGCTTAGTCAAAAAGAATGACCGCTTGCTTGGAAGGCTTTGGGCGGTCATTTCTTTTTGCCATTGGAAATCGTCCATGTAATCTGAAATGTCACAAAAACTGCTCCGCCGATTACGGCAAGCAGTTGTAGAACTTCACTCAGCGTCATAGAGCATCCCCCCTTTCGCGTTTGCGTCAGGGGAAGCAAAAAGGTTTCGCCCTCCTCTGGCGCATTGCCAGAAAAGGAGCGTGACCACCTGCATCTGCAGACAGCGCCTTTCGCCGCTGTTCAGCGGCAATTACAGAATAACATAAAAAGATTCAAAATTCAACGCAAAAAGCATCCATGCGTCCACCGGCGCACGGGTGCTTTTTTCTTTTGGCGTTTTACAATCAATTTTCGCCACGTCCAGTCAATATGCACAAAACCATCTCTGGAAGTTTGGCAGGGAGAAGAAAGATTTTTTCAAGCAATCTATTTGAAAATTGCTTTGAGTGTGGTATTATCTTTGTAAAATATGCCACAAAAGCGGAGAGAATGCTCCGTGCGGCGGAAATGAGGGAAAAACCGATATGAAATACGCAAGCAACAACATCCGCAATATCCTGATTGCCGGTCATGCCGGCAGCGGCAAGACCACGCTCACCGAGGCGCTGGTCTATTTTTCGGGCGCTGCCGAGCGTATGGGCCGTGTTGAGGACGGCACTACTGTTTCGGACTTTGACCCCGAGGAAGCAAAGCGCAAGGCCAGCCTGTCGGCATCTGTAGTGCCGGTGGAGTACGAGGGCATCAAGTACAACCTGATCGATACGCCGGGCCTGTTCGACTTCGAGGCCGGTGAGTACGAGGGTATCCGTGCCGCCGAGAGCGTACTGGTGGTGGTGTCCGGCCGCAGCGGCGTGACTGTGGGTGCGGAAAAGGCGTTCCAGCTGGCCCGCAAGAATGGCAAGGCTACCATGGTGTTCGTCTCCAAGTGCGATCTGGAGAATGCCAACTACTTCAAGATCCTTGAGGATATGAAGATCAAGTTCGGCTCCACCATCTGCCCCTGTGTGGTGCCCGCCAAGCTGGACGACGGCACCCCCGTGTACATCAACCTGTTCAGCCAGAAGGCTTTCAAGTACGAGGGCGGCAAGCAGATCCAGGTGGACCTGCCGGACATCGGCCACCGTTTTCAGGGCCTGATCGAGGCCATGAGCGAAGCCATTGCCGAGACCGACGATGAGCTGATGGAAAAGTTCTTCGGCGGCGAAGCCTTCACCACCGAGGAGATCGTGGAAGGCATGCGCAAGGGCGTCAAGGACGGCCTGATCACCCCCGTGTTCTGCGGCAGCGCCGTGAACCAGCAGGCACTGGATATGCTGCTGTTCAACATGCACAAGCTCCTGCCCAGCCCGGAGCATGACGCTGCTGTGCTGGCCGAGGATGCCGCCGGTGAGCCGGTGGAGCTGCACTGCACCGAAGCAGAGCCTACCGCCGCCTACGTGTTCAAGACCGTGGCCGACCCGTTCGTGGGCAAGCTGAGCTACCTGCGCGTGGTCAGCGGCAAGGTGACTGCAGGCGAACCCCTCACCAACGCCCGCACCGGCGATGTGGAGAAGATCTCCAAGCCCCTCACCGTCATTGGCAAAAAGCAGGTGGACTCCGACGGCATCATTGCCGGTGACATCGGCGCAGTGGCAAAGCTGGTGAGCGCCAAGACCGGCGACACCCTGTGCGACGCTGAGCGCGTGGTCAAGCTGCCCGCCCCCGTGTTCCCCAAGCCCAGCCTGTTCATGGCCGTCACTGTGGCCAAGAAGGGCGACGAGGGCAAGATCAGCAGCGCGCTGGCCCGCCTGATGGAAGAAGACCCCA
>OGEK01001062.1_pt1 | contig 21807 bp, 18 predicted proteins | sample 1570641 | NCBI WGS metagenome assembly OGEK01 (sample SAMEA2582136, study PRJEB24529) | metagenome | biome: Human gut stool | place: China | collected 2011
AGGCGCTATTGCTGATGATGCGGGTAACGCAAGTCGTAACCCCGCATTGATCATGATGTTTGATCGTCCGACCTTCTCTGCCGGTGCGATTTTCGTTGATCCGGGCGTTGATATTACGGGCCGTTCACCTACAGGCGCCAGTCTGAATTCAGATAACATCGCGCCAACGGCGTGGGTGCCAAACATGCATTTCGTGGCGCCCATTAACGACCAGTTTGGTTGGGGTGCCTCCGTGACCTCTAACTACGGTTTAGCGACCGAGTTTGGTGATAACTATGCCGCAGGGGCATTTGGCGGTAAAACCGATCTGGAAACCCTGAACCTAAACCTCAGCGGTGCTTACCGTCTGGATAGCCACTGGAGCTTCGGCGTTGGCTTTGATGCTGTGTATGCCAAAGCGAAAATCGAACGTTACGCGGGCGATTTGGGCAAAGTCGTTGCTGGCTCAGGTGCACTGCCGCCTGCCCTGGCGCGTCAAGTTGCGGGTATCCCAGCAGACACTCAGATCGCTTATCTGAAGGGCGATGAGTGGGGCTTTGGCTGGAACGCCGGTATCCTGTATGAACTTGATAAAAACAACCGTTACGGCTTTACCTACCGTTCCGAAGTTAAAATCGATTTCGATGGCGATTATAAGAGCAGCCTGCCTTCTGCCTATAACCAGATCCTCGGCAACTTCGGCCTGCCGATGGGTACCAACGGTAGTACCACTGGCGGTTCTCTAAGCCTGCACCTGCCGGAAATGTGGGAACTGTCAGGTTATAATAAAGTGGCACCGCAGTGGGCAATTCATTATAGCCTAACCTATACCAGCTGGAGTCAGTTCCAGGAGCTGAAAGCAACCAACAGCAAAGGCGACACGCTCTTCTATAAAGATGAAAGCTTCCGCGACGCTTACCGCATCGCGCTGGGGACAACCTACTATATGGATGATAACTGGACGTTCCGTACCGGTATTGCCTTCGATGACAGCCCGGTTCCTGCCGACAAGCGCTCCATCTCTATTCCGGATCAGGACCGTTTCTGGCTGAGCGCAGGTGCTACTTATGCCTTCAACAAGGATGCCTCAATTGACGCCGGTATCTCTTATATGCACGGTCAAAAAGTTTCCTTCAAAGAAGGCCCGTATGAGTTCTCTTCCGAAGGTAAAGCCTGGCTGTATGGTATGAACTTCAACTACGCGTTCTAATCGCGCAGGAATTGAAAAAGGTGAGCATTGCTCACCTTTTTTATTTACTCCGAATCGATATCTTTTAGTTCTTTCTCGATCGCCTTCGCGTTTGGATTCTCTTCCGGTTTCAGCTTACCGCCGTTAGCAATAAAATCATGATTCTGGAAGTACGCTTCTCGCACCATAATATACGGGTCAGAAGACTGGCGCAGTAAGCCATCAGAGTCGAGCAGTTGCGCACGGGTTTCAATCCCTTCCACCGTCCATTTACCCACCGACAGCGGCCAGGTCAGCCACGACAGAACCGGATACAGCGTATCAACCATATCGCCGCCGTCATCACGAAGGGTGAAACTACCGTAGAACGGTAATTGCATGTACGGACCGTACCCGACGCCATAATGTCCCATTGTGCTGCCGAAACGGTGCGGCTGCTCACGCTGCAGTTTCGGGTTCGCCATGCCTGCCACGTCAATAAAGCCGCCCATCCCCAGAATGGAGTTCAGGAAGAAGCGGGTAAAGTGCACCATCCCCTGATACGGGTCGCCCTGCAGGAAGTAGTTCACCATTACCGCAGGCTCTTCGAGGTTGCTGGTAAAATTACTTAACCCGTTACGCGCGGGCTGGGGAACATAATCGCGCCATGCTACTGCCACCGGGCGAACCACATACGGGTCCAGCACGTTGTAGTTGAAGTTATACATGGAGCGGTTAAATCCTTCGAGAGGATCGGAGCGTCCCGTTTGCTCCCCGGAGCTGGCGCAGCCCACAAGCATCGTCGCGCCAAGCGCAAGCGCCGACAGCCGAAGTTTCATAAATATCTCCCTGTTCAGTATGGCTATCGTTGATTGCCATCCGTAACGGAGCCGTTGATGCTCCGTCTGTAAACGTGCAAGCGATTGTAACAGCACGTTTACCGATGTCTATGAGCACAATTACGGGCAGTAATCACCGTGACTCTGATCTCAGCATAGCCTGGCTTTTGGAATTCGTTTCGCTGGCAATTTTATAATGTCTTTGAAAGAGATGTATCACCTTTGTTGTCATTGCCGCCAATTTAAGAGCATCCCCACAGGCATCTCGATAAAAGCCGCTACGCTTAACAGAAAGATCAACCTCCGGGAGCAGATATGAAAGAAGTGGGCGAAGAAAAAATTGGCGAGAGCGATGAGGAACTTGAAATTGAAAGCGAGGAGAAAGCGCGTGGCGAGAAAATAGAAATTGATGAAGATCGCCTCCCTTCCCGCGCGATGGCCATCCATGAGCATATACGCCAGGACGGTGAAAAAGAGATGGAGCGCGATGCCATGGCCCTCTTCTGGTCAGCTATCGCCGCAGGGCTCTCAATGGGCGCCTCTCTGCTCGCCAAAGGGATATTTCATGTTCAGCTGGAAGGTGTGCCGGGCGGTTTTTTACTCGAGAATCTCGGCTATACCTTCGGCTTTGTGATTGTCATCATGGCCCGCCAGCAGCTGTTTACCGAAAACACGGTGACCGCCGTTCTGCCGGTGATGCAAAACCCTACCCTCGGCAATTTCGGTTTATTGATGCGGCTCTGGAGCGTGGTTCTGCTGGGAAATATCATCGGCACGGGTATTGCGGCCTGGGCGTTCGAATATATGCCGATTTTTGATGAACCTACACGGGATGCATTTGTAAAAATCGGCATGGATGTGATGAAAAACACCCCGATCGAGATGTTCTCGAATGCCATCATCTCCGGCTGGATCATCGCCACGATGGTCTGGATGTTTCCTTCAGCAGGGAGCGCCAAAATTGTCGTGATCATATTGATGACCTGGCTGATTGCGCTGGCTGACACCACGCATATTGTGGTCGGTACCGTAGAAATACTGTATCTGGTCTTTAACGGTACGCTTCACTGGAGCGACTTTTTCTGGCCGTTCGCCCTGCCGACACTAGCAGGAAACATCTGCGGCGGAACGTTTATCTTCGCGCTGTTAAGCCATGCCCAAATCCGTAACGACATGTCGAACAAACGCAAAGCGGAGCTTAAAGCGCGGGAAAATGATGATAAATCGACAAAAAAATCGTCCTGAATGGTGACTCTTTGAGCAGTCAGGCGGCGATGCGCTTAACGCAAAGTGTAAATGACGCTATACTCGTGCCGCCTCGTCCCCTTAGTTAAATGGATATAACGAGCCCCTCCTAAGGGCTAGTTGCAGGTTCGATTCCTGCAGGGGACACTTTGACCTTCACGCGCATTCACCTGTCTATCGCCAGAATTCACTGAGTAGAAGAATCCTGTTTTATTTGAGCGTAACGCGCAGCAAGCTGTCTTAGGCGCAACTCCAGTTGGGTCTTTTCGGCTTCAGGAAGCGCATCTCCATCTGGATGCTGTGACAGGCGTCGGAGTTGTTCTTCAGCCGGTATTGTTTGGTTAAATGACTGTATAGTCGAAAAAACCACCGATTTAAGCTCACTCACCGTGATATATTTTCCTTTTTGCTCATCCAGACTGCTCAGCCGATGACTCAGTTGCTGAAGCTTCATCATTCCCTCATACCAACTGTTCATAGCGTAGACAGGCAACGCTGCCGCGTTAAATTTTTGCTGCCACTGTGAGGTGAGCGGCTTCGCCTCCTCCGGCCGCAATGTCTGGAGTTGCGCTAACAGCTGAAGGCTGTAGGAAATATTCCAGTCAGGAGGCAGCTTATCCAGTCGGGCAAGCTGCTGCTGCGTTTCTGTGATAAATGTGGACGGTAAAGTACCTTGCTGTGCTAACGCGTCTTGCTGAACAGGTGTAAGCACTTCAGGTAACGGCGCCAGCGAGGCAATGGCCTGAGTCGTTAAGGGATCAGGTCTGGACAGAAAGCCCCCTCCCCACGCCACGGCGACGCCGATCGCCAGCATAGAACACATCCCGGCGACAAAGGGTTTCCATGGTCTGACCGCCCCGCGCGCTGTCGTAAGACCCTCCGCATTAGGCTGGTTTTCCGGTTGCACAACATAGACCCTTTTCACTTCGTCAACCGGCTCTGCCCTCTCCTGAGGTAAGTCACGACCGGGCAGCTTAATCGCATTCAAATCTGATGAGTCATTACTGCTTTCCAGCCGTTCAGCACTTGAACGTACCAACGTTCGTAATGTATCGAACTGGCTAAGGTGTTTGAGCTGAAGGCGCTGGAGCACCGCACTCAGGCGGGTAAGCAACGCTTCAGTGATATAAAGCTCGCTAAGATGGCTGTTGTTGAGTGGAAGCATACGCATACGCTGCTGCAGGCGCTGGCTCAAGCCGCTAAGAATTTCCATACGAGCGTGTAGCGTCTTAGGCCAGAAAACGTCCCACTGATGGCTAATCAGTGCCTCCAGAATCGCCAGCCCTTCGTTCAGGCCTGCTAATCCAGACAGGTGAATACGGGCAAGGGTGTACCAGGCTGCAGTCTGCAACTCCACACCGTTCTGTTCGAACAGTGAGAGACCGAGTTTTTCGACATATTGCCAGTTCACATCCGGGCGAGCAGGATGCGTCAGCTTACTGAGTTCATCGCGGAGGGCGGCGTAATCTGGCAGCGTGCGCGGGTCGCCGCCGGTTTTAATTATATGTGGGATGATGTCATTCATGACTGTTTATCCATCTGAGGAGTCTAATGCTCTGGAGCTATTAGTGTTTGTGCGGTTTCACTTTCAGCCTGATTAACCCAGAGTCTGGTAAAGAACCATGCACGATGAAACAAACCACAGCGCCAATAAAGAAAAAATTGCCTTAAAAAATATAGCTTTTGCCCCACTCCAACGTTCAACAAGAGAGCGAGTATTTCCCTTTCTTTTTACCCCAAAATGCGCCATCCCATTATCAAACTCAATGAGGTCGTGTTCATTCTCAATGAGTTTAAATAGCCGTTCGTCCAGCCATAGGCGCCAGCAGTAATAATGAGTCAGGAAAAAGAGTCCCATCAGCAAAACGCAACCGGCTGAAAATAAGAGGTTAAAGATCAGCACCAATGGCGGCAGCGCCAGTGCCGCAAAGTAGCGCCAGCTCGACAGATGAGTGTGTATGATTTTGTTGGTCATGGTGATATTTGACATTACAGCTCCGTGCTGAACGTTTCCAGAACCTGAAGATGAGCGGGTGTAAGCATTATCTGGGGCCGCCGTGATTTGATTAACGCTACAGCCTGTGATACAGATCCTGCATGGCCTTCACTCAGCAGCCATGCAGCTACAACTGTTGCACTACGGGATAAACCTAAGGCGCAGCACACAAGCACACTTTCATGTCCTTGCTGCAGCTGACTGAGCCTCATCACGGCCTGGCGGATATCTCGTACGTCCGGCACCACCAAATCCATCAGCGGGTAAGCTTCCCAATGCTCTGCTTTGCTGCGGCCTTTATGAAATTCAGACGTCAGATCGAGGACTGCAGCCTGTGCAACGGTGATGTCAGGAAACCGACCCAATGCCACACCGTCATAAATAGCGTTGCTCAGAGATATCCGTCTGGAAAACCATTTTTTGGAAAGCCCTGCCCCGGCTAAATAGGGGAACAGCAGCCAGCGGGCAGAGAGGGATAACTCCCCGAGGTTGTTTTTCTGAAATACTGACACGCCAAGTCCGGCATAGCCCGCCGCCACCATCAATAATGCCACTGCAGGCCACAGCAAAATGAAGCCGTGGGGGATCCACACTCCCGCGAGTAATAACACGATCCCACCAGCACAATATTTAGCGGCTAGCCGCATGGTGTGCGCTGATGGGCTCTTCCACCGCCAGTGGCCTTCAACCGGAATGGCATAGCTAATCACCACACCGACTACAAACCCGCTAACAACATCCATGAAATGGTGCTGCCAGGTGGTGAGAACAGATATCGCTATCAGCAAAAACCACACAGCGAAAATCAGCCTTAAGTCCTTCCCGAGATGCTGACGAAAACGTAGCCACAGCAGCCATGTCAGGATGATATGCAGCGACGGAGCCTGGTTATAAGGCAAATCAAACTGTTCGAGCTGTTGAAACAGCCAGCCAAGCATCCCCTGCGTTTCCGGGCGCACGAAGGTAAATTTCAGCGGAAACAGGAGAAAGCCCACGCAGGCAATAAGCGATGCGGCAAGTAGCCGACAGCCGTGGCGGGTCAGCTCATGCTTCGAAGTACAGATAAACAGCGAAATAACATACAGCAGGTCAATGCTCCAGTAAGGCACAATAGTCCAGGGCATAAACGGGATAGCATGTTCCCAACCAAGGACCATGCTTCTCACATCATGGCGTGTGGACGTGAACTGGTTCACCTGGCCATAGCTGAAGAAAAACAGCGGTCCCAATAGTACCAGCCAGCACAGCCCCTGTTTCCAGAGGCCGACTTTGTTCTGCATGAGCGCGGACTCAGCCATGCTGCTTTCTCACGGCCAGCGAGACAGTGAAAATACCGAACTCATCAATCACCTGATGGCATTTCTCGAAGCCCGCCAACTCCACCAGCGTGTCCATTTCTTTTTGGGTACGCACTCGCATCATCCACGGAATGCCGTTCTGGTGGCTGGTTAAGGTATAAGCGATGGTCTTCAACTGCGGATGCCACGGTTGCCCGGTGTAAACCAGCACGCCGCCAGGCGGGATTGCTGCAGCCAGCCCGGCGAGCGAGGCTTTGATTAAGGCGTTATCCGGGAAGAGTTCATACAGCCCTGAAACGATCCCCAGTGTAGGAGCAGGCTCAAGCGTGGCGAGAGAATCATAGTCAAAGGCATTGCCCTTTTTGAACTGAGCAACGTGACTTAACCCGCGCTCTTCAATCATGGCCTGGCCCTTTTCGACATTCAGGTCGCTGTAATCACGCAGCAGGATGCTTTCGATATCCTGATGTTTCTCCAGCGCGTCAAGCACATAGCGACCGTGTCCGGCTGCGATATCCACTACACGTACCGGCATATCACTCTCTTTGAGCCGGGCGACAGCCTGCTCTATGACCTGCTGAATATTGACTTTTCGTACCCGGATCCCCTGCCAACCAATACTGCTCAGGTAGTGTCGGTCAATCATGCGCCCCAGAATACCTGTGCCTTCCGGGTAGTTACGGTACACATAATCCAGCGTACTACCGGAATCAAAGCCCGTCTCGTAGCCCAGACGCATCCCTTTTGACAGTCTGCCGATTGTTTTCATGCCATAGCTCATTGAGGAATAGAACATCCCCTCCAGCGAGCGTGCTTTTGGCGGTGCCTGCAGTTCGCGGTACGCGTCGGCACTCGGGCTCCATTGGTCTTCATGGCTGTAATCGAAGGTGTAAGGTTTTGCCGCATACAGTTTGTCAATAAAGGTTTTCATTTTATCGAAGGCCATAGCCCTGTCTTTTTCACCCAGCGTATCGTGATAAAAACCGGGTAAAATATGCTGCTCTTTGATAGAACTTCGCAGACCGGCGTAGAATTGTTTTTGCGGCTTCGCATGCACCACAAAATCATCACCAGAGATAAGCAACTGGGTCGGCAGCGTAATGGCAGCAGAGTCGGACACAATACGCTCTGCCGTTTTATAGAGGTCGAGAAGAATGTTCACCGCGATTGCCCTAGTGATGAGCTTATCCTGCTCAAAACTGGCGACACGCTCCGGATCGTGGGTAAGGAATTTCCCTTTCACGTAGGAGTTGACGTAAAACAGGCCACGGATCCGCTGCATCAACCCAAGACCCGTTCGGGCGAACGGCACATACAGCTTGACCTTAAAGGCCGGAGAAGCCAGCACCATCCCCCGAATTTTCGGCGCATAGTCGTGAACCCAGGTGGAAACCAGTACTGCCCCCACGCTCTGCGCAATCACCACGATATACTCAAGGCTGACCTGCGCGTCCTTAGACACAAAGCGCACAAACTCATCTACGTCCAGAACAGAGCGAGCCAGGCTCGGGCTGTAACCACGATCACCCGGCGACTGACCGTGACCGCGAGCATCCCAGGCGTAAAAATGCGTGTCGGGCATATCCAGCTCATCGACAATGTGCTGAAGACGTCCGGAGTGTTCATGCCCACGGTGAAACAGCACAATTACTTTCTTGCCGTTGCCTTCCGCTGCAGGCCAGTGGCGAAAATAAAGCGACTCACCATCGCTGGTTGAGAAAGTACTTTCCTGAAATAAACGCGCTTCCTGACTCATGTGATTTTCCTTGTCGCCTGCTGTTGTAATGTGACGAAACGAGTGAATAACGATTGTTTAAACGTGACTTTATCCGCGTCGTAAAACAGCGGTTCGTCGATAAAGATGTCGATAAAAAACGGCACGGGGATTTTCTGCCCTTTGCCCATTGAGCGGTCCAGACCGTGCATGTAGACGGGTATAATCGGCACCTCCGGGCACTGCTGGCTTAAATGCCAGATGCCGGATTTGATCTCTGCGAATTTCCCCGGCTCGCCGCGAGTGCCTTCGGGAAAAATAATCACAATTTTCTTTGCTGCCAGCGCATCGACGCAGGCCTGCAGCGGATTGGCCTGATGGGCTCCACGAAAGACAGGAATGATGCCGATGACCTTCAGGGCAAACCAGCCGATCACTTTGTTTCGCAGGAAATAGTCTGCCGCCGCCACGGGCTGCACGTTCACCAGCGTTGAAAGTGGAAACAGCGTGAATAACGTCAGCACATCCAGATGGCTGTTGTGGTTCGCCACGATAATCGCCGGGCCTTCCACAGGCAGCTTTTTGCGGCCTGACACGCGAATGCCCAGCCATATCCAGACCACGGGGTACGCAATACACAACGTAAAGATCCAGCGCAGAAAACGGTTCATCTGTGCTCCTTATACGTAGAGGTAGTAATAGAAGTGGAAGAAAAGCGGCGCGGTGTAAATCAGCGAATCCAGACGGTCAAGGATGCCACCGTGTCCCGGGAGCAATTTACCGGAGTCTTTCACACCAAAATCACGCTTGATGGCCGACATCACCACATCGCCGCAGAACCCGCTCAGGCCGATAATCACCCCGGCACCCAGCGAGTGGATCCCGTTCATCGGCGTCAGCAGCGGGCCGAAAATGGCCGCCAGCAGCGTGGTGGTCAGCACGCCGCCCAGCAATCCGGCCAGCGTTTTATTCGGGCTGACCTTCGGCGTGACCCTGATTTTGCCCAATGATTTTCCCCACAGATATTGCGCAATATCGTTAAGCTCGGTGGTCGCGACCAGGAATATCACCAGCAGTGGGCCTGCTTTGATATCCACGCCTGGCAACATCATCAGAAATGCAACGTGACTCAAGGCAAAGACCGTTGTCATCATGCCCCAGTGCATGACGGATGCTGAGTGTAAGAACCCTTTCGTATCGCCAATGAGCACCATGCGGGCGGGCAGGAATAAAAAGACGTAAATCGGGATGAAGATAATGAACATGCCGTACCACGACATGCCCACCCAGATATATTGAAGCGGGATAGCCGCATACATCCACAGCAATGGCATGCTGTCGGAGCGGCGGGTCGGTGCCAGCGTCAGATATTCCTTCAATGACAGGAAACTGAGAAATCCGAAGAAGGTGAGCGCCAGCCCTTTGGGAGAAAGCATCGCCAGCGAAAATAAGCCAACGATGACCCACCAACTATTGATACGTTGCTGAAGCTCAAGCCAGTCGCGGTGCGGGCGGCACTTTTTTAAGACTAAGATGATTACGGTTGCCAGGACTAAAACGCTGAAGATCCCACCCAGGCAGTAATACAAAGTGTGCAGGGAATCAGGCATTTGTAACCTCCAGCGCACTGCGACAGCGGTTAATTGAGGTCCATGCCAGCAGCAGTGCCAGGACGCCAAACACGATATTAGCCACACTTGTGTGCTGCGGACAAAGCGCGATAAACAGACCTAAAGATCCCAGAACAAAGGCACGGTCACTTTTGCCCATCGGACCACGATAATTGCGTATGCCTGTAAGCGTCTGAGCGATAACACCACAAAACTCTGTCAGCCATGACAACAACACAACCAGAAAAACCAGCCATGGCGATACACCGGCCAAAAACGCAAATGCCAGATAAAGCGCTGCATCAGCTATGATATCTCCGATCTCATTAAGAACGGCCCCAAGCAGGCTTTTCTGATTGAACTCGCGCGCCAGCATACCGTCTATCGCATTTAGCGCCATACGAATAAACAGAAAGACAGGTAGTAAAATGTAAAGGCCGGGGTCGGGATATAGCATCAACCCTGCGCCAAGCATCACCGAGAAAATTGCCGCAATGACGGTCACCTGATTGGCCGTTACACCCCGAATAAACAAAATGCGGACTAATGGCCGTAATAAATCCTGAAACCTTGGTTTAATTTCGTAAAGAGTCATATCGTAATTTGACAGTCCATTTATCATATAAACATTCACTACCTGGCATTTCAACGCTCACTGCCAATGATAAGATATAGCGAAATCTCCGCACATAATAAATATGGTAGCTATTTTGCCAGATGACATCACCATCAATTTAATGGCACACAGGTATACCTGCACCTTTCCACATTACCTCGCCTCAATTTGTTGATTCCTTTATTACTCAAATATGTTGTCAAAAAAAAACAATGAATAACTATCAATGCAGTAAAATAATACCGTAGACAGATAAAACCGCGACGCCACCAAGAAGATACAGTGGAGACAGCACAACATCCGTTGCCACTGCAGCAGGATAGAGAAGCCGTTTCGCAGAGAGAGTATTGCGGGTATAGAATTTCACCTTAAGCGGATGGTCAAACCGGAAGACATCAGCCGGAACATGCGCTTTTTGATGTATAGTACCATGCAGGCCAGAGAGTCTGATTTCACACTCACCAGCACCTTTATTATTAGCAGAGCAATACCATTCTGATAGCTTGAGGATATTTAAGATTGTCATTTTCTCAGACTGATCCCGATAGCTATATTTCAGGGTAACCTCGCCACTGAACTTATTTTTTTCTTTATTGAGCATGAAGATACCGTCTTCAGACACCCTGACCCTAGCCTTATCCACTTTACCAGACACCATAGCACGTAAAAAATCACTCGCGCCCGATGTAAGGGCATAATCAAAATTATTGCCAATAAACACCCAGCTATAATTTTCTTTTCCCGATTCGGTGATGGTTGCTGCAGTGATCACATCATTGCTATACAACGCCCGGCCATTTTCATGGTCATTTATGTCATGTCTCAGTTGCTTTGTTGCACAACCCGATAAAGCCAGTACGGTCAGCACTAACGAAAGACCATTAACCATTTTTCTTACAAAATTATCCAAAACCATTCCTTAATAAGTAGTATTAATATCTCAAACTCTCGATTGACCCCGCCCCACTCATCAAGGTTTGAGCGCAATATACAAGAGGAGCGTGTGTTGGCAGGTGGGTTTTCGCATTTCCAGATGTGACATTTATTTCGTTATTTCGGAATTTTCCCCGTCAGCTTTGCTGTGTTTCATCAGATAATTATTCATTGACAGGCAGGCAAACAAACTATTACTCATTCCGGCTCCGCTATGGAAGGAGTGCCAGAATCAAACCAAAAAATGTGCTTTCATCAAAAACCTGCCCATGGCGGGATAAAACCCCTGGCGGAGTAAAGGTCCAGTCACTGAAATGACCTGCCCGCATAAACAGGCGCCCCAACATCATCATGCGGCCTTCAACATGAAGGGTCACTTCCACGCATCCGGTTACACCCTGACCATAAAGGAACGCCGGCACAAATTTTACATACTGGTCGTCGATACGGAGAACGAGGGCGGCAATATCAAAAGCTCCGCCTTCCACCAGCAGATCCGGAACGGATACCGTCAGTGGCTCCATATTCAGTCCCGTATCCGTCAGCCACGCGTCCATTTGCTCCTGAAGCTGAGCCATCCGCTGGCGAAACTCTGCAATATCAGCCTGACTCTTGCTGATGGCAGGAACTGGTGCAGGTTGTCGTGCCTGCAACTTTTTCAGGAACTGTGATTTTACTGACATGATGTTATCAAACCTTATATACGGAGGGTCGTATCGAGATATTGTTGTTGCCTGAGATGCCTTAACAGGACCCGTCCTTCGGGCATAAACTCAGTCCCGTAGCGCACCAGACCAATCCCTTTAAGTTCAGCGTCAATGGCATAACGCAGTTCGCCGGGGACGTTCTGTTCCAGCAGGACAACGGTTATTTTTTTCAGGCGGGGTTCATACTTGAGCAGGACGGCAGATAATGTGCCCATCAGCTCATGGGCCGTTCCCGGCATGCCTTGCAGAATTTTGGTCATATCCGGCAGCCCGTAGTCTGGCAGATGCGACAGCGTACCGGCACGACAGTTGAGAACGCGCTGCATGTTATCCAGCACCGAGAGGATGACCTGATTTTCTTCACTGACCTGACTAAGGTTGAGTCCGCCTGTAAAATTTCCCGTTAACATTTCATATAGCGAAGGCGCGTTATGTCCGTAGGGCATCAGTCTTCCTTAAGCGGCTGTAGCGTCAGAGAGTTATCACCTGCTTCCAGGATACGTGGTTTATCCGGATCCAGGTCACTGCGTTTGATAACCTGCTTCCAGGCGTTGTTGTCCATATCCGGATGGCGGAAGAGCCCTACCACCGCGACAAACCGCGCCTTTTCTTCCATTGGCATATCAAGGTTTGCATCACCACCCGGTTTCACCACGACATCACGACTGGCCAGCATGTCGTCTTTCAGAATGGTGCTATCATCCTGAAGCAACTGCTGATACACCGTCTTATCAAAGGTTTTGCGGTCTTTGAGCTGGTAAATCCTTATCACCACCGGCTGAGACAGCGAGTTACTTTCACGGGAGTCGGTGTTCAGCGCCTCACGAGCGGTGAAATCGAGGTGCAGCACCTTGATTTTTTTGTAGAACACGGCGTTAAACGCCGATTTAGTGCCATCGGTGATGCTCTGCGTCACCCCGCAGCCTGTCAGGCTGAATGCCAGCAGCGGTAGCAGCCAGCGCGAAGTCTTAATTGAATTTGTACGTAACACGTCGGTTTCCTTGTTGTGGTGTTGAGGGCTGCAGGCCGGTGTAATAGCCCAGTTCCGTCGTGAAGGTCTGCGGGATATCGTCCAGGAGATATTCGTCTTCCGCGCCCAGCACGCCATTCATCCCCAGCCAGAAGCGACCTTCACCGAGCGGCGGCGCAGCCAGCAGGCAGGTCCGGGTGGTCAGAGTAATTTTTGCCTTAAAACGCCACCCGAGATAAACCCGCAGCATCACCAGAAAGTCCTGATACAACAGACCGTCCGGTTTCCAGCCCTGCGCTTCCTGTTCGTTATCCGTCGTGAGCGCAATCAGCAGCTGACTGCTGGCATCCATCGCTTCGTCACCCAGAGGCGTATTGCCATCAAGCAGAAACTCTTCGTCACCGTAAAAACTCAGCGGCCTGTCAATCTCTACAGGCCGGAGACAATACGGACTCACCTGCACCGTCGTATCGGGGGCCAGCAGGCGCACCAGTGCCTGCATCCCTTCCTGAGTTTTGCCCGGCTGCTGCAGCACACCCAGTAGCGCCAGAAAGCGGGACACTGGCGTGGCTATATGATTCGCAGTGCCCGGTATGCCCAGACCAACCAGACCCAATAACGACTGCGAAATGCTGTCGGTGCCGCCGGGCTCAAACGTGGCCGGATACGAGTATTTACGCCAGACGCGGTAAAACTGCGTCAGGATGCGATGACTGAAAATATCCAGAAACCCCTGCAGCGCCTCATGTCCTTCCCGGCGCTGGGAAATGTCATCGAGATAGGCGGTCGGTAGAGGCGAATCAACACCGTACATCCCCATAAAGGTCGTGCGGATAAGCGGTGGCCTGCTGTCATCATCCTCGTCATACTCGACAGCCTTCAGTTCACTGGCCGGGAACCCCATTCCAGGGTGCGGCGCAAAGCGTACCGGGTCATCCGCCGGATGGCTGGTAGAGCCCATCAGCGGCCTGTCCGGATGGCGCTTCTCCAGTAGCTGGCATAAACGATAAAAGTTGATGCGGTGAAGCTCGGCCTCCAGCCGCGGGGTCAGCCGGGAATGCGGCGGTTGTGCTTCTCTTCCCATTCCAGGCGCTCTCCGGTCGGTTGCAGAATAATAATCAGGCGGTTAAACAGATAGATATCGGTGTACAGTGCAAAGAAGCGGCTCAGCATCTCGCCGAACAGACAGATATCGCCGCGCCCGGCAAAGCCGTTGCTCTCAAGCGTCACCTCAATCTGCACCCCGCGCACCAGATATCCCTGCTCAAAGCGTTCCGTTTCACTGTGCTTCACATCGATAATCGCCTCCAGACGACGGCGGTTCATCTCGCTGTCGGTCCACTCATACAGCGCCAGGGTGCCGCGCAGCACGTCGGCGTTGTCCATCATCGACAGGAACCCGCTGCCGAGGTGGCTCAGCACGCGCCAGTGGAAACGGTCCTGCGCCGGGGGATAACAAGGCAGCGTCGGCGCACACAGGTTACGCACGGCGATACTGGCTGAAGTGGTTTTCATCACTGTATCGAGCACGGTACTTTGCAACGCTCTGCGAGGTAGTTGGCCATTGGTGCCGGTTAGCGTCAGCGACAGGCTTTCATCCTCCGGAACCGTGTGGTTATCAAACGCTTCCCCGCCGAGGATAAGCCAGGTGTTATGCAACCCCGACGGGCCACGGCGCACGCGGGTGTGATAGTAATATTCCGGGGCTTCATGGCGCATCATTCCGCCCTTGTGGCGGAAGCTTGAAAATGGCACGTAGGTATGCTGGCTCGATGACATCACCGAATCCACCGCATATATCTCGGTGTGGCCATCCTGCACGCGCATCGGGCGCAGCATGTATTCGGTCTGCAGGGAGTTTAGCGTCAGCGGGTCAGATTCCAGCGGGAACAGGTTAATCACCGGCACACAGTTCAGGCGCAGATGCTTTTCGGTAAAGCTGAAATCATGCTCCCAACGCTCTGCCAGCACCACGTCGATTTCAAACCATGGGAGCTCAGCCGGAAAGGCCACTGTCTCCAGCCCGCGCAGGCCGGTGAACATGAATTTCTCGCGGAAGGTGAAATACTCCAGCAGCAACTGGTAGCCGCTGAAACTGCTGTCTCCCTTCGGCCACAGCCTGTCATCATCACCAAACCCCAGTGCGGTGAAATACCCGTCCATCGGTCTTCTGTCCGTGTCACCCGGCATGCGCAGCCAGAGACGGGCCGTGTTCATGGTAAAGGCTTCATGCATGGCGCAGGCCAGCGGTGCGTCAGCATTGAAGTAAAATGGGATCTGGCTGAGATCGACACGGCTCCAGTCGGCAAGGAGGCTGCAGTTAAAACGCAGGCTGATGACCGAACGCCCGTCAGGGTCAGTCGACAGGCGGGCCTGCTCCAGCGCCAGCGGCTGAAGGGTCATCTCTCTGGTGGTGGTGTAGCGGCAGCGCGTTCCCTTCTCACCGATGGGCCGTGAGTTCACCTCGAAGCCTTTGACGATACGCATCGGCTCTTTCATCTCACGCCAGTCAGGGGTGAACTCCACCACCGACATCGACGGAATGGTGCGCAGGTAATGCGGCCACAACAGGCTAACCAGCCCTTCGGTCAGTTCCGGCAGATCGTCATCGAGCTTCTCGCGAAGCCGTCCCATCAGGAAGGCAAAGCCCTCAAACAGGCGCTCCACATACGGGTCGCGCGCGCCCGCTTTATCGAGATTGAGCATTGCCGCCTGCTCGGGGTGAGCACGGGCAAACTCTTCGCCGGCTTCCAGCAGATAGCGCATTTCAGCGTCGTAGTAACGCAGGGTTAAGTCGTCCATAAAAAACCTGAATATAGGAATGTTAAAGGTAGCCAGGCGTTTTTATCCGCAAAGCACCGCACTACTTGCCGGGTCGAGCGCAATCAGACCGGCAAGAAGCTGGTCCATCTCAGGCTGAAGACGTGATTTATCGGTTTCACTGCGTATAGCTTTCATGCGTAGCAGTCTGAGGCGACGGGATTTCACTTCAAATAACAGCGCCGGTGTCCACTGCGTGAGGGTGATTAACCGTGCGGCGCTATCGAGTTCACCCAGCAGATGCAGGGCCAGCTCATTTTTACCCTTTTGCTCGGCTATGCGGGCCATCAGCAGGCGCAACAGCCATTTGTCTTTTGTAGAGTCGCAACCTGGACGGGTCTGAAGCCAGTGAAGTGTGGCATCCAGACCGTCAGTGTCCGCTTTATCCAGCGCTTCCGGTTCGAGGGCCAGGATATTATTATCTGTCTCACCAGCAGCACTGACCGGCTCATCCCGCCAGTTGGACAAATCGCCCAGCACGCTCTGATTTATCCAGTTGAGCGTGACCTCATCGGCAAACGGCGTTCCGTCATTAAAGGCCAGCGTTTCAAGTCCTGTGAGACGGCTCAGCAGCCCTTTCAGATCGGCGATGATGATATCGGCCAGCACATCGTGCCCCAATTTCACCAGAGCCTGGTGGATATACCACTGCAAATCCAGCCAGAGGTGATTAGCGCCACGCGAGAAGGTGCTGTCCGCCTGCTCCAGTATCTCCAGCCAGCTCTGCTGCAGGTACAACCGTTTAAGCATGGCCCGCTGGTCAGCCCGCGGTGGTTCGATACGTGTTTTCCCTTCGGCATCCGGTGCAGGGATCGCTCTCAGCGTGTCATGGCGCAGGCTTTTCATCAGCCGGTGTGCGGCAAGCCAGCCATCTGGCTGCTCGCGCAGATATCCCGTCAGGGTACGGGCCTGGGCCAGCAAATCCTGACCTGAGGTGATGCGGTTCAGAACCGGCGCATCTGACTCGGTCGCATGCGTAAAGGGCTGTGACTGCGCCTTATTCCCTGCGTTCTGCGGTACCACGGCATCCACACCCCCGGCCTTCATCAGGCGAGACTCCAGCCCGCTGTACAGGGCATTCAGCTCTGGCCGCGATGTTTGCGGCTCGGTCTCCAGACGGGTACTGATGAGCAGCAAGGCCCCGGCGGTACGCTGTGCATCCTCGCGGATGACCTCCGGAAACAGTGACAGACTGTCCAGGACACGGCTACCGGCAAGCCATTCCAGTGCAGCCTTGCGGCTTCGGTCCCGCTGCGGGTGAAGCTGCATGCCGTAGCGCTGCAATAATCCGGCAAGCAGTTCAAGCCCTTCGGCAAAGCCGGCTTCGCCATCCTGGTGCAATCGCGCCCAGCAGTAATAGGTCGCAATACGGATGTCTTTGGCTGTGGTGGTCAGTAACTTTTCAGCAAGCGTGCATATCAGTTCGGTATCAATACCAGAGAGCTTATTAACCTCTTCGCGGATACGCTGAAAATCATCGTCATATCCCGGGTCTTCCCCGGTCGGACTGGCTACGCTTACCGGAGCAAGCCAGGGCTGCCAGTTATCCGTGCGCGTCTGCGCCTGTTCACGCAGCTGAGCATCGTCAGCCTGACAGGCGATAACCAAATTCTGCAATGTGCTCATTATTCGACGCCCTCCATGTCATTGTTTTCCGTATTAGCCATCAGCGCCTGAGCGGTGGCCGCGCTGTCGACACTGAATATGTGATCCGGCAGCGTGAAACCACGCAGATCCAACAGCGCCAGCGGGCCTTTTCCGAGCTGGGAGCGCAGCACCCACTGCAGGGTGCGACCATCCGGTGCAGTAAAGCTCATCATCCACTGGCTGCGGTCCAGCTGCTGACGCTTGCTCAAGTCCAGCCAGCGGATAAAGCCCCAGGTCCCGCTGTAATCCCCGAACAGACGCGCACCGGCGTTGACCGTGGTCCATGTCAGCATCGTTCCCGGCCTGTAAGTCTCTCCCGGCCAGCGGAAGCTTTGCCAGTCGGCCATCTGGTTGAAGTAGTGCAGCTTTTGTCCATCTATGGTTAGCTGCGTCTCCACCACCTGCGGCACAGGACGCGCCTGCAGCTCAAAGCTGATGCCCTGGCTACCATCGGTGAACAGAATGTCTGACAGCTGGCTCAGCTGGTTAATGGCCCGCAGGAAGGCCGGGTTAAAATTCAGTCCCTGGCTGTTGACCTTATCCGGCACCCACTGGCTACCCTCTTTGTGCAGCACACCGTTGAGCTCTGTCGACAAGAAGCGCTCTATACGTCCACTGTCCTTACGCACAAATTCAGCCAGCATCGGTAAAGAGGCATCGCTTTTGCTGGCAGCAAACGGGAAACGACCGTCAAAGGCAGTTTGCCAGTTCGCGACAACTGAGCGGCTCCATTTGTCATTCAGACTGGCTGCCGACGGCTGAAGTACGGTCTCCCAGGCCTGGGTCAGCGGCTGCACAAACATTGTGCTGCCAAATCCGCTCCACTCCTCGCCAAGACTTGCCGAAATCAGGCTACCGTATTGCTGAGTGTCGGTGAGATCCACGCTTTTGCCCTGGAACACGGTCTGCGCCAGAGTCTGCATCATTGCCTGCGGGTCAGAAGCGCTGGCCACCTGCTGCAGTCGCAGACGCACGCGGGTGATACGGGTCAGATACGTCTGCAGACTCAGGGAGTTGTCCGCCGACATGACATTATCACCTTTGTTTTTACCCAGAAGCTGCAGCAGCGGACCAAAGGTTTCGTCCAGCGGCCCCTGCGGCCCTGACGCAGACTGATCAATGGCAGGTTTATCTTTTCCACCGACGAGATCTTTAGCCGATTTGATGAGGGAGTCCGAAAGACCTTCGCTTTGCTGGCCTGTCTGCCCCTGCCAGGCGAGGGTATTCATCAGGGCAATCAGTGGCGACTGGCGGACATCGCTCATCAGCGTCAGCTGATCGGTAACGTCCGCAATATTGTTTGCCGGGTTCCAGTGCAGGCTGTTAAGGAAATTCAACCAGCTGCCGGCAAAGTCAATGAAATAACGCTCTGTCAGGCGTGCTTTGAGCGCTTCCGGCGACAGATCCGCCGATACGGCTTTACGGGAATCACTCAGCACCCAGTCAATTTCATCCCGGCGGGAATTTGCAGCCTTTTCGATAGCCTGCTGAATGCCACCTTCCCAGGCCTGGCGGGTGAACATGCCCGGCACGACCTCCTCGGTAGTAAAAAGTCGACGCGCGTCGGTACCGCTGGTCATGTCCTCCAGGGAGACATCGGCGAAGTTACGACGCACTGACTTGAGCATATTTTCATACAGTGTGCTTTCAGCGTTACGACGCCCAATTTGCTGCAGCAGCAGCTGGCGACTCTGGCTGACCAGCTGCGCATCCGGTGTGATTTTCCACTGTGGCTGCTCAGGCAGTTCGGTGATGTAGAAGGCCCACAAATCCGGCGCCAGGCTTTGCCACAGACCGGTAGAAATACCCATTCGTGTCGGCTGCACGGTTTTCAGGGTCTGCGCATAAAACGCGCCATCGACTTTATCCGGACGAGACATCATCAGCCAGGCTTTAAGCTGGTCATAACCCGGCTTCGCCAGCTGTGCACGCTGGTCGCTATTGGGGGCAGAGTTTGCCAATGCGCTGAGTTTTTGTGTCAGCGCCTGATTCGCCGGGTCGCGTATCAGGCGGTTGTTTGCCACGCCGTACCAGGGCAGCAACGCATCGAGCAGCTGCTGGTTATGGTCCAGACCGAAGCGCTGGTACCAGGGCGCTCCTTCCTGAATACGGTGCAGCAGGCGGCCGGCGTCATTACGTAAGGTATGCAGAGCCGTGAGCTGGTAATCCGATACGGAAGGATGCTCCACCAGCGCATGCGCCTGCTCGGCAACAGAGACTATCTGCATGCGGTTGACCGCGAACGACAGCAGTGTACCCGCTCCCCAGATACCGATGATGGTCATCAGCGTCCAGGCGAGGGTCTGCTCCCAGGCCATACCGACACGGCGGCCACGCACACGGATGCAGTCGTCAATAATACCCTGCCAGGTTACGGGCAGAGTAAGGGCATGACGCTGTACAGACGCGATAGAGGACTCTGCGTCAGTAGATTTTTTGTCCGGCAGGCAGCTAAATATCAGGCCACGCAGCGGAACACGCTGCTGAGAGACAAAGAGCCATGGCGTCAGTTGCTGAGCCCAACGGGCAATGCCGCCGTCTTTGAGATGCTGGCCCAGACGTAGCAGGAAATCGTGACGGTTGTTCTCAGCGACCTGGTTCACCCCCTGCGTCCGCAATGCCGGCAGCATCAGTTCAAGCTGACCGATAATGTCGCTTTCTTTAGCGCGCAGCGGGAAATGAGTCCCTACCACCTGCTCAATACGCTTAGCCTGCGACCATTTACTGTCGCGCAGTTGCCATAACCATACCGGTGCGGAATAACGCAGCAGTTCGCTGATTTTTTCCAGCCCGCGTAAATCGTTGTCACTCATCTGCGGTGTCAGGTTAAATGCTGGAGGTATGACCCGGATAATCCCATCCAGTGGACGTCCCCGCTGAAGTTTACGCAGCGCGGTGTATTTTTCGCGATCGGGCTCAGAAGCCAGACTGCCGCCATAAATCAGTACAGTACGATTGCCTTCAAGCCACTGGTTTTCCTGCAGGCCAGGAACCAGCTGTTCGATTGCCGTCTCATCACCGGTAACCAGCAGCAGGCGGACGTTATGACGCCAGAAAAGGGTGTAGCGCTTGCGCAAAGAACCCGCGATTTCGGCTTTTAATCCCTGCTGTTTTACTTTTTGCTTTCTGTGGTTTTCTCTCTCTCCTCGCGTCGAGAGCGTCTTGACATGCCATATCTGCCACAGCTGAACGCCGAGAAAACCCAGCACAATCAGGCAAATTGACGTAATCCAGGCAATACCGCAGACAATAAGCAGGGGCCGAACCGATTCCCAGCCCAGCGAGACATCAACAGCGAAATACCAGTAGAGGAGGCCTCCAAAAAGTATCACCAAAGTGACCACAGCAAGGGTGATAGTCACCGTTACGGCAGTCGAGATACTTGTGTCTGGTTTAAGGGCGTTTTCCTTTTCCATGTGGCTTTACTATTCCAAGAGCGAGGGTATGTTGAGGATCGGTACTAATCCAGCCGCAAGGCTGTGCTTCGTTTTGGGCAAAAAGAGCGGCAAGAGAAATAACAATAAGAGGTTCCATGCTTCCCGGCATTCCCCAATAGCTGTCCTGCAGGTTATGGGTGGTATTCCAGCCACACTCGTCAATCTGGGGAATTTGAGGATGCGAAAACAAAATGCAGGCGGCCGGATCTTCCTTAAGTTCACATTGAGTAACTGCGCGTTCGCAGACGATGTTCAATTTGTCTGAAGCAGAGGCGTCATAATATTCCCCCCGAGGCATCACCACTGGTGCGTCAGTGCCTATCAGCCACAGTACTGCAGACTCCCCTGCGGACAACAGGCTATCAGGTGAAGCGGGGCATGAAACGCATCCAACCACAAGATACTGGCTTTTCGCATCCTTCCGAAGCAGGGCCGTCAATCTCGCAAGCGTCGCCTCTCCCTCCCAGCGTTCAGGCTGGTCTGGCAATGCAATCCCTGGAAAAGAGTCCTTCATTTGTGCATAAAAAGCTGACCATACGAGGGCATCTCCCAGAAAAAAGCACTGCGAGATCGACCGCGGCATATCGCGTGAGCTCGTCTTCCACTGCATCACCAGCGCGCGAACTAGCTGCTGCTCACGTTCCTGGCTCTCTGTGGAGAAGGTTCGGGCAATACGCAGTGTTTTCCCACCAGACTCGTGACGTTCAGCAGGGGGCCGCTGAATACGGCGAAGCACCCTTTGCCAGTCCACAGTTTCCGCACCTGCCGGGCCAAGCAGCAGGACGTCTTGCAGCCCAAGCTGGCTTTGATGTTCTTCCCACCACAGGC
>OGEK01001065.1_pt1 | contig 21781 bp, 24 predicted proteins | sample 1570641 | NCBI WGS metagenome assembly OGEK01 (sample SAMEA2582136, study PRJEB24529) | metagenome | biome: Human gut stool | place: China | collected 2011
GAAAAATGCCACGGCCAAAATAACTGCAATGCTATACCGGATCAAAAGGATCCGTGCCATAACGCCAAACTGTTCCCGGCTTCCCGATAACTGAAAACCAACTCCAAGCATCAGCATGGCCAGAAATGGATTTGCATTTCCGACAATCCCGGCAAATGTTGTCACTGCCTCCGGCAGACGGATCTGCAGGAGATTCAGGATCAGCATCAGTACATAAGTATCAAACGGAATAGAACAGAGCAGCGTCAACGCGATCTTTTTTACAGAAAAGCCTTTTCCCCCTCCCTTTATCATGGAAGCGATGCTGTAGGAACCTCCCAGACAGACAAAGGAATTTCCCGTATCAAACAGACTGGTGGCCAGCATACCGGCCGGGCCAAGAAAGCTCTGTACAAATGGCATCGTAAAGGTGCCGATGTTATAACCGGTACTATTAAGGACCTCAAATGCCCTCTTTTCCCTGGAAGCTCTGAGATTCAGAAGATATAAAACCGTCATGTACAAAACGCCGCCCCCAAATCCCAGCAGGCACAGGCCCAGCAGAGATGGCTCTATCTTCATCCCGTTCATGTTGCTTATGATCGCTGCGGGCAGTGTTATTTTCAGCACGGTCTTTGACAGCACATAAAAATCATCTTTCTTAAAAAAGCCGATCCGGCGCAGCACATGTCCCAGAATGATGATCAGAATAAAACAGGCTGCGCGCATCAGAATTGCTCCCATGGGAACTCTCTCCTTTTCGCCGCATAGTTTTTTATTTCACATATGCCTCCTATTGTGCATCAGATCAGCCGGATTGGCAAGCGTTTATTTTCTGTCATTTATTCATATTCCGTTCACAAATCATTCAAAAACCTTTTACAGATTTAACATGATTTCTTCACGATTTCTCCCTATACTGTAACCATAAACAACAGGAACGAAAGAGTTGTTTATAAAACGCTTAAAAGATTTTTTTCATAATACTCGAGCTGATAAGTGATTATCAGCTCTCCTCCCTTTTTCAAATAATTATTTTGTCGAAGAAAAGCACTCGGCGGGGTGCTTTTTTTCATGTCTTTTTTTCGAAAAGGATCCATGATAAATTCCATTTCGCGTTTATGAGCGCCGTGTCCGGCACTTGTTTTCAGCTTGAAAAAGCGTATGGTGAGCAGGATTTCTCGCAGAGCTCCGGGAACAGGAAAAACTCTCCTATGAACTCCTGATCGATCTGGAGCCCATGAGCCGCGATGAAAATGGACAGGAGGTATTCCTGGGATCCGTCGGAAAGTGCATGCCGGTGGTGCTGGTCCAGGGGCGTACCGCCCATGTGAGCCGGTGCTTTGACGGACTCAATGCGGTGGGTGTCCTGGGACGCATGTTTGAGAAGACGGAGCTCTCGGCGGAGTTTGCGGAAGTCTTTGACGGCGAGGTGTGCATGCCGCCGACATGGCTGAATTTCAAGGATCTCAAGAAGGAATACGACGTGTCGGTTCCGGCGAGAGCGGCGGGATATCTGAGTGTGCTGAGTTTCCGGTCCGGTCCGGGGGAGATCCTGGAGAAAATGCGGGAGCTTGGGTCTGAGGCGTTTGCGGAGTACATTGAGAAGAGGGATGCAGAGAGGAGAAGGCTGGAGGAGAAGCTTTCCGGCAGGGCGATGCAGGGAAAGAAAAAGTGCGTAAAGACTGCAAAGCCGCAGGCGGCAAATGCAGAAAGTGTGGATCATGCAGATCCGGTATCGGAAGAATATGCGGACAATGTTGGAGAATGTGAAAAAACGAATGATGTCGTTCCGCAGAAGTTTAATGTCCTCTCCTTCGAGGAACTCTCCGAACAATGCCGCAAGAAAAATGCGGATGGCTTTGAGGATTTCCTGGAGGGGCTAAAGGGCCGCACAGAAGCGCGGATCCGCAGCGGAGAGACAAATTATCCCCAGGCCACCATCGACATGATGACAGAGGTCCTGGACTGGTCCGGACTCACAGAGCCGGTGATGGTCATCGGCTTCGCTCCGCCGCTCTACCCGGCATACCACAGCGATCAGATGGCCGGAAAAGAGGGTGTCGGAAGCTGGCAGTTCAGAAAGATCAAAAAGGCGTCTGAGGCAGCCGGATGCAAGGTGAAAAAAGTCCACTACTTTACAGGAATCTCCGACCTCAGCTACTGCGGCACCTGCGGGGATATGGACTTTTCTGGCTACGCCGCCGAGACTCCGCTCTGGGGCGGCGGCTACCAGGTAGACTTTGAAGAGATCGGAAAGCTGAATATCCCAGCCGTCCTCATGGGCCCATGGGGAAAGGACATCCACAGGAGAACAGAGCGGGTAAATCGAAAAAGCCTGCTTGTGGAGCTGCCGGAGATCCTGCATACGTTGATAGAAGACCAAGCTTAAAAGAATAATGAAAAGGCACAGTAAAAAAGAACAATATCAAATATGATTGACATTGTTCCGAATTCAAATGACATTGTTCCAGATTGTGTTGACATAGTTCTCGAAAATAACGGCATAAGGCTGTGTATAAATATGGTGAAATCGGTCAGCAGTATGCGGATATCGCTTCAATAGAACAGAAGGAAAGATCAATTATCGGATGCCATTTTTTCTACAGGAAAATGTCCTAAAAAAGTAAGAGAAAAGATAAAACGCTGCAATGTTTTTCTGTTATACTCCTTAATATAAAAGACGTGTTTTCGTATGGTTCACAGTCAACGCAGGAAATACGCATATCTGCAGGCATGTTTTGGAGTGTGAAACCATACCATTCAGGGATAAGGAGGAATCCAGTATGAAGAAAAGAACATTGGCGGCGGTAGGTTTGGCGATGATAATGGCAGTTTCTCTTGCGGGATGCAACACGACGGTGTCTGTGCCGGATACCGTGAAGGTCGAAAATGTGGGAGACAGCTCGGACGGAAAGATCACCATGGACAGCAGCGAGACGGTGAAGATCGTGCCGGATATGGCGAAGATCGTGTTTGCGGTGAGATCTGAGGCGAAGGCTGCAGATGAGTGCCAGCAGAAGAATACGGAGAGCTTAAATTCCCTGACCGAATACCTGAAAGGACAGGGGATCGATGAAAAGTCCATCACGACCTCCGGATATTACCTGAACCCGCGGTATGACTGGAGCAGCAACACGAGGAAGCTCATTGGATACGAGATGCAGACCGAGGTGACCGTCTCCGATGTTGCGGTGGACCAGGTCGGCACACTGCTCTCCAACGGTGTCGGAAACGGGGCGAATGAGATCTATTCCGTGTCTTACTATTCCAGCGGATATGATGACGCGTATGCGGAGGCGTTAAAGAAAGCAGTTGATCTTGCCCGGACGAAGGCGGAGGCACTTGCGGAGGCCAGCGGACGGACACTCGGATATGTGGTGAGTATTGAAGAGTATTCGGACAGCCAGTACGGCAGATATGTGGACGGCGGCGTGAACCTGAAAAAGGAAAGCGCTGTAATGGAGGCAGCCGGGGCAGAGGACACCGCGGCAGATATGAACGTGATGCCGGGAGAGATGGAAGTCAGCGCGAATATTAAGATCGTGTTCTCCATGGGAGACTAGGTATTTCACATAATGACTGAACTGTAACTATTTCACAGGGCATGGACCGGAAAACAGTGGACATCCGGGACCATGCCCTGTATAATATAGGATACGACCAAGTGGCTGTCCAGTATCTTAGCAGCCACATAAATTACTGTTCAGGCGGTAAAAGCCCACAGTTAAAAAGGAGAAAGACAATGGCAGAAAAGAAAAATCCGGTCATTACCATCGAAATGACAAACGGCGATATCATCAAAGCTGAGCTTTACCCGGACGTTGCCCCGAATACGGTAAACAACTTTTTAAGTCTTGTAAATAAGGGATTCTACAACGGACTGATCTTCCACCGCGTGATCAAGGGATTCATGATCCAGGGCGGATGCCCGGACGGCAACGGAATGGGCGGCCCGGGATACTGCATCAAGGGCGAGTTCTCCCACAACGGCTTCCAGAACGATCTGGCGCATACCGAGGGCGTTCTCTCCATGGCCCGTGCAATGAACCCGAACTCCGCAGGCTCCCAGTTCTTCATCATGCACAAGGACGCTCCATACTTAAATGGTGAATACGCAGCGTTTGGTCAGGTCATCGACGGTATGGACATCGTCAACAAGATCGCTGAGGTCCGCACCGATTACAGCGACCGTCCGATGAAGGAGCAGAAGATCAAATCCATCACAGCAGAGACCTTCGGCGTAGAGTATCCGGAACCGGAGAAGTGCCGATAAAAATGGCAGTTGGATTCCAGACATGGAAAAGTACTGTTTTTGAGCTGTCATGCATTCGGAAGAAGCTGCCGGAGGAGATTCGGCAGGTGTGCAGGCGGAGCAGGAACAACTGCCGCAAATATAAAAAAGGAGACGTGCTATGCAGGAGACCCGTTATGCAGTTGTAGACGGTGAGAAAATTCCTGTCCTGCTCTCCGATGAAAACGAGGCTCTCCTGGCGGCAAAGGCTGCCGGGAGGGCCATTGTTGGCTTATGGAGAGAAGACACACAGGGGGATGAGTGGTGCGCGGCGGACACATTGATCGCGGATGTGGAGGATGCGGACGAAGAGTTTTTGGGGCGGATCGCGAGAAGGCATCTTGGGCTGCCGTGGGCGATCTGCGAGACGGAGCGGCTTAAGATCCGGGAGATCGCGGAAGGCGATTATGAGGAGATCGTGGAGAACCATGTGGATGCCGGACTGGATACGGTGGAGAAGGTAGCCGGTTACACAAAGCACCATTATGAGGTGTTTGAGTTTGGATTCTGGGCGGTCGAGGAAAAGAAGAGCGGAAATCTCACCGGTGTTGTGGGGTTCCGGATCCCGCAGGATGACGGCATCGGGGATGTGGATTATTATGTCCTGTCCCTGGATGATGAGAATATCCTGGATGACACGCTGGAGCTGGGCTACCATATTTTCCCGGAATACCGGAGAAAAGGATACGCGAAAGAGGCATGCCGGGCGGCGATCGAATACGCTGAGGAAGAGTTTGGAACTGCCCAGTTTATCGTCAGGATCGGGAAGGAAAACATCGTGTCAAAGAAGGTCGCGGAAAGCCTGGGATTCGTGCGGACGGAATAAAGGTTTATTGAGGAAAAAAGTCATTAATTCCGCAAGATTTCTCTTGTCAAATGGTGTATCAATCATGTATATTAAACATTGTATACAAACAACACAAATACAATTTGATGATACCAGGGTAACAAGCTTAAAGGTTCGGCTCAAGCCTGCCTGCAGGAGAAGCTTTAAATTTGTTCCTGGGAATGCGAAGCATTCCAATGGTAGGACTCGCGTGTAGAAAATATAGAAGGTGACAACATGAAAGACCATTTAGACCTCAAAGCATATGCCAAGATCAACCTTGGCCTGGATGTGATCCGGAAGAGAGAGGATGGGTACCACGAGGTCCGCATGATCATGCAGACCGTGAACCTGTACGACCGGATCGAGATGGACCGGACCGAAGACGGCGTGATCAGGACGGAGACGAATCTCCCGTTCGTTCCGGACGGGGAGGGAAACCTTGCGTGGCGCGCGGCGAAGCTGCTTCTCGATGAAAAGGGGATCAAGGACGGCGTGACTATAAAGATCCGCAAATATATTCCTGTTGCGGCCGGCATGGCCGGAGGCAGTACCGATGCGGCAGCCGTTTTAGTCGGTGTGAACCGGATGTTTGATCTTGGATTCACGAAAAAAGAGCTTATGGAGCGGGGGGTAAAGCTCGGCGCGGATGTTCCGTACTGTATCATGCGTGGAACGGCCCTGTCGGAAGGAATCGGTGAGATCCTGACAGAGCTCCCGGCACCTCCGCAGTGCCATCTCGTGATCGCGAAGCCGCAGATCTCCGTGTCAACGAAAGCGGTATACGGAAAACTGCGCGTGAATGAGCTTGCACCGGAGGAACACCCGGATATCGATGGCATGATGGCGGCGATCAAAAATGGTGACCTGGACGGTGTGATCGAACGTCTTGGAAATGTCCTGGAGACTGTGACGGTACCGGATCATCCGGAGATCGCGAGGATCAAGGAAATGATGATGGAGAACGGCGCCTGCGGCTCCCTGATGAGCGGCAGCGGTCCTACGGTATTCGGTATCTACAAGGATAAAGAACTGGCGGAAAAGGCCTGTCAGGCCCTCAGGGAAGCGGACGGCGGACGTCTGACCCGTCAGGTGTACCTGACTGAATTCTACAACCGGAAGAAAGCCAGATAGAGGAGAGAGACACGATGACGAATCATTTTGAAGTAAATATGGATGAATATCTGCCATTACGGGATGTTGTGTTCAAGACCCTGCGCCAGGCAATTTTAAAGGGAGAGCTGGAGCCGGGCGAACGCCTGATGGAGATCCAGCTTGCGGAGCGGCTTGGCGTGAGCCGTACCCCGATCCGTGAGGCGATCAGAAAGCTGGAGCTGGAAGGACTTGTTTTAATGATCCCGAGAAAGGGAGCGGAGGTCGCGAAAATCTCCGAGAACAATCTGCGGGATGTTCTGGAGGTGCGCCGTTCCTTAGAGGAGCTTGCCATCGACCTTGCATGCCAGAGAATCACCGCGGAAGAGCTGGAATCATTAAATAAAGCGGAAGTTGATTTCAAGGCAGCCATCGGGAACGGGGACGCGATGCAGATCGCCCAGACTGACGAGCAGTTCCATGAGATCATCTACAACAGCACGAAGAACCAGAAGCTGGTCCAGATCTTAAACAATTTAAGAGAGCAGATGTACCGCTACCGCCTGGAATACATTAAGGACGCGGACAAGCGCCAGATCCTCATGGTGGAGCATGAACATATTTTAAAGGCACTGACCTTGCGCCACATCCAGGAGGCGAAGATGGCTGTGCGGGAACACATCGACAATCAGGAGATCACGATTCTCAAGAATCTGAAGGAGCAGGAAAATGACATTCAAAGAAAAGTACCTGGCAGGAGAAATTGAATTTGAAGCCATCGATGACTATGTGGATGAGTGGAACAACAGCGATGACGAGAGAACGCTGGCGAAATTCCTCGGTCTCAACGCGGACGAAGAGGACGCGTGGATCGATGACGGGGATGAAGCGCTGAAGGAGATGCTGGACGCCGGAAAACAGTAGCTTTGGTATGCCCGTAGCTTAAGGTCACAGATATGTGAAAAGGTTACGGGCAAACGGATAGTAAGAAAGGAGAGTCTTCATGACAACAGTTACACTTGGAAAGACCGGGATCACGGTGAACAAGAATGGATTCGGCGCGCTTCCGATCCAGAGAATCACGAAGGAAGAGGCCGCAAAGCTTTTGAGAAAGGCATATGACGGCGGAATTACATATTTCGATACGGCGAGAGCATACTCTGACAGTGAGGAAAAGATCGGATATGCCTTAAGTGATGTCAGAAACCATATCTATCTGGCGACAAAGACAGCGGCAACGACGGCAGAAGGCTTCTGGAAGGATCTCGAGACCAGCCTTCGTCTTTTAAAGACGGACTGTATCGATGTATACCAGTTCCACAACCCGGCAGTCTGTCCGAAGCCGGGCGATGAATCCGGCCTCTATGACGCTGCTTTAAAGGCAAGGGAACAGGGAAAGATCCGGTTCATCAGCATCACGAATCATCGCCTTGCGGTTGCAAACGAGGCGGTGGCTTCCGGTCTGTACGCGACGTTACAGTTCCCGTTCTGCTATCTCTGCAGCGAGAAGGATCTGGAGCTCATGGAAAAGTGCAAAAAGGCAGATATGGGCTTTATTGCCATGAAGGCATTGTCCGGAGGTCTGATCAACAATTCAAGAGCCGCTTACGCGTTTCAGGCACAGTACGACAGCGTACTTCCGATCTGGGGTGTCCAGAAGGAACATGAGCTTGACGAATTTTTAAGCTATATCGACAATCCGCCGGTGATGGACGACGAGATCCGCACCCTGATCGTGAATGACAGAAAACAGTTATTCGGAAGCTTCTGCCGTGCCTGCGGCTACTGTATGCCATGTCCGGCCGGGATCGAGATCAACACCTGCGCGAGAATGTCCCTGCTTCTCAGAAGATCCCCGTCCCACCTCCAGCTCACACCGGAGGTACAGGCGAAGATGATGAAGATCAAGGACTGCCTCCACTGCGGCCACTGCATGAGCAAGTGCCCGTATGGTCTGAATACGCCGGAGCTGCTGCAGAGAAACCTGAAGGACTATGAGGAGGTTCTTGCGGGTAAGGAGATCCTGCCGGGGAATTTCTAAGGATAGGAAATAGATAGACTTGGCGAAAAGAGGATGGGTGGCTGTCCTCTTTTTGCATATGATGAAAGCGGAGCATGCAAATTTTGCACATCGATATTCGTCAATATGCAAAAGTGCTTTTTGATAAATTTCATTTTTCAAATTTGCTCATTTATAGTAGCAAAATTAAAAAAACTTAACAAAGTATATTTATTGACAAAATATAACATCTAAAACGTGCAAAATAACGGTGGAGTTATGCAAAATCACAATTGTATGGGCAAAATAAAAAAATAAATAGATATAATAAAAAGACAATGTAAATTGCTATAAAACTTTGTGACAAATTACCAATACAAAAAAGGCGGCAGCTAAAAACATAAGACTTGAAAAAAACATAAGAATTATATATTATATAGATAATGATAAAAATACGAAAATTGTAACCCCTTCCATCAAGGGATATTAACGGTATGTATTTTTTGAAGAAAATTATATCGGCCACACAGGAGGATGAACATTTATGATGGACTTGTATGGAAATGGATTATTACTTGGAGAAAAAACCCTGGACAGCTTATGGATGAGACAGAACCTGACTATGAACAACATTGCAAATGTTGATACGCCAGGTTTTAAGTCACAATATATGACCTTTGAGAATGAACTGGCACAGAAGATCCGGTCTGCTCTTACTGTGAAGAAGACTTCTATGAAAAATGTGGCAAGAGGGATTGAAAATATGAGACCGTCTGTCCATACAACCTTAAATGAATCAACCAGACTGGATGAGAATAATGTGGATATGGATCAGGAACAGGTTGAATTGGCAAGAACAGCTTATGAATACCAGTTTATGATCAGTTCTGTAAGTAGCGACCTTTCACGTCTGCGCAGCGCAGCTAAAAACTTTTAAATCATACAAATTATACAGTTAAGGAGAAAATATAAAATGATTGAACAGGTGAATGGGTTTATTACCCCTATGAAAGGGTGGGATGCTGTTGAAAAGAATGATAAAAAAATAACAGGAACAGAAAATGGCACAAAATCTGTGTTCCAGTCAGTGCTTGAAGATACAGTGCAAAATGTTTACGACACACAGAAGGATGTAGAACAGAAACAGTATCTTCTGGCAACGGGGCAGTTAGAAGATGCCCACAGTCTTCCAATCGCCCAGGCAAAAGCAGAACTGAGCCTGGAAGTTATGATCTCTCTTAGAAATAAAGCAATGGAAGCGTATAACGAAATTTTAAAGATGAGTGTTTAATACTGCTGGCCATGGAATGGAACAGTAGATTTTTAATATTTGCTATATATGGAAATGCAAAGGATGAATGGAACAGTGCAGAATCTAAAAGAAGCATGGCAGAAGATGCCAGGGAAAACAAAAAAAATGATCGCAGTCATTGCAGCGGGGACGATTATCCTGGCGGCAGCCGGACTTCTGGTCCTGAATATAGGCACGAAAAAAGGATACAGTACCTTGTTTACAGGAATGAGCTCGGATGATGCCCAGGCAGTTGTAAGTCTTCTTCAGGATGAAGGTGTTGATTACAGATACAATGACAAAAACGGCTCTGTCCAGGTAATGTCAGATACAGTAGATAAGACCAGGGCTGAATTGCTAAGCAAAGGATATCCTAAAAGCGGCTTTACTTATGATATGTACCGTAATAATGCGGGAATCATGAGCACTGAAAAGGATAAGGAAAAATATACATTGTATGAACTTCAGGATCGTCTTGGTGCCCAGATCGGATTATTTGAAGGGGTACGTGATGCAAAAGTGACCATAGCAGAAGGCGGAACCCAGAAATATGCACTGGATGATACACAGCAGACAGATGCATCAGCCTCTGTTGTGGTGACAATGGATCCCGGACAGGATCTGACAGATACAAAGGCAGCTGCTATCAAGAACCTGATCGCAAGAGCTGTAAAGGGAATGAATTTTACCAATGTTTCTGTATTTGATGCTGCTACCATGATGGAAGTCGGCGGTGAAGATGAGGCAGGTAATACTGCCGGTACAGGAAAAGATGTAGCAGAGCTTACCAGTCAGGTAGAAAAAAGTATAGCAGGAAATGTGCGCCGGGTCCTGGAATTAATGTATGGACAGGGAAAAGTTGCAGTTTCTGTAAAAGGCACACTGAATATGCAGAAGCTGATCCAGGAAACAGTCCAGTATACCACTCCGGATAAGGTTGACCAGAATGATAAAACAGGACTGCTGGAAAAAGAAGAAACAGCAGGGGAGAATACGGGAAGTACGTCTTCGGGAAATGGAGGCGTAGCAGGCGCAGATGCTAATGCAGATACACCCCGTTATACGGGCCAGACAGGCACACAGGCAGGTTCAGATACATATTCCAACAACAGCGCAATAAGAGAGTGGCTGTATAATTCCACAAAAGAACAGCGTCAGATCGATCCTGGTGTTCTGGAAAATACAACAGTAGGCGTTACTATTGATACAGATGATACATCTATTGCAGACGCAGATCTGGTCAGTCTTGTAGCTAATTCAGCAGGTATTACCCAGGAGGACGCTCCTTCAAAGATCACGGTTATAAGAGCCCTTTCAGCAGCCAGTAAAAACACAAACGCGGTGCCGGTAACAGCACCGGCACAGAAAGCAAAGCTTCCATTGCCTCTTTTGATCGCCATAGGGGCAGGTGGGCTGCTTCTGGTATTGCTGATTGCTTTGCTGATACTCAGCAGGCAGCATTTGAAAGCGTCAGAAGAAGAAAGACAGGCACTGTTGGAACAGATACCGGATGGAGGTGCGATTACTGAAAATTCTCAAAATGCCATTGCCGCCGACAATAAAACTAAAAATGATGGGAATATATCCTTGTTAACTGAAGAGGAACAGTCGGCGCTTCAGGGACAGGACGATGAACTTAAGAAAAATGAAGAAATTTTAAATCTGAAAATGCAGCACAGTCTGAAATTAAAACAGGAGATCGGTTCCTTTGTGGATGAAAATCCGCAGATCGCAGCAAAACTGATCCAGAATTGGCTGCTTACTGGTGGAGGAAACGATGGCAGAAATAGAGGGAAGTAAGATAACAGATATTACCGGGGGATCCGAACTGGATAAAATGGATGCGCGGGCGAAAGCAGCAGTGGTAGTTGTGTCTTTAGGAGCAGACCGCGCTTCCCAGATTTATAAATATCTCAGTGAACAGGAAATCGAAGACCTGACTTATGAGGTAGCAAAGCTTGGAAAAACAAATAATGCCCAGGTGGAGAATGCATTAGATGAGTTTTATAAAATGTGCCTTACCCACAAGATGATGACAGATGGAGGTCTGGATTATGCCAGAAGTGTACTGGAAAAAGCTTTTGGAGAAACCACAGCCAGAAATCTTCTGGAAAAAGTATCCAAGACTCTCCAGTCCAAGCCATTTAACTTTTTTACAAAGGGAGATCCCAAATCCCTTCTTGCCCTGCTCCAGCATGAGCGGCCTCAGGTGATCGCTCTGATCATGGCTTATATGGATCCTCAGCAGGCGGCCCAGATACTGGAACAGCTTCCAAATGAAAAAAGGATACCGGTACTGGAAGGCATGGCAAATATGAGCCGTGTATCTCCTGAGGCAATAGCTATTGTGGAAGAGGAAATGAAGCGGAAATTCGCTACGATCATTACCAGTGAGGATAATATGAACCTGGGCGGTATTGATTATGTGGCAGATGTGATGAACCATGTTGACCGAGGAAACGAGAAACAGATCTTTGATGAAATGGATAAAGATAATCCGGAACTGTCAAAAAGCATCAGGGACAAGATGTTCATGTTCGAGAATATCATCGATATGGATCCAAGATCTGTACAGCGTTTTATCAGGGATTGCGATTCCAAGGATATTGTATATGCATTAAAGACTGCATCAGAGGATATGAAGAACGTATTCTTTGCAAATATGTCCAAGCGTATGGCAGAAACAGTCAAGAGCGATCTGGAGATCACTACCAATGTAAGACTGAAGGAAGTGGAAGAGGCACAGCAGCGTATTGTTAATCTGATCCGTAAACTGGAAGATGCAGGAGAAGTAATAATCAATAAGGGAGGAGATGACGATAACATTGTTGTCTGATCAGGATACAGGCTTTGAAAATAAAGCCAGAGTCCGGAAGCTTCCCTTACAGGTATTTACGGCACCGGATGCACAGAAACCAGAAACAGAAAAGCAGAATAAAAAAGAAACGGAAGCTTCTTTAAATGCGGACAATGATACATACAATGGTCTGGAATGCAGTCAGGAACAAATAGAGCTGGGGCTCAGGGAAAAAGAAAAAATATTAGAAGAAGCCCGGAAAGAAGCGGCAGCCATTGAACAGGAAGCAAAGGAAAAGGCAGAACAGATCTCTGAGGAAGCCCAGATGAAAGGATTTGAAGAAGGCAGACAAAAAGGCTATGAAGAGGGACTGATTAGGGCAGAAAAGGAAAATGAGGCGAAACATCGTGAAAATCAGCGGTTTTTTAAAGAAAGCCTGGAAAAAGCCTTAATAGAGATCAACAAAGAAAAAGAAAAATGCCTCAGAGAATATCTGGAAGAATTAAAAGATATTGCTGTGGCAGTGGCTGAAAAAGTGATCCATATCAGCCTGAGATCCAGCGGTTCTGTTATAAGCAGGATGATAGAAGCTGAAACAGAAAAACTGCAGAAAATGGACTGGGTCAAGATCTATATGGAAAAAGAAGACTATGAGACCATGGTTCAGGCAGATGGACATCTGGCAGAGAAACTGTCACGGCTCTCTGACAACGTCAAATTTATAGTAATGGAGGACGGAAAATGCGGAAGCTGTATCATCGAAATGCCGGACGGGATTATAGATATGAGTGTAGATACCCAGCTTGAAAATATACACAGACTTGTAGACAACGCCAATACATAAAGATTTTATGGATACATAAAGTACACAGAGGTGAAAACCATGTATGAAAATCTCCTGAAGTTAATACAGCAGGCAGAAACAGCAGACCGCATTGGAAAAATTGAAAATGTAGTGGGAATGTCAATGGAAGCTTCCGGAGGCAGATCCGGTATTGGTGATATTGTTATGATCTACAATGAAGCTGAGAACTGTCAGGTTCCTGCGGAAGTGGTAGGATTCAAAAATGGCAAAATACAGCTGATGACCTATGAAAATATCAGCGGGATCACAGCGGGAAGTTTTGTCCGCAATACCGGATGCCGTTTGCAGATACCGGTGGGAGACTTCCTGAAAGGCCGTATCATCAACGCGCTGGGGCATCCCATTGACGAAAAAGGAGAGTTTCCCCCAGGGAAGCTTTATACAGTAGACAGTGCCTATATCAACCCTCTTAACCGTCCTCCTATCAGGGAACATCTGGAATTTGGGATTAAGGCCATTGATGGTTTAAATACCATTGGAAAAGGTCAGAGAATGGGGATTTTTGCAGGCTCCGGTGTTGGAAAAAGTACATTGATGGGAATGATCGCCCGGAATGTAAAAACAGATATCAATGTGATCGCCCTGGTAGGAGAGCGAGGCAGGGAGGTTCTGGAATTTGTTAAAAAGGATCTGGGAGAAGAGGGCATGAAACGTTCTGTCCTTATTGTAGCCACATCAGACCAGCCGGCAATGCTGCGTATGAAATGTCCCTTGGTTGCAACAACGATCGCTGAATATTTCAGGGATCAGGGAGCAGATGTGCTGCTGATGATGGATTCTCTTACCAGATATGCCATGGCACAGAGGGAGATCGGTCTTGCTATTGGAGAACCGCCTATAGCCAGAGGTTATACACCTTCTATTTATGCAGAATTTCCAAGGCTTCTGGAAAGAAGCGGGAATTTTGCAAAAGGTTCCATTACCGGGATTTATACGGTACTGGTGGAGGGAGACGATACCAATGAGCCGGTGGCTGATACAGTCAGAGGTATTTTGGATGGTCATATTGTTTTAAGCAGGCAGCTGGCTAATGCAAACCATTTTCCGGCTATTGATATCAGTGCAAGTATTTCACGTCTTATGAATGATATAGCCGGGGAAGAACACAGGAAAGCAGCTTCAAGGTTCAGGAACATGTTAAGTCTTTATCAGAAAAATGCAGACCTGATCTCCATTGGCGCTTACAAAAAAGGTGCAAACAGTGCTCTGGATGAAGCAGTTGACCGCATAGGTGATATGAATAAATTTCTGGAACAGGAAACAAATGAAAATATCCCTTATGAGGAAAGCATAAGGAGAATGGAAAAAATCGTGGGTTAGCAGTTATAGGAGATGATACTTAAGATGAAGAGATTTAAATACAGTCTTGAAAATGTACTTCATTATAAGGAACAGATTCTGGACAGCATTAAGGCAGAACATGGTACACTTCTGGCACAGATCCGGAAAAAAGAAGCAGAGATACAGGAACTGGAGAACAAGCTGGTATCTGCCCAGAATAAGATGGATGATTTGAAAAAACAGGATGTACAGATAAAAGATATTTGTCTTTATGGTATGTATATCAGTGAAATGGAAGATCAGATCCGGAAAAAACAGGAACAGTTAAAGCTTTTACAGCAGCAAGAAGAAAAGAAAAAAGTACAGGTGATCGCTGCAAAGATAGATACGTCCCGTTATGAAAAGTTAAAGGACAGGCGGCAGAGTGAGTATGAAAAAGCTGCTAAAAAGGCACAGGAGCTGTTTATAGAAGAATTTGCTTCAAGAACAGCCAGATATTCTCAAAACAGGGAGGTAATCTAGGTTGAGCAGGATTGAAAATACCGGTCAGATAAAAACAGGATATTCTGTGAAGTCAGGTACGAACCCAGAAGAAAAAGTGGAGAATGGGTCAGATTTTGCATCGATGCTGACAAAATACAAGAAAAAAGCAGCCCAGGATGACGAAACAAAAAAAGCAGAAACAGGGGAAACAAAAAATAAAGAAACACAGCCAGAAGAAACCAAAAACAGGGGAAATGAAAAACAGGTTAATGGCAGGCAGTCCGGAGAAAACGAAAAAACAGCTGAAATAAAAGCAGAAATAAAAGTAACGGACATACAGGACGAAAAGAACAGCCAGGATGGAGAAAAAGAGCAGGAGCAGGAACTGGCAGCTGCCTATGCTTCTGAAGCCTGTTACAGGACCTTTGTACAGATAACAGCAGAAAATAGTAAAACGCCTGCTGTTTACAACAATGAAATAAATGGAATACAAGATCTGGCTGTACAGACAACGGTGGAAACAGGAATGGAGGACCAGACGGCAGCGGTCAGTACCATACAGCAGACAGAATCCCCCCACACAGAAACAGCTGTCCATGCAGATGACTTAAAGCTCCGGAACAGATCGGACCAGACTGGAGAGAAAGAAAAATCAGGAGAGGCAGAAGAAGCCGGGCAGTCAAAGCAAACTGCCAAAATGAACCGGGAAGAAGAAATACCAGACCAGAAGGAACATATTTCCGGAAAGGAAATGACAGCCCTGGCATCGCCCGGTTATACAGGAACTGTTGAAAGTTCAGCTGGCACAGCAGCAAAACCAGCTGCTGTTGATACAGGACCGGCAGACCGGCTGCCAACAGCCCAGGATACATTGACAGAGGATCTGGGAAACTACCTGGATACAAAGATCAGTGAAAAAAAAGGAAAGCTGGAGCTTTCCCTGGAGCCGGAAAGGCTTGGAAAGCTGACTATCCGGCTGGAGTATGAAAAAGGAAAAACAGAGGTCACTATTTTTTCAACCAGTGCAAAAACACTGGAGATATTAAGCAAAGAAGCAGGGCATCTGGCACAGATCCTGGAAGAAAAAACAGGAACTCCTACTGTTATTTACACACCGGAACAGACTGAAAACAGGCAAAACATGGATCAGGATCCCGGTCATGGCAGAAACGGCAGGCAGGATCAAAAAGAGCAGCGCCAGAAGCAGGATGACAGCTTTGCCCAACAGCTAAGGCTGGGACTGGCCTAGAAGGAGGATTAAAGTGATATGGCAGATCAAATAACAGTCAGCAGCACTGCAAACCCGTATCAGGCAGGTGTTTACAGTGCCGGATCCAACAGCAAGAACACGATGGATGTAAACAGCTTTATCAAGCTGTTAGCAGCACAGCTTTCCAATCAGGATATGACAAGCCCTATGGATAACAGCGAAATGATGTCCCAGATGACAAATATGGCAATGGTCCAGTCACTTACTGCCATGACAGAGTCATTAAATACATCAGCTGCTGTTACAACTCAGACATATGCAGGCAGCCTGATCGGTCAGGAGGTAACAGTGGCGGTTACGGATCCTGATACCGGGGCAGCAAATGGCGTGAAATATGGGAAGGTAATTTCTGTTGATTTTACCCAGGGAGATCCGGTGGTACGTCTGGAAGGTGATGATACCAGCTATAAGATGTCCAGTGTCCTGGGAGTAGGAAAGCTTCCAGAAAAAGCAGGTGAAAAAGATCCTGACAGAGGATCTGAAAAAACAGATAAGATCACAGAACAGTTAGCAAATGCAGATCTGAAAGACACAGGATCTGAAGATACAGAAACAGAAGAAATGTAAAAAGGAGCAAAAGAATATGTTAAGAGCAATGGATTCAGCAGTATCAGGTCTTCGGGCGCATCAGAACAAACTGGACGTCATCGGCAACAATATTGCAAACGTAAATACATTTGGTTTTAAGTCCCAGAGCTACAGCTTTAAAGAGGCGATGTACCAGACTTCCACCACCTCCACAAAGGGAAGCGAGAATGCCGGTGGTGTAAATGCAGCCCAGTATGGATATGGTTCCATGATGGGTTCCATCAGTACGGATATGAGTGCCTCTACACCAACCTATGTAGGTGGTCTTAATGCAAGTGTAAACGGAGAAGGCTTCTTTATTACATTCCCAAAGAGCACAGAAACGGTTACAGTAGCGGATATGAAGAAAACGGACTTTGATTATACCAGAGTTGGTCAGTTCAAAATTGACGGAAACGGATATCTTACAGATGCCAACGGAAATTTTGTTTATGGTTTCCGTCCGGATGAGGTAGATAAGCCAACGAGATTTGATGGAGATCTTGTAGCCATCAAGGTTCCTAGTGATGTAACAGGCAATGATTTTGGTGATGATCCGCTGCAGCTGACAAATGTAAAGATCAACAGTCTGGGAGAGATTTCAGGTACAGTAAAGTCAACGGATCCGGATAAGGATGGAAAAACCGTCAGCATCGGTAAGGTTGCCATTGCCACCTTCCAGAATCCGGAGGGCTTAAGCAAAAAGGGTTCTTTTTACTATGGGGCAGCAGAAAGCGATAACAGTGGTAATGCTTCCGCTACGATCCCAGGAGGAAGCACCTCTTCTTTAATGACCGGATATCTGGAGGCTTCCAATGTGGATCTTGCAAAGGAATTTTCTGATATGATCACAACACAGAGAGGCTTTCAGGCCAATTCAAAGATCATCACAGTCAGTGATGAGATCCTGTCTGATCTGATCAACATGAAGCGGTAAGGAATATGATCTGTGTAGAACGACTTAACGGAGAGATTTTATATCTGAACTGGCTTCAGGTTGAATTGATCGAACAGATTCCGGAAACAAAGATCCGTATGATGAATGGAGATTACTATCTGGTAAAAGACAGTGTAGAAAGCATCAAAGATCAGGTGACCGGGTTCTTTCAAAGGTGTGTCAGCATAAAAAAAGAGATGCAGATTTAGGAGGAAAAGCAGGTGGATCCTACAACATTACTAGGTATAATCCTGGGTTTTGCTTTAATTGTAAACGGAATCGGTTTTGCCAAGATTGGTAACTTTATTGATATCCCCAGTATGGTCATTGTAATTGGTGGGGCTCTGTCAGCAACTTTGTCCAGCTATCCATTAGGGATATTAAAGGATATCCCAAAGCATTTTGCAGTACTTATAAGGGGAAACCGCTATAATATCCCCAAATTGATCGAACAGCTTGTAGATCTGGGAACCATAGCAAGGCAGAGCGGCCTTCTGGCGTTGGAGGATAAAGCGGCGGAGATCAAGGATACTTTCTTTAAGCAGAGTGTCCTGATGATCGTAGATGCAAACGATCCGGACAAAGTAAGGCTGGTTCTGGAAAGAGAACTGGATAATATGATGATCCGTCACGACCAGGCGGCAGGTCTTTATGAAAAAGCTGCATCTTATGCACCGTCCTTTGGTATGATAGGTACCCTGATCGGTTTGATCAACATGCTGAAGGGAATGAATATGGATGCAGGCGGTTCATCTACTATCGGCAGTGACATGTCAGTAGCATTGATCACAACCTTTTACGGCTGTATTCTTGCAAATGTTATTTTTAATCCGATCGCAAAGAAACTGAGGATCCGTCAGGATGAGGAAGAACTGTATTGTTCTACTATCATTGAAGGGATCATTGCCATACAGGCAGGAGAAAATCCAAAATACATCTTCTTGCATCGATTAAACAGTCACAGCAGCGGAAGATCCTTGCAAAAGCAGAAGCTGGAGATTTTCAGGGGAAGGAACACGAAGATAAATGAGTAAGAAAAATCGCCCCACAGACAGCGGCGGCAACTGGATGGATACTTATGGAGACATGGTAACATTGCTGCTTACATTTTTTATCATGCTGTATTCCATGTCTAACCTGGACGCACAGAAATGGACTATTTTTGTGAAAAGCATCCCAAGCATACAGAACCAGGGATCAGAAAATATTACCATTAATTCCCAGATGTCAGATATCCCAGAGGTGGATAGCAAATTGCCCAGGAAGCTCTTCAGGCAGAAGATGTAAATGAGCTGTATCTTACGATCGCTGAAAGCCTGAATCAGGCGGGTGTAAAGGAGGCTACGGTCATCAGGGGAGATGATTATACTTATGTTTCTTTTGCAAATAATGTGTTTTTCGGTGCAGACAGCTCCGTGCTTACACGGGAAGGACAGGCAGTCCTCAATACATTTGCAAAAGCCATAGCTCCTGCAGCAGGTGGGATTGAACAGGTTAATATCATGTCCCACACTGCGAAAGTAACAGATAATTCACAGATCAATCCACAGATTATACGAAAAGACCGTATCCTTTCGGCGATGAGATCTGCAGAAGTATGTATTTATCTTCAGCAGCAGAATGTAATAAAGCCGGAGAAGCTGGTGGATATAAGTTATGGTGAATATCGCCCTATAGCAGATAATTCCACAGAAGAAGGAAGGATAAAAAACCGCAGGATTGAATTTTTGCTTTTAGATAATGGGGCAAAAGAAAGAGACCTGAATGAGTATTATAAAGAGTTTAAGAGCGGTGAATATGCGAATACTACAGTAGTAACAGTAGGAGAGTCACAAAGCTCTTCCCAGGGTGGTGAAACCGTACCGGCAGATACAGAGGCACCGGTAGATACCGGTGCAGCAGATGCAGGTGCAGAAGATGCAGGTGCAGAAGATGCAGGTGCAGAAGATGCAGGTGCAGAAGATGCAGGGTCTGTGGAGAAAATGCAAAATACCAGTGAATAAGAGAGGTCAGGAAGAATGGCAGATGTTTTATCACAAAGCCAGATAGATGCACTTTTAAAATCCATGAGTGCGGATGCACCAGCACAGGAAAAGAAAACCGAATCTGTACAGCCTCTGTCACCAGAAGAAAAGAACTATATTAAATACGACTTTTTCAGCCCGAGGAAATTCACAAAAGAAAAAATGAAGATCCTCAGGAGTGTATTTGAGAATTATGCACGTATTCTTACTTCCCAGATCAACGGTATTTTCCGCGTGATGACGGACATAACGGTGCTGGATGTACAGGAAAGAAGGTATTACGAATACGTAAATGCCCTTCACGAAAACGACTGCATGACAATGATAGACGCATCAATAGCAGGAGAAGAAAAAATGAGTGTTCCACTGATGCTGTTTGTAACTCCGGGTATGGTGATTACACTGATCAACCATATGCTGGGGGGCGAAGATGTTGTAGCAGTAGAGGATGATTACCGGTATTCCGACGTGGAACGTGCTTTGTACAAGCGGATTGTAGAATATATGACAGGTACCTTAAAGGATGGATTTTCGAATTATGTGAGCATTGTTTTTTCCGTAGAACATGTAGAAGAAAATCCAACCATGGTCCAGGATGTAGGTCTGGATGAAACAGTAGCCATTATCATTTTAAATGTGGACATATCTGGACAGGCACAGGAAAAAGTAAAGATCTGCCTTCCGGGCAATCTTCTTACGGTGATCTTTCACAGTATTGACAACCGCAAGCACCTGGCAAGAGGATTTTCTTATCAGGATAATAAAGAGAAGATCATGGATAATATCCGTTACTCCAAACTGCCTATTACAGGACAGCTTGGCACGGTACAGCTGGATCTGAAAGGACTTTATCAGATCCAGGTAGGAGATGTGATCGATCTTGGAAAGCCAAAAGACAGTCCGGTCAGACTTTTTGTAGGACGTCAGCCTTGGTTTACAGGACAAATGGGATGTTATAAGAAAAATGTGGCTGTGAAGATTGAAAAATGCATTGCGTCACAAATAGAAGAAAAGAAAACGGATATAATGCCGCAGAAGGAAGAAGATCCTGATAACAGTGACGGATCTGTAAAAGAACAAGGATAAATACGCTCCGGAATACGGGAGTATAAATAAGAATGAAGGAAGAAGAGGAATAAGAAATGGCTAAGATAATGCTGGTAGACGATGCTGCTTTTATGAGGATGATGATCAAGAAAGCTCTCAGTTCAAGTGGATATAACGATTTTATCGAGGCACAGGATGGGGCAGAAGCAGTAAAAAAATACAGTGAGGAAAAACCGGACATGGTAATTATGGATATCACCATGCCAAATATGGACGGGCTTCAGGCTTTGAAAAAAATTCGTGAAGGTGATCCAAATGCCAAAGTTGTTATGTGTACAGCAATGGGACAGGAAAGCATGGTTGTAGATGCGATCAAATCAGGTGCCCGTGATTTTGTGGTGAAGCCTTTTGATGCACAGAGAATTGTAAAAACTGTAAATGACATTTTAGGAAAATGATCCATAAGGAGGGAACTGTTATGGCATTTTTAGGTTCATTCGATATAAGCGCTTCTGGAATGAGCGCACAGCGTGTCAGGATGGATATTGCGGCAGAAAACATAGCAAATATGGACACAACGCGGACAGAGTCAGGTGGTCCATACCGAAGGAAAAATGTACTTCTTGAAAGCTATTCAGATACGTCTTTTGCCCAGGCAATGGAAAATGCAGCACGGGGAAAAGGAATAACCAGCCGTCATGCAGGAGTAAGAGTTTCTGGCATTGTGGAAGATGACAGAGAAGCTAAGAAAGTTTACAATCCGGATCATCCGGATGCGGATGCAGACGGCTATGTGACTATGCCAAATGTGGATGTGCTGAAGGAAACGGTAGACAGCATGTCAGCGACCCGGTCTTATGAAGCAAATGTAACAGCGTTAAACGCAATTAAGCTGATGGCTCAGAAAGCACTGGAAATCGGTAAGTAGAAAACAGGAGGAAAATAAGAATGGGTGCACTCAGCTTTAATGAGATGGAAATAGATGCTCTTGGGGAGATGATGAATATCAGCCTCGGAGCATCAGCGACA
>OGEK01001070.1_pt1 | contig 21694 bp, 14 predicted proteins | sample 1570641 | NCBI WGS metagenome assembly OGEK01 (sample SAMEA2582136, study PRJEB24529) | metagenome | biome: Human gut stool | place: China | collected 2011
AGCCCACCGGCATCGTGGTCAGCTGCCAGACCCAGCGCAGCCAGTTCCAGAACCGCGACTACGCGATGGAAATGCTGAAGGCAAAGCTGTACCAGATCGCCAAGCAGCAGCACATGGATAAGATCGACGACATCAAGGGCGTTCAGAACGAGATCGCATGGGGCCACCAGATCCGCTCCTACGTCTTCATGCCCTACACGATGGTCAAGGACCACCGCACCAACTACGAGACCGGCAACGTGGACGCTGTCATGGACGGCGACCTCGATGGCTTCATCTTCGCTTACCTCAAGGCTGCAAGCCGTGGTGAGCTGCAGGATACCTAAAATCAGAGCATAACAAAAACGTCTGTACTTCGTTTGGAGGTACAGACGTTTTTCTTTTTATTCGAGGTCGCCGAGTATCCCCGGCCAGAGCGCTTCCTCCTGCCGCATGGCGACAAAGCAGCAGTCGAGGTACATCTTGTTCACAGCAGCGACGATGGTACCGCGCAGCAGACGCTTTTCGTCGGCGGCATCCGGGTCGAGGTCGCGGATGGTGCGGCTGGCACCGAAAATGTAGGGCAGGCAGTTCTCCACCTCGTCGCAGAAGTAGTCGTAGGCTTCGGCAGCGGTGCAGTGAGCCCGCTGCATTTGAAAGAGGGTGTCGATGTTTTCCAGCGAGAGGACATTTTTAGACAATACGATATAGATGAGAGAAGCCAGCTGTTCGCGGGAATACTTCTTTTTGACGGGGTGGGAGATGACTCCTTTCTTGACGTAGTTGCTCACCATGGAGGGGGTGAGCTCCACCCCGGGGAAGCCCCGGAAGCAGCTGTTGACGAGCTGCACGGTCTGGTCGAGATACAGCCCCACGGAGGGCAGCTCCCGGTAGCGCGGCAGGGAAAACCCGGCGGCGCAGGCCGTGACACGGCGTTTCATTTCCTGATTCATGGTGGTAGTATAGCGCATTTTTGAGTCGGGGTCAACCGTTTATGAAAACGACGTTAACAATTTTACAAATCGCTTGACAGGTTTTTGAAAAACTGATATAGTGGACTCACCGAACGTAAAAAATGCGGCGGACACCCGCCGGAATGGAGATAGATGAGATGAAACGAATCGTTGTGGACTCTTCTGCCAGCCTGTATGCGCTGGACGGCATTGATTTTGCTGCTGTGCCTCTGAAGATCGTGACCGACGAGAGGGAATACCTCGACGACGGCACGCTGGACGCCGTGGAAATGGCGACTACCCTGCGCACCTATAAGGGCAAAACCAGCACCTCCTGCCCCAACATCGGCGACTGGCTGGAGGCTTATGAGGGCGCAGATGAAATTTATGCCATCACCATCACCGGCACCCTGTCGGGCAGCTGCAACGCCGCCCAGCTGGCCGCAGAAGAGTATCAGGCAGAGCACCCGGGTGCTCAGGTCTTTGTGCTGGACAGCCTGTCTGCCGGCCCGGAATTGGTGCTGCTGGCAGAGCACATCCGCGACCTGCTGGCCGAGGGGATGGCGTTTGACGACGTCTGCGAAGAGATGCTGCGCTACCGTCACCACACCCATCTGCTGTTCTCGCTGGAATCGCTGGCGAATCTGGCCCGGAATGGCCGGGTGAAGCCCGCTGTGGCTGCTGTGGCGCGGATGCTCAACATCCGGGTCATCGGCAAGGCCAGCGATGTGGGCGAACTGGACGTCCTCTGCAAGACCCGCGGCGAGCACGGCGCTCTCGAGCGCATCGTGCTGGAGCTCAAAGGCCACGGCTACACGGACGGCAAGGTCATCATTGCCCACTGCGGCAACCCCGCCGCCGCCGAGCGCCTGATGCACATGGTGAAAGCTGTCTTCGAGGGCGCACAGGTGCGGGTGACCGAGTGCGGCGGCCTGTGCAGCTACTACGCCGAGCTGGGCGGCCTCATGGTGGGCTTCGAGGACGCGGACGCCTGAGCTTGAATTATTCCATCCGCTGCGCTATACTATTCCCATAAAAATGCTGCCGAAAGGCAGCGGGGGAGGCGCAGATGTTCTTTCGGCTTCCGGTCGTACGGTTCTTCAATCGTGTCATCAACAGGGCCACGGTCACAGTGGCCCTTGTTTTGCTACAGATCGGCTGGCTGCTCTGGGCCTTCTTCTCCCTCACCGCCGGAAAGGTGTGGGTGAATGCGGGGCTGAACGTCCTCAGCCTCTTCATCACCCTCTACCTCGTGCGGAAGGACGAGAACAGCGACTATAAGATCATCTGGCTCGTCCTCATCGGCATGATGCCGCTGCTGGGCGGTGCGCTCTATCTGGCCTTCGGCAACAAGGCCCCCGCCAAGCGGATGCGCCAGCGGATGCAGGCGGTGGAGCGCCAGCACACCGCCGACCTCGCCCAGCAGCCGGGCCAGACCGACGCCCTCGACCCCGCCAGCAGGGGACTGAGCCGGTATATTTCGGAGTACGGGCCGTACCCCGCATGGAAAAACTCCACGGCAAAATATTACCCCTGCGGTGAGGCCATGTACCCTGACCTGCTGGCCGACCTCGAAAAGGCAGAGCGCTTCATCTTCCTCGAGTTCTTCATCGTCCGCACCGGCAAGATGTGGAAAGGGGTAGAGGACATCCTTGTCCGCAAGGCGGCGCAGGGGGTGGATGTCCGGCTCATCTACGACGATTTCGGCAGTCTGCTGGGTCTGCCGTCTGATTTCGTGGTGCAGATGGAGCGGGCGCATATCCGCTGCATCCCGTTCAACCCGGTGGTGCCGCTGGTGTCGCTGGTCATGAATCACCGCGACCACCGGAAGATCGTGGTCGTGGACGGAAATACAGCCTATACGGGCGGCATCAATCTGGCCGACGAGTATATCAATGAAGAAGAGAGGTTCGGCTACTGGAAGGACGCAGCTCTCCGCACCGAGGGCGCGGCGGTCTGGAACTTCACGGTGATGTTCCTTGATCACTGGAACGCCTTCCGCCCCAGCGAGGAGGATTATGCGCCCTTTATGCCTCAGGCTGAGGCCCTGTCTGCCCAGTCGGACGGAGTGATACAGCCCTACGGGGACAGCCCGCTGGACGAAGAGGCTCTGGCCGAGACGGTCTACCTGAATATCATCAATCAGGCCCAGCGGTATGTCTATATCTATACGCCCTACTTCGCGGTGGGCGAGACCATGCTGGAAGCCCTCAAGGCGGCGGCAAAGCGGGGCGTGGACGTCCGGCTGGTGCTGCCGGGCATCCCGGACAAGAAGCTCATCTTCCGGCTGACCCGCTCCTATTATGTGCCGCTGCTCCGGGCGGGGGTGCGCATCTACGAGTTCACGCCCGGCTTCCTCCACGCCAAGTGCTACGTCAGCGATGACCGCGCCGCCGTGGTGGGCAGCATCAACATGGATTACCGCAGCCTCTTCCTCCACTTTGAGTGCGGGGCGCTGCTGCTCTATAACAGTCAGGTCATTGCGCTGCGGGACGATGTGCTCCGCACCCTGCCAGAGTGCCGGGAAGTGCGGCTGGCCGACTGCCGCACCTCGCTGGCCGGGACGCTGCTGGACAGTGTGCTCCGCCTGTTGAGCCCGCTGATGTGAGCGATACTGCGGTAGAATAAGTGGCGAAATCCTATAAAATAAACGATATATAGTTTAATATTGGATGTTCGCCAACCTGGCGAAGTTCTCCTGATTGGCAAACTACCTACTTTGCCAGCAAGCCTTAAGTTTGCCAACGGGGCAAAGTTTGATTTGTGACGATAACACGCTGGTATTTTGGAACTTTGCCAGATAACACGTCGGTCTCAGAGCACAGTTGTAAATTTTCTGTGCGGTGCTTGACTTTTGCAGGGAATCGCATATAATAAAGATGATAAATGTGGAAGCCGGTATGTCATTGGCACACCCAAAGGAAAAGACCCCCTCCCGGAGCTGCTATCTCCGAAAGGGGGTCCTTTTTAGTGCTTACGGCCCTTCAGCCATCCGTCAAGCCACTTACAAATGCAACGGTGACGACCGCCGCCAGTGGCGGAAACAGGGAGGAGCTGTTGGGGCCGCGGCCAGCAGGATGCGAGCGGCAGCGAAGCAGACGCTGGGAGCCGCAACCCGGGTTCCTTTAATAAAACTGGGCGGGGTAGGCCGCAGGACAAGTATAACACAATTTCCAACAAAAAGATACATAAATAAATAGACTCCTGTCGGGCTATACTACTCCCAAAGAGATGAAAGGGAGCGTAACGCTTATGACACAGAGACAAAAAGCTCTTCTGAGCTGTGCCGTGGCGGCGGCACTGCTGCTGTCCGGCTGCCGCAAAGGCAGCAGCGATTCAGGCAGCATGAGCAGTTCAAACGCCATGTCCGGCTCGTCCGGCAGCGCCAGCACCACCCAGACCGGCGGCTGGAAGACCGGCCTCGGCATCCTGACCGAGGCTTCCGATGAGGCCCGTACCGGCACCATCCATACCATCGCTGCCGCCGTCCTGCTGGACGGAGACGGCAAGCTGGCCGACGTGATGCTGGATGAGCTGGAAGTGGAAGTTACCGCCGACGGCAAAGGCGTCGTCACCATGCCCACCGACTACCGCACTAAGCGCCAGAAAGGGGACGACTACCCGCTGGCAGCGGCATCTTCGCTGAAAAAGGGCTGGGCCGAGCAGGCCGATGACTTCGCCGACTACCTCACCGGCATGACGCCCGAGCAGGCATCCATGCTGGAAACGGATAAGGACGGCAAGGCCACGGACGCCGACCTGCTGTCCGGCTGCACCATCCGGGTGGATCAGTACCGCGACGCCGTGGCGAAAGCCTGCACGAATGCGTCCGCCCTCGGCGCGGCAAAGGGCGACCGGGTGAGCCTCGGCGTGGAGGCGGAGAATGCCTCTTCGGACATCACCGCCACCGACGACAAGGATGTGAACGCAGAAGTTGACCTTACCGTCGTGGCCCTGACGCTGGATGCCGATGGCCGTGTGACCAGCGCCATCGGCGACATGGCAGAGCCTGCGCTGACCATCGCGGCAGACGGCGGCGTCACCGCTCCGGACACCGTCCGCTCCAAGCTTGAGCTGGGCGACAGCTACGGGATGCGGAACGCATCCAGCCTCGGCAAGGAGTGGTACGAGCACAGCGAGGGCTATTGCAGCTACCTCAAGGGCAAGACTGAGAAAGAGGTGGCGGACATCCCCGCCGACGGCTCGGACGCCGACCTCGCGGCCCTCTGCACCATCTCCATCGACGCCCTGCAAAAGGCCGCAGGGGATGCGTTTGAGAATGCGTCATTATAAATTGAACGGAAAGTCTGACCGTCACCGTGAGGTGGCGGTTTTTTTGCGTCTTTCGCTCATGGGTAGCCTCACCTTTGTCCAACCTCTCCGTCATTGCTGCGCAATGCCACCTCTCCTTGTAGGAGAGGCCTTGGCATACCGTAAAGCTTCACCTCTTCGCCAGAGGCTCCCCTACAAGGGGAGCTGGCGCGAAGCGCCTGAGAGGTTGTACGAAGGAGAGCCTGACCGTGAGCTGCAGTGATGACGGAGAGGTTTAGCAAAGACGGGCCTGCCCGTGAGCCTCTGGGAGCCTTTTCACCCCCAAACCTGCGCGAAAGGGCCTGAAATCTGCATGAATCGCACTTGCCCCGGGGGGGGGTATGGTATAATAAAATCACCGAGACACACCCCACGATTGGAGGTAGCGACGATGAAAACTGCAAAACGACTCCTTGCCCTTGCCCTTGCTGGCGTGATGACGCTGGCCCTGCTCACCGGCTGCTCGGACAGCAGCTCCCAAGCCAAGCAGGTGGAAGAGTATTTCCGGTACAGGAGGGGACAATTTGCTGACTATCAGAAGGACGAGACGCTGGACAAAAAGCTCAAGGTCATCGCACGGCAGTTCCAGCCGAGCTGGCTGGATGATAAAAATGGTAGGCTGACCGGGGATGCACAGAACATCATTAAAAAAGAATTGGGAAACTATCTGGTGACAGGCAGCGTTTGGCTTTGGGTCGGAGAAGTGAAGCCGGAGCAGAGTGCGCTGGCGCAGGCGGAGAGTATGAAGTACATCCAGGAGATAGTGATTGCTCCGCTAGCTCCCAACACATCGACTCTGCAAGCCATAGCATTTACAATGACGGGCAAGAAGAGTGACGGCCGCCGCTATTACCTCGCACTGCAAACACAGGCCACCATCAAGACCCCGCAGAACTGACAGAGGAGGAAACGATGATGAAATTGAAAAAGCTGTTTGCCCTTGCCCTTGCTGGCGTGATGACGCTGGCCCTGCTCACCGGCTGCGGCGATAAGCCGGAGGACACCCTCCGGGCCGAGGCTCTGGCAGACATCATAAATGTACAGCGTGGCGTAAACATCACCTGCGAGGCCGACCCGCAGCTGAGTGAGGCGGCGGAGAGGTACACACACGTGAGCTCTGAGGATGGAAGCACTCTTCTCATTAACAAATTGAAGTGGGGCAATTACCACTCTTGCGGTCCTGAGCCTCGCAAAGCTCTCTTGGATACCATCGGCATCGCCCCCGGCACCGCCAACAAACAGGTCATCTTCTACTTTGGAGCGGACAGAGGCTCGGACGACCCCGTCAAGCAGGCCATCGACCTCTGTAACGACTACAGACCGGTACTGCCGGAACCGAATGAGAAGAATTGGACCACTATCAGCTTCCTCGCATCCAGCTACCGGGTCGGCTTCGGAAGGTGGAAGGATGAGAACGGCAACCCCAGGCTCTTCGTCATCATGGTAGGCGACATCCCGGAAAGAAGCTGACGCTCCTGCGGCGGGAAGATAAGAAAAACGGACAGCATCCCCCTCGGAGAGACTCCCCGAGGGGGATTTTTGCGCCTTGCGGAGCACCCTGTCCTTTGTACAAATACACCGAAAACCCTATCGGAAAGGGGCGGTCTGCGGGCAAAACGCGAAAAAATCGGTTTTCCTCTTGCAAAACGAGGTAAAACGCGCTATTCTATAGTCACAGTTTAACAATTTAGCATGGTAAAGCGGTAAAACGAAGCGCCGCTTCTGCTGAATCTGAGGGAGGAAATTACAACATGAAACGTCTGGTATCTGCTTTTCTGGCCGGTGCGATGGCACTGAGCCTTGCCGCCTGCGGCGGTTCTGCATCCACTTCTACGGTTGCTTCTTCTGCCGCCGCCTCTGCCGCCCCGGCAAGCTCCGTGGCCGCTGACAGCGACCTGGCTTACATCCAGTCCAACGGCAAGATGGTCATCGGCTACACCGTGTATGAGCCGATGAACTACACCGACGCCGACGGCAACTTCACCGGTTTCGATACCGAGCTGGCCACCGCTGTCTGTGAGAAGCTGGGTGTCGAGCCGGAGTTCGTGGAGATCAACTGGGACACCAAGGAGACCGAGCTGGCTGCAAAGAGCATCGACTGCATCTGGAACGGCCTGACCCTGACCGATGACCGGGAGGAGAACATGGCCTGCACCAAGCCCTACGTCAAGAACGCCCAGGTCGTGGTCGTGAAGGACGGCACCGACTACACCTCCACCGCCGACCTCATCGGCAAGACCGTGGTGGCCGAGGCCGGCTCTGCCGGTGAGACCACCATCACCGAGAACGCCGACCTGTCTCAGGCTGATTTCATCTCCAAGGCTGTTCAGACCGACTGCCTGATGGAAGTCGCCGCCGGTACCGCTGACGCCGCCATCCTCGACCTGACTCTGGCTTCTGCCATGATCGGCGAGGGTACCGACTACGCAAACCTCAAGATGGTGGATGAGCTGAACGTCGAGGAGTACGGCGTGGCCTTCCGCAAGGGCAGCGACGTGGCCGAGGCTGTGGACAATGCATTCGACGAGCTGAAGGCTGACGGCACCATGCAGACTCTGGCCGACAAGTACGGCCTGACTCTGGCTGAGTAACTTACATTATAAACGGATAGGTGTAGTGATTCTGTGACTGTGATTTTGGAGCGTCTGACCGGCGCATTCGCGCTCAACTGTGAGCTGTTCTTTCTGACCTTGCTGTTTTCGCTGCCGCTGGGCCTTGTGGTGGCCTTTGGCTCCATGAGCCGGTGCGCACCGCTGCGGGGCGTCGTCAAGACCTTCGTGTGGGTCATCCGCGGTACGCCGCTGATGCTCCAGATCATCGTCATCTACCTTGGCCCCGGCCTGCTGGGCATGACCAACCCCTGGCCCTCCGGCTCTTCGGGCCGTCTGGTGGCGGCGGTGGTGGCTTTCGCCATCAACTACGCCTGCTACTTCTCTGAGATCTACCGCGGCGGCATCGAGGCTGTGCCGAAAGGCCAGACCGAGGCCGGTCAGGTGCTTGGCATGACCAAGAGCCAGATCTTTTTCAAGGTCACGCTCCTGCAGGTCGTCAAGCGCATCCTGCCCCCGATGGGCAACGAGGTCATCACGCTGGTGAAGGATACCTCGCTGGCGAACGTCATCGCCAACAAGGAGATCATCATGATGGCGAAGGAGTACAGCGCCAAGGGCCTTATCTGGCCGCTGTTCTCCACCGCGATTTTCTTCCTCGTCTTTGTCGGCGCACTCACCTTGCTGCTGGACTGGGCCGAGAAAAAGATGGACTATTTCCGCTGCTAAGGAGGATACTGAATTATGGCATTACTCGAAGCCTCTGGCATCGGGAAGAATTTCGGCGAGACGAAAGTTCTCAAGGACATCTCGCTCACACTGGAACAGGGCGAGGCGCTGGCGATCATCGGCTCGTCCGGCTCGGGCAAGACGACGCTGCTGCGCTGCCTGAATTTCCTTGAGCGTCCCGACACCGGCGTCATCAGGGTGAACGGCGAGACCATGTGGGACGCCGCCGACCCTGCCACCCAGCGGGAGAGCGAGGTGCGGAAAAAGCGCCTCCACTTCGGCCTCGTATTCCAGAACTTCAACCTCTTCCCCCAGTACACCGCGCTGGAAAACGTGATGCTGGCGGGGGAGCTTCTGGCAAAGGAGCAGCCCGACTACAAGGCCAACAAAAAGGCCATCCACGCCCAGCTGGAAGCACAGGCCCGTGACCTACTGGCCCAGATGGGCCTGTCGGAGCGGGCAGGACACTACCCCCACCAGCTCTCCGGCGGTCAGCAGCAGCGGGTGGCCATCGCCCGCGCACTGGCGCTCCACCCGGACATCCTCTGCTTCGATGAGCCCACCAGCGCCCTCGACCCGGAGCTGACCGGCGAAGTCCTCCGTGTCCTGCGGGACCTCGCCGACCGCAAGACCACCATGATCATCGTCACCCATGAGATGCACTTCGCCCGGGACGTGGCCGACCGCATCCTATTCATGGACGGCGGCGTCGTGGTGGAGGAAGGTCCGGCCCGCCAGCTCATCGACCACCCCCAGGAGGAGCGCACCAAGCAGTTTTTGGCGCACTACTCTGAATAAGACAGACTATGGCCCTCCCCGCTCGGGAGGGCTTTTTTGCGCCACTCACGCCGAAAACACCACGATTCGCGCAGTTTTTATTTACATTCTCCGGATTTTTTGGTAAGCTTGTATCGAAAAAGGCGGATTCTTCAAAAGACGAACAGACCAAAGGAGGACAGACTATGAGACTGAAAAGCGCACTCCGGCGGGGTGTGGCCGCCGCCGTCATCGCGGGCATCGTGGTAAGCTCCGGCATCCCGGCCTACGCGGCCCGGTGGGACATCGCCAACGGCGACATCACCGTGAAAGCGGGCGACGCCGAAGGAAAGAACAAGGTCTCACAGGGCGAGACCATCGACGAGGACGACACCAACACCGTCATCACCGGCGAGTCGGATAAGAACACCGTCACCATCGACACCTCCAAGGGCGACGTGGACGTCACCTTCGACGACCTGAAGATCGACGTCAGCGGCAAGGCCGAGGGGGATGGCAGCGATGACAGCCCTGCCCAGGAGAGCAAAGCAGCCGTCACCGTGCAGGGCGACCACGATGCGACCATCGAGCTGGACGGCGACAACGAGCTGAAGAGCGGCGGCTATAATGCGGGTCTTGAGAAGAACGAACACGAGTCGAAAGGCACTCTGACCATCAAGGACGACGAGGGCAAGGACGGCTCCCTCACCGCTGAGGGCGGCTTCGGCGGCGCAGGCATCGGCGGAGGCATCGAGAGCACCGGCAGCAGCATCACCATCCGGGGCGGCACCATTGAGGCTGTGGGCGGGAGCAACGCGGCAGGCATCGGCGACGGAGCAGGCCGCGCGTCGGACGACACCGACGACCCGAACCCGGGAGACCTCTACATCTGCGGCGACGCCGAGGTGACGGCCAAGGCGGGAAGCCAGATGACGGACGCCAAGGCCCCGGCCATCGGCGGCAGCTACGGCGAAGTACCCACGGAGAACCTTTCTGACGATGAACATAAGGTGACGGGAGGACGGCTGACCCGTCTGAACGCGGACGGCACCGTGATGGAGGGGATGGGCTACGACTACACCTCCACCCCCAAGCCCCAGCCGGACGACGACGAGGACGACGATGATGATGACGTCCCGCCCCCGGCACAGGAGAACGCCCCCGAACCCCTGCCCGGCGGCATGGTGGTGGGCGGCTTCTTTTCCAGCCGGGTCACCATCCAGCGGCTGGACCCTGCGGGGGTCGCGGAGAGCGGCATCGTCCCCGTGTTCGGCAGCGTAAAGGCCGGCAGCGTCGGAGTTGTCCAGTGGCTGGACCCTGCGGTGGTCGCGGAGAGCAGCACCGACCCCATGGCCGGCGACGCCGGAGAGGTCCTCACCCCGGGGGGTGTGGTGCTTATTGAGAGCGCCGCTCCCCGGTCCACCGTCACCACCGACATCTCCAGCCTCCGGGAGGACGGCGTGGAGGACATCTTCTTCCGCTATGAGGACACCATGACCCACTATAGCGTGGACAAGATGGCCGACGCGGCGGGCGAGGACGCTGACGTGGAGCTGAAGCAGAACAGGGAGGACATCAGCCTCCGGCTGGACGGCGAAACGCGGGACGACCTGTCGGAGCGCTATCTGGAGTGGGTGCCGGTGCAGACGCCAGAGCCGCAGGAGCGGCTGATATTGACCCACGAAGGGGTAGAGCAAAAAACGAGTGACGAGCTCAGACGTGAACGCGACGAATTACTGAAACAAGAGCTGGATATGATGGACTTCCAACTCGCGAAAAAAAGGGACGACCTCCCGAGTTTGGATTGGTGGCTCGAGCCTGCGAGAGAGGAAACGCCGGGAATCGGGCATGACGAGTCCCTGAAACAAGAGCTGGATATGATGGACTTCCAACTCGCGAAAAAAAGGGACGATCTCCCGAGTTTGGATTGGTGGCTCGAGCCTGCGAGAACGGAAACGCCGAGAATCGGGCTTGAGGAGTCCCTGAAACAGCTGGCTTCCCGATTTGAGGATATCGCTCCCGAGGAGGATAAGCCACGGCTTTTCCTGCTGGAAACCACCGTCCCGGATGGCACAAAGTATACCAATCTGTTGGAGAGTGACCTGCGGAGCTATACCGACCTTGGTGACGACTGGGACGACCTGCCGGATACCCAGGGTGAGATAAAGATCTGGCTGCCGGAGGACTTGGGGCAGCCTAAAGAAATAAGCATCTCAAAGGAGAGCCTGAGCAGCATCGACGGCATTGCATGATACACAAAACGAAAGGAGATGTACGATGAGACTGAAAAGCGCACTCCGGCGGGGCGTGGCCGCCGCCGTCATCGCGGGCATCGTGGTGAGCTCCGGCATCCCGGCCTATGCGAAAACATGGAACATCGCCGACGGCGACATTACGATCAAAGGTGCGAGCGATGAAAGCGGAAACTATAACAATGTCAAGCAGGGTGAAAAGGATTTCGAGAAGGATGAGGGGGAGACCGTCATCACCGGCGAGTCGGATAAGAACACCGTCACCATCGACACCTCCGAGGGCAACGTGGACGTCACCTTCGACGACCTGAAAATTGACGTCAGCGGCAAGACCGAGGTGGATAGCAGCGGTGACAGCCCAGTCGATGCGGGCAAAGCCGCCGTCACCGTGCAGGGTGACCACGATGCCGCCATCGAGCTGGACGGCGCCAACGAGCTGAAGAGCGGCAGCAGCAATGCGGGTCTTGAGAAGAACGGCAATGAGTCCTCCGGCAAGCTGACCATCAAGGACGACAACGGCAAGGACGGCTCCCTCACCGCTGAGGGCGGCGGCGAAGGCGGCGCAGGCATCGGCGGCGGCTACGAAAGCGGTGCCGGAAACATCGAGATCACCGGCGGCACGGTAGAAGCCGTGGGCGGTGAGGGTGCTGCCGGTATCGGCGGCGGTGTGTACGGCCCGGGCCGCGACATCGAAATCTCCGGCGGCAAGGTGTCGGCCACGGGCGGCAGCTACAGCGGCGACCCCCGCCCCGGCGCGGCAGGCATTGGCGACGGCGCGGGTGCGTGGTCTGAGATAGCCCCGGATGCGCCGCCCAGCAATCCCAATCACATCATCATCTCCGGCGACGCTGAGGTGGAGGCCAAGGCAGGCGCAAGCACCGGCGGCAAAACTGCGGCCATCGGCGGCATAGTCGGCGAGATCCCCAATGACGCCCTCTCCGACGACGACCACAAGGTGACGGGCGGTAGTCTGACCCGCTACGACCCCGACGGGAAGAAGATGGAGGACTACAGCTACGACCGGCGGACGCCCTCCCAACCGGAGCAGCCAGAGCAGCCGGACAAGCCGGAACAGCCGGACAAGCCGGAGCAGCCGGACAAGCCGGAGCAGCCGGACAAGCCGGAACAGCCAGACAAGCCAGAGCAGCCGGACAAGCCGGAACAGCCCGATGATACCGAGAACGACGAGGACGACGACGAGGACGACGCTCCAAGCGTGCAGGCCGGCGAGGTGCCGGACCGTGTGAAGCAGATGTACGAGACCGTAGGCGTGATCACCCATCCGGATGGCACACAGGAGCTTGGTAATGTGGCCACGGCGGAGTATGACCCGGTCAACAAGGTCCTGAGCTTCGATGCCCACAGCACACTCTTTCGGATGACAGGCGACTCGCTGCGGGAGCTTGCAAAGGAGGTCCATGAGCTTCGCATCCGGTTCCTTGATGGGGAAGGGCGGGAGATGGAGGCGGTCATTCCGCTGGCCCGGATCAAAGACTTGGTCGGCTTGAATGGTGCGTTCGAACTCGAGCTGTCCCATGAGGGGCGTTATCAATTCCATGTTGTCGGGCAGACTGGATATGATAGAAAAACATTCTCGGATGAGACCGTCCTGCGCCAAAGCGGCAAGGAACTGATCCTCGTGTACCGCGTTGGCGATGAGGAGCAGAAAGCGCAGGAGACTGCCCGGGTGGAGGAGGCAATCGCCCGCCGCAAGCAGGAGAAAGAGCAATGGGGAACGGTCCTCTCCGGTCTGGAAGGCGGCTCCCTGAGCGGACTGCCCGAGCTGACTCAGCCGGGAACGGGTACCGTCGGTGACCTCAGCGGGCTGACGACTCTTTCGCCGGACAGCCTTACCACGGCCCAGCAGCCGAAGCAGCCCGCCTCCGACCAGACGGTGTGGAAGACATTTACCGGTAACATCGTGAAGCTCGCGGGCGGGAAGCAGGACAGCAAGAAGGACGACCCGGCCCCCTCCGTCGGTGACCTCAGCGGGCTCACGACTCTCTCGCCGGACGACTCCACCACGGCCCAGCAGCCGGAAATAAGCACCCAGCAGCCGGAGACAAGCACCCAGCAGCCGGAAACAGGCGGATGGGTAACGGACAGTCAGGGTGACTGGGTGTGGAAGCCGGGCAAGGATGACAGTCAGCCGCCGGATTTGAGAGGAGATTGGGAGACGAGAAAATGGATAAGGGACAGTCAGCCGCCGGATTTGAGAGGAAATTGGGAGACAAGAAAATGGATAGGGAGCAGCGACGATAATTTGTGGGGTGGGATCCCTTTTATGACTCCGCATATTATGACTCTGCATGGGATTTCGATTATGAAGGTTGAGAGCGTGGGCTGAGAGGGAGTGCAGCAGGAGGGCCCTGCGCAGGGGCAGCCCTGCCGCCCCCTGCGCACAATCACCAAAAACCACCGATAGAAAATAGCAATGTTGTACGAAGAAATCTGAGAAAAACCCCTTGCAAAATCACGATGAGCTGAGTATAATACCACTCATGAAACGCAAAACGTCCTGCCCCTCGTCCGGCAGGGCGTTTTTGTCGGTAAAAATTTGGCAAAGAAATGTTAAGTGACCGCCCGGGGAGGGGCTTTGTATGACAAAAGACATGACACAGGGCAGCCCGCTCAAGCTCATCCTTGCCTTTGCGGTGCCGCTGATGCTGGGCAGTCTGTTCCAGCAGTTCTACAATCTGGCGGATACCATCATCGTGGGCCGCTTCGTGGGCGTGGATGCGCTGGCGGCGGTGGGCAGCGTGGGCGGCCTGAACTATCTGGTGCTGGGCTTCGTCAACGGCATCGCCTGCGGCTTCTCCATCCCCATCTCGTGGACCTTCGGCGCGAAGGACTACAGAGAGATGCGGCGCTACACCGCCAATACCGTCTGGCTGAGCCTCTTTTTCGCCGTCGTGCTCACGGTGGTGACGGTGGCCCTGACCCGGGCGGTGCTGGTCTGGACCAACACCCCCGACAACATCATCGACATCGCGGACATCTACATCCGCACCATCTTCTGGGGCATCCCCTTCACCCTGCTGTACAACGTCACCAGCGCCCTCATGCGGGCGCTGGGCGACAGCAAGCGGCCTCTCTATTTCCTGCTGGTAGCCAGCGTGCTGAACATCGGCCTCGACCTGCTCTGTATCCTCATCTTCCGGATGGGGGCGTTCGGTGCGGCCTTCGCCACCGTGTTCAGTCAGGCGGTGGCGGGCATCGGCAGTCTCATCTACATCGGCCACCACTACCCGGAGCTGAAATGGAGCAGGGAAGAGGGCCGTCTGAGCGCCAGCCACTGCCTCAAGCTCTGCAACATGGGCATCCCTATGGGCCTGCAGTGCAGCATCACCGCCATCGGCAGCGTCGTGCTGCAGGGCGCGGTGAACGGTCTGGGCAGCAGCATCGTGGCCGCGCAGACCGCAGGCAGCAAGGCCGCCCAGTTCCTCTCGGTGCCGCTGGAGAGCATCGGCACCGCCATGACCACCTACGCCAGCCAGAACATGGGCGCTCACGACCTCAAGCGTGTGGACCGGGGCGTCAATACTGCGCTGGGAATTGGCTGCGTCTACAGTGTGGCGTCCTTCCTCATCCTGCGTGTGCTGGATGTGCCGCTTATCAGTCTCTTCCTCGAGAGCAGCGAGGTGGAGATCATGGCGAATGCCCGCAGCTTCATCTTCTGGAACAGCGTGTTCTACATCCCGCTGGCCGTCCTCATCATCTACCGCTACACCATCCAGGGCCTGGGCTATTCCGGCCTTGCCATGTTCGCGGGCGTGGCCGAGATGGTCGCCCGTGCCATGGTGGGCTTCTGGTTCGTGCCGCTCTGGGGCTACTTTGCGGCCTGCATCGCCAACCCTGTGGCATGGTTCTTTGCCTGCTTCTTCCTCATCCCGGCGTACTTTGCAGTGCGCAATCGGCTGATGAAAGAAAATGCATATGGGGTGGGGGATTAAACCTCGCCTACAGCTCCCCTTCGGGGGAGCTTTTGTTGTATTTACAAATCCCCCCAAAACCGCTATACTATATATAGTTGTGTCAAAACGAGGAGGCGGGACGATGGAGCAGGAGCTGGAACGGCTGGAAGGCACGGTAGAGGACATCATCTACCTGAACGAGGACAACGGCTACACCGTGTTCGAGGTGTCGGGCGGCGGTGTCGTTACCGTTGTGTGCGGCGTGGTGGGAGAACTCCACGCGGGCGAAAGCGTCGTCTGCCGGGGCAGGTACGAGAACCACGCTACCTATGGCCGACAGTTCCACGCACAGGAGTGCGAGACGGATATGCCCAAAGACCTCGAGGCCGTCTACGCCTTCCTCGCCAGCCGGTCACTGCCCTACATCGGGGCTCGGACGGCGGATAAGATCATTGACAAATTCGGCGCGGCGGCGCTGGAAGTTATCGCCAACGACCCCGCCCAGCTCACCCTCATCCCGGGCATCTCGGCGGACAAGGCCGACCGCATCCAGCAGGAGTTCAAGAGGATGTTCGGAATGCGGGAACTCATCGCCTATCTGGCTCAGTTCGAGATCAGCCCCCGCCGGGCGATGGAAGTCTTCCGCACCTTCGGGCCGGGGGCCATGCAGGCCATCCAGCAGAACCCCTACCTGCTCTGCGGCGAACCTTTGCAGCTGGACTTCCGCCACGCCGACAGCATCGCCCAGTATTACCAGATGGCAGGGGACTGCACCCAGCGGCTGGAAGCCGCCCTTCTGCGCACCCTGCGTCACAACGCCGGCAACGGCCACACCTGTCTGCCCCGGGCACAGCTGCTGGAAACGGCGTCGAACTTCATCCACCAGCCCCCCGAAAAGCTGGCGGCGGCGCTGGACAGCTGCATCCAGACCGGGAAACTGGCGGTGCGGATGTTCGACGGCACACCGTATATTTATCTGCCGGACCTGCTGGCTGCAGAGCAGGACATCGCCGACCGTCTGGCCATGCTGACCAAGCGCGGGAAGCAGACGGCCCACGGCCTCGACAAGAACATCCAAATACTGGAACTGGCGCAGGGCTTTGCTTACGCGCCGCTCCAAAAGGAAGCCATCCGTAAGGCCATGACCGAGAACTGCCTTGTCCTCACCGGCGGCCCCGGCACCGGCAAGACCACCACGGTCAACGCCATCCTGCAGCTGCTCGAGAACGAGGTCGAACGGGTAGCCCTCTGCGCTCCCACAGGCCGCGCCGCCAAGCGTCTGAGCGAGCTGACGGGCCGGAAAGCCTCCACCATCCACCGCCTGCTGGAAGTGGACTACACCGGCGGTGTGGTCAGCTTCATCCACAATGACAAGAACCTGCTCAAGTGCGACGTCGTTATCCTCGACGAGATGAGTATGGTGGATGTCAAGCTGTTCCAGGCCCTCATTGCGGCACTGCGGTACAGCTGCCGTATTATTATGGTAGGCGACGCCGACCAGCTGCCCAGCGTCGGCCCGGGCAATATCCTCGGCGAGACCATCCGCTCCGGGCTGGTGCCGACGGTCTGTCTCAACGAGATATTCCGGCAGGCCGCTCAGAGCCTCATCGTGGAGAACGCCCACCACATCATCTCGGGCGAACCGCTGAAAAAGGGCGGAAAGACGGACGATTTCTTCTTCCTCGAAGCCGACGGCGACGCAGCCCAGAAGCTGGTCTGCGACCTCGTGACCACCCGTCTGCCCCGCAGCTACCAGTTCGACCCGGTGAAGGATATTCAGGTGCTCTGCCCCACGAAGCTCGGCCCCACCGGCACCCAGGCCCTCAATGCGGAGCTGCAGGCCATGCTCAACCCGCCCAGGAAGGGCAAGCCGGAGCTGCAGAGCGCGGCCCGGGTCTTCCGGGTGGGGGACAAAGTGATGCAGGTGCGCAATAACTACGAGATAACGTGGCAGCGTATCGGCGGGGAGCAGGGTGTGGGTGCCTACAACGGCGACATCGGCATCGTGGAGTCCATCGACGTGCGCAGCCGCTCCATGGTGGTGCGGATGGACGACCGGCGGCTGGTCTACCCGGCGGAGAACCTCAACGAGCTGGAAATTGCGTATGCCATCACGGTACACAAAAGCCAGGGCAGCGAGTTCCCGGCGGTCATCCTCCCGGCGGCACAGGTGCCGCCCCGCCTGTGCTACCGCAACCTCTTCTATACCGGCGTCACCCGCGGGCGGAAGCTCTGCATCGTGGTGGGCCGGCGGGACGTGGTGAACCGGATGATGTCCAACATCCGCCAGAACCTGCGCTACAGCGGCCTGGCCGCCCTGCTGGCCCAGGCTCTGCTCCCGGAGCAGGAGAACCTCTCCGATTGAAGATGAAACTTTACGAAATGCCAAAGCCTCCCCTCGATAGGGGAGGTGGCATCGCGCAGCGATGACGGAGAGGTTTTGTCCCGCAGTGGCTCACGGTCAGGCTGTCCTTCGTACAACCTCTCAGTCTCGTCGCAAGCTCCTCGCCAGCTCCCCTAGTAGGGGAGCCACTGGCGAGTCGGACGAGTTCACGCTGGACGCTGAAAGTCTGATAGGGCGTGAAAGGTAGTGCCTTGCTGTGAAGGTCAGGTGTTTTTAAGAGGGTTTCTTTTTGGATACACCTGTGTTATACTATAATGTGTTTTGATGACCCGCGCCCGGAGATGGGCGATGGAAATAGAGAATGGGCAGCAGAGAAAGGAAATATCACAACTATGGCACAGAACGACATCGGTATCGATCTTGGTACGACGACCATCATCATCGCGCAGGAGGGGCAGGGCGTCGTGCTCAACCAGCCCAGCGTGGTGGCGGTGGATACCCGCAAGAACTGCGTGCTTGAGGCCGGCGACAAGGCCCTTGCAATGGTGGGCCGCACGCCCAACTACATCTCCGCCATCTTCCCGCTGAAGGATGGCGTCATCAGCGACCACACCATGACCCGGGAGCTCATCTGCCGCTTCGTCAATCAGGTCTACAGCTCCCACATGGTCAAGCCCCGTGTGGCCGTCTGTGTGCCTGCCGCCATCACCGGCATCGAGAGCGACGCTGTGGTGGAGGCCGTCATGGCTGCCGGTGCGCGTCAGGTCTACCTCATTGATGAGCCTATCGCCGCAGCTCTCGGCTCCGGCATCGACATCACCGTGCCGGATGGCCGGATGATCATCGACATCGGCGGCGGCACCACCGACATCGCCGTGCTGAGCCTCGGCGGCAAGGTCAAGGCCACCAGCGTCCGCGTGGCCGGCAACCACTACGACGAAGAGATCCTGAAGTTCGTGCGCAACAAGTTCAGCATCGCCATCGGCCAGCGCACCGCTGAGAACCTGAAAAAGAACGTGGCCTGCTGCCCCCAGAAGGCAGATTTCAACGAGACCATGGAGATCAAGGGCCGCAGCCTGCTCACCGGCCTGCCCGTGCGCGTCAATGTCTCCACCGCCGACCTCTACGAGCCGGTCATGCGCCTGAGCGAGCAGATCGGCACCGCCGCCCATCAGGTGCTGGAGAAGACTCCTCCGGAGCTGGCCGGCGACATCTACCGCAACGGCGTCGTCCTCACCGGCGGCGGCGCACAGCTCCACGGCCTGCCTGAGTACCTGAGCCAGGAGCTGAAGGTGGAAGTGACCGTCTCGCCTGACCCCGTCAACTGTGTCGCGCTGGGTACGGCCATGAGCCTGCGTCTGGGTGACAAGCTGGAGACCGGCTTCATGGACGCCACCCCCCGCATGGGCCGCCGCTGAGAGGGAAGCGCTGTTCACAGAACCGTGAAAAACAACATGATTTTTGTTCATAGTTGTTGAATCGACCCGGAAAATATTGTATAATATCTTCAAATCGCTTTTTGCCGCCCGCCCCCCGGGCGGCAAAGAAAAAAGTAAATAGGAGGAAGACCATGGATTTAGGTTATGATGTGATCGTTACCATAACCGGTATTGTGCTGGTGTTTCTGATCCTCGTCCTGCTGATGGCTATCATCACGCTGGAGGGTAAAATCTTTGACGCCATGAACGGCAAGAAGGCAGCTGCCAAGGCTGCTTCTGTTGCAAAACCGGCTGCTCCTGTGAAACAGGCCGCTGCGCCCGCTCCTGCAAAGGCTGCTGCCCCGCAGGTCGAGGCCGGCATCCCCGGCGACGTTGTGGCAGCCATCATGGCAGCCATCTACTCTATGGGCAACGGCAAGTATGTGCTGAAGGCAGTCCGCCGCGGCAAGAATGGCTGGGGCAAGGCTGGCGTCAACGACACCACCGCACCCTTTTAACACAGGAGGAAAAACATGACTCAGTTTATTGAGACTCTGGTCGGTATTTTCCAGAGTTCCGGTTTTGCCAAGTTCGGTGAGCCGGGCGGCTGGCTGTACGCAGTGATGATCTGCGTAGGCTGCTTCCTGCTCTACCTCGCTATCGTCAAAGAGTTCGAGCCTCTGATCCTGCTGCCCATGGCTTTCGGCATGATCCTGGCCAACCTCCCCGGCAGCGGCGTCATCCATATGCAGTACTTCGTCGGTGACGGCCTCGAGCACCCGATGTGGGTCGAGATCCTGAACAACGGCGGTCTGGCTGACATGCTCTACATGGGCGTCAAGCTGGGCATCTACCCGCCGCTGATCTTCCTCGGCATCGGCACCATGACCGACTTCGCACCCCTGATCTCCAACCCCAAGAGCCTGCTGCTGGGCGCTGCCGCTCAGTTCGGTATCTTCGGCACTTACATGGGCGCTCGTCTGCTGGCCGCTACCGGTCTGGTGGACTTCACCCAGAAGCAGTCTGCCGCCATCTCCATCATCGGCGGCGCAGACGGCCCCACCGCTATCTTCGTCACCTCCCGTCTGGCTCCTGAGCTGCTGGGCTCCATCGCCGTCGCGGCCTACAGCTACATGGCTCTGGTGCCCGTCATCCAGCCCCCTATCATGAAGGCCCTGACCTCCAAAAAGGAGCGTACCGTCGTGATGAAGCAGCTGCGCGCCGTGACCAAGACCGAGAGGATCATCTTCCCCATCATGGTCACCATCATCGTCTCCCTCATCGTGCCGGATGCCGCCGTTCTGGTCGGTATGCTGATGCTGGGCAACCTGATGAAGGAGTGCGGCGTCGTGGATCGTATCCAGAAGACCGCCGGCAATGAGCTGATGAATATCATCACCATCTTCCTGGCTCTGTCTGTCGGCTGCACCACCTCTGCAAACACCTTCCTGAACAGCCGCACCCTGTTCATCATCGTGCTGGGCCTCATCGCATTCTCCTTCGGCACCGCTGCCGGTGTTCTCTGCGGCAAGGTCATGTATGTCCTGACCGGCGGTCAGGTCAACCCCCTGATCGGTTCCGCTGGCGTTTCCGCTGTGCCTATGGCTGCCCGTGTTTCTCAGAAGGTCGGCCAGAGCGAGAACCCCTCCAACTTCCTGCTGATGCACGCAATGGGCCCCAACGTGGCCGGTGTTATCGGTTCCGCCGTCGCTGCTGGTATCCTCATCAACATCTTCGGCTAAGCATTTCCTGAGATCTCCGCTCCATCGTGGTATTGACTGCGGTGGGGCGGTTTTTGTTTGCATTGTTTTTATGTACAACTTTTTTGAAATGTGATATACTATATTTTAAGTGATATATCCAGAAATGATTGAAAAGAACAGGTGAAACAATGGCAACAGATCTCGCACAACAATTCTGCGCTTTGCGTGATACGTATATCGAAAAGCAGTTCGGACGCCTGAACGATATGCAGCGGGAGGCGGTGTTCACCACCAACGGCCCCCTGCTCATCCTCGCGGGTGCAGGCAGCGGAAAGACCACCGTGCTGGTCAACCGCATCGCTAACCTCATCCGCTTCGGCTCGGCCCACGGCTCCAGGTGGACGCCCCGGGAGGTGACGGAGGACGATGTGAAAGTCCTGCGCACTGCCATCATGACCGGCACCGATGCCCCGTCGTGGCTGGACGGGATGCTGCGGAAGGACGCCGTCCGGAGCTGGAACGTCATGGCCATCACCTTTACCAACAAGGCCGCCGGTGAGCTGAAAGAGCGCCTGCGCCGGATGCTGGGTGGGGAAGAGGGCGACGAGGTGTTTGCCTCCACGTTCCACTCAGCCTGCGTCCGCATTCTCCGCCGCTGGGCCGAGGAGATCGGCTACCCCCGCAGCTTTACCATCTACGACAGCGACGACTCCCAGCGTGTCATGAAGACTGTGTACAAAGAGCTGAGCGTGGACGATAAGTTCTTCCCGGTCAAAAGCGCCATCA
>OGEK01001082.1_pt1 | contig 21528 bp, 20 predicted proteins | sample 1570641 | NCBI WGS metagenome assembly OGEK01 (sample SAMEA2582136, study PRJEB24529) | metagenome | biome: Human gut stool | place: China | collected 2011
GCGGCGGCGCGCACCTGCTCCTCCAGCGCGCTGGGGGCCAGCACCGGCCGCGCGTCGGTAAAGGACAGGGTGATGCCGTCCATGCTCAGCCCTCCTTGGCGTAGCGGGCGGCCATGTCCTCCAGGGTGGCCGGCTCCACCAGGGGGGCCTTGCCGTAGCTGCCGAACTCCACGATCAGGGTACCCACGGCCTCCTTCACGCCCCGGCGCATGGCGTCGGTGATCCGGGCCACGGCCCCCTCGTCGCCGGCGCCGTACATGACGGTGTCCATGATGGGGGCCAGGAAGGCCCGGGGGTCAAAGGCGTCCCTCTTCTCGTCCAGCAGCTTCCAGACGCCGCCCGCCTTGGGGTCGTCCTTCAGCTCCGGGTGGTCGCGGAACAGCTCCCGGAAGTTGCGGGTCACCGCCAGGCGGATGTCGGTGTCCACATTGATCTTGCCGATGCCGCAGGGGATGGCGGCCTTCAGCTCCTCCTTGGAGATGCCGTAGGCGTTCTGGATGTTCCCGCCCAGGGCGTTGATCTCCTCCACGATGTACCGGGGCACGGTGGAGGAGCCGTGGGACACCAGGGCGCCCTGGATGCCCTCGTGATTCATGCACTCCTTGATGGCGATGGGGATCTCGCGGCGCAGCTTCACGTCCTTGCCCTTGCTGGCGCCGTGCATGGTGCCGTAGCTGATGGCCAGGGCGTCCACCTCGGTCTTCTTGAAGAACTCAATGGCGGAGAGGGGGTTGGTGTAGGTGGAGTTGGCGGCAAAGACGTGGTCCTCCACGCCGGCCAGCACGCCCAGCTCGCCCTCCACGGACACGCCGCGGGCGTGGGCGTACTTGACCACCTCGCGGGTGAGCTCCACATTCTCCTCAAAGGGGAGGGAGGAGCCGTCGATCATCACGGAGGTGTACCCCCCCTCGATGGCGGCCACGCAGGAGTCGAAGTTCTTGCCGTGATCCAGGTGGAGCACCACGGGGATGGGGCTTTGCTCGGCGAACTTCTTCACCGCCTCGGCGATGTTGCGGGCCCCCTTCTTCTTGTCCTCCAGAGTGCCGTTGGCGAAATCCACCCGGCCGCCCATGAAGGCGTTGGCCAGGTCGGCCCCCTGCAAAATGGCCGGGGAGCGGAACATCTCGTGTACGGCGATGACCGCCTCGGCCTGGGCCACGGCGTTGACGTTGAAGGCCCCCTGGGCATAGCCGTATTTCACGGTGGCGTCCAGAACCGGACGCAGAGGTACCAGAGGCATAGCAATTCTCCTTTCGGTTATTCCCTTATCTTGTATAGACGGTGCGCCCGCCCACCACGGTGCGGGCCACCTGGTAATCGCCGTCCAGCAGGACCAGATCGGCGTCCTTTCCCACGTCCAGCTCCCCCTTGCCGGCCCAGCCCATGAGGCGGGCGGGGTTGGCGGTCATGAGGCGGGAGACGGTCTCCGCCCCCTCCCCGGTGAAGGCCATGAGGTTGCGCAGGGCCTGGGCCATGGTGAGGGTGGAGCCGGCCCGGACGCCGTTGGGCAGCTTGGCGTCCCCGTCCTCCACAATCACGTCGTTGACCCCCAGCTTGTAGCTGCCGTCGGGCAGGCCGGCGGCCATGATGGAGTCGGTGACGGCTACCACCCGGTCGTACCCCTTGGCCTTGAGGTAGAGGCGCACGGTGCCCGGGTGGAGGTGGCGGCCGTCGCAGATGGCCTCCACGTACACATCCCGCTCCAGGGCCACTCCGAAGATGGCGGGGTCGTGCTGGTGGAACAGGCGCATGGCGTTGCCCAGGTGGGTGACGGAGCGGACGCCCGCCTCCACACATTCCACACACTGGTCGTATCCCGCGCCGCTGTGGCCCATGGCGCAGACGATGCCCATGGCGTTGAGGCGGGGGATCAGCCCAGGCACGCCGGGGATCTCGGGGGCCAGGGTGGTATAGCGCACGTGGCCGCCGGAGGCCTTCTGATACTTGGCAAAGAGCTCCGCGTCGGCGGTGTGCATCAGCAGGTGCTCGGGCATGGCCCCCTTGTACTCGGAGGACAGGCAGGGGCCCTCCAGGTGGACGCCCAGCAGGGCCGCCCCGCCGCAGGGGCCGCCCTCGATGACCTGTCTGGCCTGCTCCATGCACCAGAGGGTCTGCTCCGGCGTGTCGGTGAGCACCGAGCACAGCCAGCCGGTGACGCCCTGGGAGGCGAAGAACCGGCCGATGGCGCGCAGGCCCTCGGCGTCGGCGGCGTTCACGTCCACCCCTGCGGCGCCGTGGGTGTGCAGATCCAGAAAACCGGGCAGCACCCGCAATCCGGCGGCGTCCACCTCCGGCAGGCCCTTCTCATTGTGGTGCCCGCGGCTCAGGGCGGTGATGCGCCCGTCCTCCACCGCCATGTCCAGGGGGATGAAGGCCCCGTTCCACAGGACGGAGCCGTTTTTCAGATAAAAGGAGTTGTCCATGGCGGCCTCCTCAATAGGCCGTCTGGGCGGCGTTGGCGTTGACGTAGAGCAGGGCGTCGGGGTGGTTCTGGGCCAGGGTGGCGGGGAACGCGGCGGTCACCTCGCCGTAGGCCGCCCGGCGGCACACGGCCCGGTGCCAGTCCCGGAACACGCCCAGGCGCAGCTTCCGCGCCCCCAGAATCTCTTTCATGCCAATGGTGACGCACTTCCTGGGCATATCCTCCAGCGCGCCGCCTAGGTCGCCCACGCAGTTGGTGGCCCTCGTCTCCGGGTGGATGTCCAGCACCCGGGTGGGGAGCTGGGCGAACTGTTCAGCCGTCAACTCCGGCTGGGGCTCGTTGAAGGCCAGGTGGCCGGTGATGCCGATGCCGCCGAAGGCGATGTCCACGCCGCCCAGCTCCTCGATCAGGGCGGGGATGCGGCCCAGGTCGTTGGGATCGGGGAAGACCCGCTGCTCCTCGGGCATGAGCAGCTCCGGGGCGATCTTGCCATATACCTCCCGGGCCATGAAGCCCCGGAAGGACAACGGGTTCTTCTCGGCGATCCACTGGCCGTCGTCGGTGAGGTACTCGTCCATGTTGATGAACCAGCAGTTCTTCAGGGAGAGCTGCTCCCGGTTGACCAACCGCACAAAGATGGGGTACTGCCCCACCGGCCCCACCGGGCAGATAAAGACGGTGGGCTTTCCGGCGGCGTTGTTGGCGCGGATGGCAGCGCACATCTCGGCGGCCATCTCGTAAAAGACCTCGCCGGAGTCGCCCAGCTTGAGGATGGGGAGCTTGGCGCCCTTGCCCAGCTCCTGGGCGGAAATATGATAGTAGTCCATAGTCGTACCTCCTTTTGTCATTGAAACAGGTGCTCCAAATTCATCTGGCGGATCATCTTGACGATCTCCTTGGTGCGGGAGCAGCCGAACTTGCCCAGCAGGCCCTTGATCTGGGTCTTAATGGTCACCACCTCCACGCAGCGGAGCCTGGCGATCTCCGCCACCTTCTTGTCCTGGAGCAGCAGCTTGACCAGCTCGTGCTCCGCCGGCGTCAGGTGGGCCACGTTGTTGATGAAGAAAATCAGGGAGCGCTCGCTGCGGCGCAGACGGGCGTACTCCTGCATGACGGTGTTCTGGATCTTTGGGTCCAGCTCCGCCCGCCCCTCGCTGGCCCGGCGGATGTGCTCCAGCAGCCTCTCCTCCTCACAGCCCTTCACCACATAGTCCACCGCGCCGGTGCCCATGGCGCTGGTGATCATGTCGTCGGTCTCATGGGCGGTGAGGAACAGGATTTTGACCTCCGGGTGCCGCGCCGTGATGACCTCGGCGGCCCGGATGCCCGCGTCGATGGTCTCCATCTCGATATCCATCAGAATCACGTCGCAGGGGACGGTGTCCGCCAGGGAAGCGATCTCCTCTCCGGAGGCGGCGGAGCCCACCACCTCCATATCGCTCTGGGCGGAGACCACGTCGCAGAAGTCCTCCCGCAGCAGGGGGAAGTCCTCCGCCACCATCACCCGGATTGTCTTTGCCATTGTGTGATCACTCCTTCTGACGGGGGTCGTAGAGGGGCAGCATGATCTGGAACCGGGCCCCCTCCCCGTCGCGGCTCTCCAGGCGCAGGCGGCCCAGGTGGCTGCGGACGATCTTCCGCACATAGTACAGGCCCATGCCCCAGTTGTAATTGGTGTTTTTGCTGGTGACAAAGGGCTCGAAAATCTTGCCCTGGCGCTCCGGCGGGATGCCCGGGCCGTTGTCCTCCACCTCCAGCACGGTCCACATGCGCTCGGCGCGGACACGAAGCACCACCTGCGGCTCCTCCCGCCCCGCCTGAACGGCCGCCTCATACCCATTGCACAGCAGGTTGCACACCGCCTCGCTCAGGTGGCTGAGATCCGCCAGCACCAATCGGTCGGTGCCCACATCCAGGCGAACCGGCTGGCCGGGGTACTTGCCGTGAAACCGCTCCACCGCCGCCTCCACCAGCCCCTCCACCGGCACGGCCGTGAGGGCAATGGAGTTGTTCTTGACCGTGCGGTAGAGCTCGTCCATCCGCCGCAGCATTCCCTCGTTCAGCTCGTTGAGCTGAACGGCGCAGGCGCGCACCTGCGCCATGTCCGGAGGGTCCCCCGCCAAAGCCCGGGACAGCTTCTTGTGGAGCACCCGGCTGGACAGGAGCTGGTTCTTTACCCCGTGGACAAAGACGGATACTCCGGTGCCCGCCGCGTCGAACTTCCGCTTGAGGATCATATCCTGCCGGGTGTCGTCATAGGTAAGCTGGGTATAGCGCACCAGATTGTAGCTGCCCAGCACCACAAAGAACACCGTGCACAGACCCAGGATGATCCACCCCAGGGCGGGCAGCGCCCCGCTGATGTAGCTGCTGATGCCCAGGCGGATATACTCGGAGATGAACATGTTGTAGATCTGTGCCGGGTCCTTGCTGGCGTAGAGCAGGTAGAGGGTGGAGATACTGGCGAAGGAGAGCAGCACATAGCGGGTGTTGCGCTTGAAAACTGGCATGGTGGTGGCATGGTACTCCTGGAAAAACAGCAGACCCGCCGCCGCCAGATAAAGGATGATCCAGGCCAGCGAAACGTGAATGGTCAGCGGCAGGAGCCAGAAGCGCCCACTCACCACCGTGCGAAACACGGCCGGATAATAATAAACGAGGGACAATGCCGGTACCACACATGCCGCAAGGCGCAGGCTTTTCATCCTGCGCCGGAGGGCCGGGATCATGGTGGCCTCCAGTGCGGCCTGTAGGGCAAACAGGGGAAACAGGGAGCGGCCTACTGCCACCACATAGCCCAGCCGGTCCATAGGGATTGGAAGCGCATGGAGCCACACCTGCAGCTTTGGAACCAGAAACAGGAACTCCCGCTGTTGGGCTGCTGTGCCGCCGATGGCCGCGATATAGACAATGATGCCCGCAAACATGACCAGGTTACACACACTCATGCCCAGCAAATACAGGGAGAGCGAGTCCTTACGCCGCAGAGCCACATACAGCGATGTGGCCAGACACAGTATCAGTACGAGAATCAGCACGGTGCCTCTCCCCCCTGCGTGGATTCAGTTCTTTATTATATCGCGTTCTCTCCGCCAGTGCAACGCATAACACAAAGAGCGCCGGGGCTCCGCCAAATACGGAGCCCCGGCGGGGTTGGCAGTCATTTACTTCGCGGCGCTGTAGGCGTCGTAAGCCTCCTGCATTACATCAAAGAGCACATAGTCCTCCACAGGAACATTCTCGGTAATGGTGCCATTATCCAGGAAAATGCCCTGCTGGGTCTCATAGACCGTCTTGATGGCATCCATGTCGCCGCAGACCTCGGTGATGGTCTGCCAGTCGGCCTCGCCAACTGCGGCCAGCATGGTGTCCTCGGGGGCGTCCAGCTCCTTGGCCAGCAACTTGGCCATCTCCTCGGGATGGGCAGCGCGCCAGTCATGAGCCTTGTCCAGGGCCTGGGCAAAACGCACCAGGATGTCGTGGTTGGCCTCGGCGTACTCAGGGGTACAAATGTAGCTGGAGGGGAAGATGGCGCTGTCCAGGAAGTCGGCGTTGGTGCCCAGATCCACGTAGTTGTCGCCCAGAGCGTTCTGCAGGGTGACGGTATTGGGGGACCAGGAGGCGGCGGCGTCAATCTGCCCGGAGATCATGGCGGTGGTCATACCGTCCACGGTCATCTCTACAGTGTTGATATCATCCATGGTCATGCCGGCACGGGCCAGGGCCTGCTCCAGAATAATCTCAGAGGAGGTACCGGAGGACACAGCAACGGTCTTGCCCTTCAGATCCTCGATGGTTTCAATGCCCTTGGCCTTGTTGCCCACCACCACATCGGACAGGGAGGTGGTGTGATCCATCTGGAAGATTTTTGCCTCGCCCTGAATGCACAGCTTATGGGCACCGTGGCCGATCTGGGAAATGTCAATGTCGCCGGAGGCCATGGCGGCGATTTCGGCGGGGCCGCCCTGGAACTCAAAGGTCTCAACGGTCAGGCCCACTTCCTCAAAGTAGCCCTGCTCAATGCCCACAAACAGGGAGCCGGCGGAGCCCAGGTTGGGCATGTACGCCACGCGGACGGTGGCGGGCTCATAGGTGGGGGTGTCGGCCGCGGGGGTCTCGGTGCCGATGGCAGGGGACTCGGTGTTGGGCGCTGGGGACTCATTGTTGGCGGGAGTCCCGCAGGCGGCCAGGGAGAATACCATTCCGCAGGCCAGTGCAAGAGAGAGCAGTTTCTTCTTCATGATAGTTCCTCCTTAATTATTTATGATGATCCGGCTCATCCCGGAACAATCATACTTACTTGCGGACAGAGAGGTACTCCTGATAGACCTGACTCCAGATGTGATTCTTCAGTTCCAGGAATCGAGGACTCATCTTGGTCTCCTGATCGCGGGGATAGGGGATGTCGATGTCCACAATCTCCTTGACACGGCCGGGGCGGGCACACATGATGACCACCCGCTGGGCCAGAATGATGGCCTCCTCTACGTCGTGGGTGATGAAGAAGCAGGTCTTCTGCTCCTTCTCCCAGGTGTTGAGCAGCTCCTGCTGGAGTTGGGTACGGGTCTGTGCGTCCAGGGCGCCGAAAGGCTCATCCATCAGCAGCACCTTGGGATTGACCGCGTAGGCGCGGGCGATGGCGACGCGCTGCTTCATGCCGCCGGAGAGCTCTTTGGGGTAGGCCTTGGCGAAGCCCTCCAGATCCACCATCTTCAAATACTTGTGGGCCAGCTCCTCGGCCTCCTCCTTGCTCTTACCCTGGAGCTTGAGCCCAAACTGGACGTTCTTCTCCACGGTGAGCCAGGGAAACAGGGCATACTGCTGGAACACGATGCCACGGTCGGGGCCGGGCCCTGTAACCTCTGCGCCATCTACCAAAACCTTGCCCTCGGTAGGGGTCTCCAGTCCGCCGATAATATTGAGCAAGGTGGACTTACCGCAGCCGGAAGGGCCGACAACACAGATAAACTCATTTTCATGAATATCCATATCCACGCCGTTGAGGGCCACCATCTCACCGTTGCGGCCGTTAAACTTCTTGACGACGTGGTCGATATGTACCTTTACTGCTGAATGGTTTCCTGCCATCCCGTAAACCTCCTCTCAAGGAATTTCACAATCTTCTCAAAGCAGATGCCGATAATACCCAGAAGAATGATTCCCATGAGCATTACGTCCATCTGGTAGTATCCATTGGCCTGCTGAATCATCATGCCGATGCCCTTGTCGCCGCCCACAATCTCAGAGGCCATCAGAGTGGTCATAGAGGTGGACAGGCCCAGCCGGGCCGCGACCAGGATGAAGGGAGTGGAGGCCGGGATGGTGATTTTAAAGAAAATATCCTTCTGCTTGGCGCCCAGTACACGGGCCGCCTTGATCAGGGTGGTGTCCACTCCCTTGACGCCCTGATAGATGGTGATAACCATGACCAGGAACGCGGCGATGAAGATGACGGTGACCTTACTGACCTGGCCTACACCCAGTGCTGCGATGATCAGGAACACATAGGCCAGCGGGGGGATGTTGCGGATAAACTGAATCCAGGGCTCCACCACGTGGCGAAAGGGGTCATACCACGCCATGAGGAAAGCCACCGGGATAGATACTACAAACGCGATGGCAAAGCCGGACAGTACACGGGACAGACTGGCCCACACATGGCCCCACAAAACGCCGCTGGCGGCCTTACTGATAAAGGCATCCACCACAGCTTTCGGTGTAGCGAACACCAGTGGCCACGTATAGGCGGCGAACAGCCAGATTGCAATCGCAACGGCCAGTGAAATGAGCACCCATACCCAGTTGGGTATTTTGCTCCAGAAAGACGATTTTTTCAGTCGCATCGAAACCGAGCCTCCTTTGTTGCTTTTCAGTATACAAAAACCAGCCGGTTTCGAAAAGTATGAAGTTTTATCATACTTTCTCCGGCGCTGCATCAAAAACCCGGCCGGAGCAAACGCTCCGGCCGGGTTCATTGGGAACCGCAGGTTCAGAACAGCCGCGCCATGGACGGCAGCTCCGGCCCCAGCAGGGGCCGGCACCAGCCGCAGAAGGCTTCGGTCACGTCGGTTCCGCCGGCGGCGAGGTACTCCGCCGGGAGCACCCGCTCGCCCAGCATGACCTCCTCGATGGGCACCAGGAAGGTCTCGCAGCGGTAGGGCGCGGAGGACAGGCGGCGGAAGGCCACCATCTGCCCCGTCTCCCCGGCCAGCACCGCCCGGCAGGCCGCGCGGCCCGCCTCCTCTGCTTCGGCGGCATCCACCGGGGACTGCCAGGCGATGGAGGCCCGGGCCAGGATGCCCGGCTTCTCGCTGCGGGCCTTGATGCCCAGCCGCCGCACCACCATCTGCGCCAGATGGGAGGACACATCTCCGAAGTACGTGGAGCGCCCGGTCTGGAAGATGGGGGGCACGATGGGCTTGCCCTCGTCGTCGTGGAGACCCTCGCTGGCCACCACGACCACGCCGCCCAGCTTGCGGTACATATCGCCCACCCTGTCCAGGAACTCGTCCTCATGAAACGGCCGCTCGGGAGGGTAGAGCAGGTGGGGCGCGTCGCCCTCCTGCTCCCGGGCCAGGGCGGCGGCGGCCGTGGTCCAGCCCGCGTTGCGGCCCAGAGCCTCCAGCACCACCACGTGGATGGGCAGGCTGCGCACGTCCACCCCCAGTTCCCGCACCGTGCCCGCCATGTAGCGGGCCACGCTGCCGAAGCCGGGGCAGTGGTCAGTGACAGCGATGTCGTTGTCCATGGTCTTGGGGATGCCCATGACGGAGATCCCCCTGTCCCGGCACACCGCCGCCAGCTTGCCGCAGGCGTCCATGGTGCCGTTGCCGCCGTTCATCAGCACGTAGCGGATGTGCTTCTCCGCCAGAATATCCGCCATGCGGGCGTAGTCCTCCGCCTCCAGGGCATCCCGGGAGGTGCCGATGGCGGTGGCGGGGGTGGTGGGCAGCCGCTCCAGCTCCTCCTCGGGCACAGAGCCGAAGTCCAGCAGCTTCTCCTTCAGCAGTCCGCCGGTGCCGCCCACAGCGCCGTAAACATGCTCCACCAGGCCGCTGGCCTGGGCCTCCCGGACCGCCCCATACAGGGAGCAGTTGAGCACGGCGGTGGGGCCGCCCCCGTGAATGATGGTCAGGTTCTCCTTCAATGGGGTTCCCTCCTCGTTTTCAGTCCATTTCGTCTCATTATAATGCCGTCCGCCAAAATCCACAAGGAGGATTTCTCGTCATACCTTTTGACAAAGAAGGGGGTGCGCACCGGGCTGGCGCGCACCCCCCTCTTAAACTCCGCTACCGGGCCGCACGGGCGGCCAGGGCCACCCAGCCGTTCTGCTCCCGCCGCTCAAACACGGCCAGGCCATTCCGCTCCAGAGCGGCCTCCACTTCGCCGGCCCGGGTGTCGATGATGCCGGAGCACAGGAACACCCCGTCCGTGTCCAGGAATTCCCCCGCCCGGGCGGACAGGGGTATGATCACGTCGGCCACGATGTTGGCCAGCACCAGGGCGTACTTCTGCCGGGCCAGCTCGGCCACCAGGGCCCCGTCGGTGAGGACGTTGCCCGCCCGCACGTTATAGCGGTCCCGCCCGATGCCGTTGAGAGCGGCGTTCTCGTAGGCCACATCCACCGCCTTGGGATCGATATCCACTGCCGCCGCCGCGGAGGCCCCCAGGACCAGGGCGGCGATGGAGAGGATACCGCTGCCGCAGCCCAGATCCAGCACCGGCTTTCCGGGGACGGTGTACTGCTCCAGCCCCATGAGGCAGAGCTGGGTGGAGGCGTGGCTCCCGGTGCCGAAGGTAAGGCCGGGATTGAGGTACAGGGGCGCCTTCCCCGCCGGGACGGGCTCTCCCCGCTCCCACTCGGGCACGATGTAGAGCCTCTCCCCCACCGGCATGGGCTTGTAGTACTTCTGCCAGGAGTGGGCCCAGTCGTTGTCCCCCAGGCTGGCGAGCGAATAGGGCTGGTCGATGCCCGCCAGCCATCCCTCAAGCTGCTTTCTGCCGTCGGCGTCGTCGGTGATGTAGAACTTCACCCGGCAGACGCCCTTCATGCGGGCCAGCAGGCCGTCGTCCACGTAGTCCCAGTACTGGCGGTTCTGCTCCAGGAAGGTCTTGAAGTCCTCCTCGTCCTCGATGGCCAGCCCGGTGACCCCGTTGCCGGTGAGCCGGGCGCACAGGGCGTCCAGCTCCGCCTCGGTGGTGTCCAGGGTCACTTCCAGCCACTTCACGTCCTCCATCAGCGGTGCCTCCCCAGGAAGAACAGGGCCACGGTGCCCGGGCCGGAGTGGGCGCCGATGACGGGGCCCACGTTGTTGAGCACCACGGTCTGCACGCCGAAGCGGCGCTTCACGTCCTCGGCCACCTTGTTGGCGTCCTCCTCGCAGTCGCCGTGGCTGATGAAGACGGTCTGGCCCGCGGGGTCGATGGCGGTCTCCGCCATGTGGTCCACCAGGGCCTTGAGGGATGCATTGCGGCCCCGGGCGGTGCCCACCTTTGTCAGGTGGCCCTCGTCGTCCACATGCATGACAGGCTTGATGGACAGCATGGTGCCCAGTACGGCGGTCGCGGAGGAAATGCGGCCGCCCCGCTTGAGGAAGTGGAGGTCGTCCACCGTAAACCAGTGGCACAGGTGAAGTTTGTTCTCCTCCAGCCAGTCCCGCACCGCGCCGATGCCCCTGCCCTCGTTCTTCATGCGGGCGGCGTACCACACCAGCAGGCCCTGGCCCAGGGAGGCGCACAGGGAGTCCACCACATACACCTTCCGCTCCGGATACTGCTCGGAGAGCTCCTGGGCGGCGATCTGGGCGGAGTGGCAGGTGGCGGACAGGCCGGAGGAGAAGGCCACCACCAGCACGTCCCTCCCCTCCTTCAGGTGGGGCTCTATGGTCTCGGTGAAGTCGGACACATTGACCGCCGAGGTGGTGGCCATCTCCCCCTCCCGGAGCTGGCGGTAGAAGTCCTTCGGGTCGATCTCCCGGTTGTCCGGCCAGTTGCGGTAGGTCTTGTTCCTCATGGTAAAGGACAGGGGCAGCACCTCCACCCCCAGTTCCTTTACCAGCGCGTCCGTCAGATCGGCCGACGAGTCGGTCAGCAGGACATAATCATTCATCTGCAAATTACCTCCAGTATTCACACATACCGGGCACGCCCGGTTATTTTCGGTTCTTCTCCGGCTGGGGCCGCCGCTCCCGCAGCAGTTCCAGAATCCGCTGACAGGCCAGCCGGTCGGCATAGCTGCGCAGAGCGAGGGCCAGGGCCAGGCCGGGCAGCTCCTCCGCCTCGGCGCTGCCGTCCAGGCTGCCCGCCGTCACGTCCAGCGCCCGGTCCAGCTCCTCCCGAAACTGTTCGTACAGCTTCTGGGGCGGCCGCCCCTCCGACGCGGCAGCCAGCAGCAGCCCCGCGTCCTTCACCGAGAGCACCTGCTTGAGGGCGCACAGGGCGGTCAGATAGGCCAGGTGGGTGCGGGAGTACCGCTTTCCCTCGGCCCGGGGCATGGCCCCGTCCTTGATGTAGTTGTTGACCATGGCGGAGGTAAGGCTCTCCCCCTCCCCATAGTGGATGAGCTGACGGGGCATATAGGAAATGAGCTGGTCCATATACAGGCCGATGTCGGGAAATGCCTCCCACTCCACCGGGCGCTCACGCTCGAGGCGCTCCTTCAGCTCGCGGATTTCCTCCACGGACGCCTCCTCCTTTCTGGTTTCAAACATGACGTATCAAAATATTGGTATTATTATATCACATCGGTTTTCGGTAAGTAAAGGCCCGCAGGGCATGAAAAAGGGCCGCTATGGTCACATAACAAAATTATGTGACCATAGCGGCCCCCGATGCGGTTACATCTCCCAGTCGGCGTAGTCCTCCGCCTCGGAGTCGTCCACAGCGGCGGTGGACAGGCCGGGCAGCATGCCTCTCAGCTTGGCCACCACGGCCATGATCTTGTCCCAGTAGAGCACCGCCGCATAGAGCAGTGCGCCCAGGACAGCCAGCAGGGAAAAGAGCTTCACAAGGGCCCCGAACAACTTCTTCATGGACAGAAAGCCTCCTTCTGCGTTGACACTCTGTGCCGTATGCTTCCAGTGTACACGTTTCCGGTGCAAAATACAAGTGTCCCCTCCCACTTTCTTGAAACTTTTTTCCCTTGTAATTTGAGGCAAAATAGAATACAATAAGAGAACAAATGGGATCCATTCTGCCCCCGCTCCGGCGGGTGTACGCTTGCATTTTCCCACGGAAAGGAAGGATGCGTCCATGAAGCTCCAAACCGAAAAGGGCGAGATCACCATCAGCAGCGACGTGTTCACCAACATCACCGGTGCGGCTGCCACCAACTGCTACGGCGTCAAGGGCATGGCGATGCGCTCCAAGACGGACGGTCTGGTGCATCTGCTGCGCCGGGAGTCCATGGGTAAGGGCGTCAAGGTCACTTACAACGAGGACTCCTCCGTCTCCATCGAGCTGCATATTATGGTGGACAACGGGGTGAACCTGATGGCGGTGAGCCGCTCCATCATGAGCGAGGTTCGCTATATCGTCAGCCGCACCACGGGCGCCGAGGTGCGCAGCGTGGATGTGTGCATCGACTCCATGGTCATCGGCTGAAACGGCCCGCGCCCATCGAAAGGAAGGAACAACCGATATGAGAGAGAGCATTGACGGAGCGTCGTTTGCCCAGGCCATGATTCACGCGGCGGCCTCCCTCAATCTGCAGAAGCAGCAGATCAACGAACTGAACGTCTTCCCCGTGCCCGACGGGGACACCGGCACCAACATGAGCCTGACCCTCGGCACCGCCGCGGCGGAGCTGCGCAAGAAGCAGCCCCACACCGTGGGCGAGGCCGCCGCCACCAATGCCTCCGCCCTGCTGCGGGGCGCCCGGGGCAACTCCGGCGTCATTCTGTCCCTGCTCTTCCGCGGCTTTGCCAAGGCGGTCAAGGACAAGGACACCATCGACGGCCGCGATCTGGCCATCGCCCTGGACTTCGGCGTGGCCGCCGCCTACAAGGCGGTGATGAAGCCCGCCGAGGGCACCATCCTCACCGTCTCCCGCCTGACGGCGGCCAGGGCCGCCGACGCAGCCCGCCAGACCCCCAACGACCCGGAGGCCGTGCTGGAGGCCGCCATCGCCGAGGGGCAGCTCGCCCTGGAGCACACCACCGAGATGAACCCCGTCCTGAAGAAGGCCGGTGTGGTGGACGCCGGCGGCAAGGGCTTCCTGGTGATCCTCCAGGGCATGCTGGACTCCCTGCGGGGCGTGCCCATGCCCGAGGGGGACGGCGAGGGGGAGGCGAAGGTGGAGAGCAAGACCGACTATGCGGCCATTGCCGCGGAGGAGATCACCTTCACCTTCGACACCGTGTTCATTGTCCGCAAAACCTCTCCCCACAAGGGGCTGGAGGCCTTTGAGGCCTATCTGAACAGCATCGGCGACAGTCTGGTCATCGGCGAGGACGACGACTGCTTCAAGGTCCACGTCCACACCGACATTCCCGGCGCTGCCCTCACCGAGGCTCAGAAGTACGGCACCCTGGAGCTGGCCAAGATTGAGAACATGCGCACCCAGGCGGAGGATCTGGCCGCCGGCCGCCACATCCAGAGCACCGACGATCTGGACGCGGTGGAGGCCGAGCTGGAGGGGAATCACGGGGCACGGAAGATCGCCCCGCCGGAGAAGAAGTACGGCGTGGTGGCCGTGGCGGCGGGCGACGGCCTGGCCGCGGTATTCCGCGATCTGGGGGCCGACGGCGTCATTAGCGGCGGCCAGACCATGAACCCCTCCACCGACGACATCCTGCGGGAGATCGACGCTACCCCCGCCGAGGTGGTCTTCGTCCTGCCCAACAACAAGAACATCATCATGGCGGCCGAGCAGTGCGTCCGCCTGGTGGAGGGCAAGCAGGTGGTGGTGCTCCCCACCAAGACGATCCCCCAGGGCATCTCCGCCCTGATGGTGATGGACCCCGAGGCGGAGGTGGAGGACAACCGCGCCGCCATGGCGGAGGCCATCGGCCGGGTGCACACCTCCGAGATTACCTACGCCGCCCGGGATAGCGACTTCGACGGCTTTGCCATCAAGCGGGGCGACTACCTGGCCCTGACGGAGCACCAGCTCTTCGGCACTGACCGCAAGCTGGAGAAGCTGCTCCGCCGTCTGGCGGAGGCCGAGGCCCAGCAGAGCGCCGAGTTTATCAACATCTTCTACGGCGAGGATGTCAGTGAGAAGGAGGCCCAGAAGGCCCTCAAGCTCTTTACCGAGTGTTGTCCCAACGCCGAGATCACCCTGCTTTCCGGCGGTCAGCCTGTCTATTACTATATGATCTCCGCCGAATAAGCCCACGCAAACAAGAAAAAGGTACGCCCCGCGGGGCGTACCTTTTTTGTGTTTCTGCATCAGAGCACCTTGGACAAAAACTCTCTGGTGCGCTCCTCCTTCGGATTGGCAAAGAAGGCGTGGGGCTCGTTCTGCTCCAGGATATGGCCGCCGTCCATGAACAGGACGCGGGTGCCCACCTCCCGGGCAAAGCCCATCTCGTGGGTGACCACCACCATGGTCATGCCCTCGTCGGCCAGCTCCTTCATGACCTCCAGCACCTCGCCCACCATCTCGGGGTCCAGGGCGGAGGTGGGCTCGTCAAAGAGCATGACCTTGGGCTTCATGGCCAGGGCGCGCACAATGGCGATGCGCTGCTTCTGGCCGCCGGAGAGCTGGTTGGGATAGGCGTCCGCCTTGTCCTCCAGGTTGACCCGCTTCAGCAGGGAGAGGGCCAGCGCGTCGGCCTCCTCCTGCCCCATGAGCTTGGTCTTGACCGGGGCCAGGGTGATGTTCTTGCGGATGGTCATGTTGGGGAAGAGGTTGAAGTGCTGGAACACCATGCCCATCTGGCGGCGGATGGCGTCGATATCCACCTTGGGATCGGTGATGACGGTGCCGTCAAAGGTGATGGTGCCCTTGGTGGGCTGCTCCAGCAGGTTGAGGCAGCGCAGGAAGGTGGACTTTCCGGAGCCGGAGGGTCCGATGACGACCACCTTCTCCCCCTGCTCGATGGTCTCGGAGATATCGTCCAGAACCAGGTTCTTTCCAAAGCGCTTGGTCAGGTGTTCAACGGCGATCACTTTCCCTCAGCCTCCTTTCCATTTTGGCAAAGATGACGGAAAGTACCTTCGTAATGCAGAAGTAGACGACGGCAATGATAATCAGCGGCGGCATGGCGTCCATGGTACGGCTCTGTACCGTGGAATATGCCTTGGTCAGGTCGGTCATACCGATGTACCCCACTACGGCGGTCTCCTTCACCAGCACAATAAACTCGCTGGCATAGGTGGGCAGGCAGTTCTTGATGCCCTGGGGGAAGATGATGCTCCACATCGTCTGTCCGTGGGTCAGGCCCAGGCTGCGTCCCGCCTCCATCTGCCCCTTGTCCACCGCAAGGATGCCGGAGCGGAAAATCTCCGCCGTATAGGCCGCGGAGTTGAGGCCGAAGGCGATGATGCCCACCGCTGTCTTGTTGGTCCAGGTGACCAGCACCACGAAGTAAATAAACATGAGCTGCACCACCACGGGGATGCCGCGGATGACGTCGATGTACGCCTTGGCAGGGCCGCGCAGAATCCTGTACCGGGAAATTTTCATCAGACAGAGGAGCATTCCCAGCACCGTGCTGATGCAGATGGCGCCGAGGGTAATGGCCAGTGTGTTCCCCAGGCCGGAGAGATAGAGCTTCCAGCGGTCGGCGGCGACAAACGCCAGGTAGAAGCGGTCACCCAGCTTGGCAAGCTCCTGTAGAAACAGCTCCACCGAAAAACCTCCTTTTTCGTTTTTTCCAAAACACAGGGAGAGCCTGCGCCGCCCAATGCGGCGCAGGCTTTCCACTTTTTAGTTGGCCTTGCTTATTTCAGCACCACGATCGCCTGGGTGGCCTCGTAGTACTCGTTGGTGAAGTCCATCACCTGCTGCTTCTCCTCGGTGATAGAGATGCCGGCGGCCAGGAAGTCCACCTTGCCGCTTTGCAGGGCGCCGGGCAGGGCGTCGAAGTCCATGTTCTCAATCTCCAGATCATAGCCCATGGTGGCGCACAGGTACTTGGCGTAGTCGATATCGAAGCCCATCAGGGTCTCGCCGTCGTCGCCCACGTACTCAAAGGGCTCGAACTCGGCATTGGTGCCCATGGTCAGGGTGCCCTTGGACTCATAGGAGGGCAGCTCGGGCAGCTCTACATCCTCGTTGGAAATGTGCTTCTGCACCAGCAGGTCGTAGGTGCCGTTCTCGTTCAGGGTCTCCATGGCGGCGTTGAACTCCTCGGTGAGCTCGGAGCCCTTGGGCAGGCCGATGGCATAGGCCTCCTTGGTGTCGGAGGCGGCGAAGGGCAGGATCATCATTTTGTCGGCGTTGGCCTCCACCAGCTTCTGGGCGGGCAGGGAATCCACCACCACGCAGTCCACGCGGCCGTTGAGCAGCTCCATGCCGCAGGCAGTGACCGCCTTGAAGCGGCTGACTGTGGCATCGGGGTAAGTATCGCTCACCAGTGCGTCGCCGGTGGTGCCCTCCTGTACCGCGATCTTGGCGGTAGCCAGGGCGTCAGCGGAGGTCCAGTTGGCGGGACTGTCGGCGGCGGGAGCGCCGCTTTCTGCCACAGGGGGCGTGCTGCCGGCGGGGGTTTCGTTGGTGTCGTCGCTGCCTCCGGAGCAGGCGGTCAGCAGACCGAGGGACAGAACTGCGGTCAGGCCGAGGGCGGCCAGCTTCTTACTTTTCATAGTGCATTCTCTCCTATTCCTTGTGTGCCCTGCGTGGGCTTTTTTGATGTTTTTATTATACATCATATTCATAAAAATGCAATATTTATTCATTCGTCAAAGCACACAAAAAAGAACGGGCGGAGCCATGCGGCTCCGCCCTTTTGTCCAATCAGAGAGGAATTTAACCCTTGGTAGCGTGGAAGAACAGGAAGTTGCCCAGCGGGGTGTAGTACATACCGTGGACATCGTCCGCCACCATGTAAGGCTGAGAGTAATAATACAGGGGGGCAATGGCCTGGTCCTCGCCCACGAGCAGATCCTCGGCCTGGTGCATCAGCTCCATACGGCCAGCAGCGTCGGAGTCGCTCAGGACCTTGGTCATGATGGCGTCGTACTCCGCGTTGGAGTAGTGAGCGTCGTTGTTGCCGTTGTCGGTCATGAACATATCCAGGAAGGACACGGGGTCGTTGTAGTCGGCAATCCAGCCGTTGCGGCAGATGCTGTAGTCGCCCTTGGAACGGGTCTCCAGGAACACGTTCCAGTCCTGGTTATTCAGAGTGACCTCAACGCCCAGGACGTTCTTCCACATGGACTGGAGGGCCTCGGCCACGGCCTGGTGCTTGTCGTCGGTGTTGTACAGGTAGGTGGTCTCGGGGAAGCCCACGCCGTTCTCATAACCGGCCTCGGCCAGCAGCTTCCGGGCCTCCTCGCAGTTGGCCTCATAGTCGTCCTTGGACACGCTCCAGTAGCTGCCGCCCACGGTGCGGAAGTCGTCGCCGGAGGTACCCTCGGCGTCTACCACGCTTACGGGCACCCAGGCGTCAGCGGCAATCTCGCCGGCCTGCGTCACTTGCTCCACGATGTAGTTGCGGTCGATAGCCAGGGAGAAAGCCTTGCGCACCAGGGGATTGTTGAAGGGCTCCTTGGTGTTGTTGAAGCAGGCGTAGTAGCTGCCCAGATAGTCGCCGGGGATCACGGTGCCGTCAGTCAGCAGCGTGGCCATCTCATCCGGGGGAGGATTCTGCATGTAGTCCAGGTCGCCGTTCTTGAACGCGGTGAGCTGGGCGTTGGCATCGTCCATCAGCTTGAAGGTCAGCTTCTCCAGGGTGATGTTGGAGGCATCATAGTAGTTCTCGTTGGGCACCATGACGATCTCGGCGTCGTGGGTCCAGGAGGCCATCTTGAACGCGCCGTTGGTCACATAGGTGCTGGGATCCTGGGTCCAGGTGGCGTTGCCCTCCACGATGTCCTCACGCAGAGGCATACAGTTGGGGAACGCGCAGATGTCCAGGAAGTAAGGGCAGTTGTAGGTCAAAGTGACCTCAAAGGTGTGCTCGTCGGGAGCGGCGACGCCCAGCTCCTCCTTGGGCAGCTCGCCGGCGATGATCTCGTTGGCGTTCTTTACCATGGCGATAATGGTGTTGTAGGGAGAGGCGGTGGCGGGATCCACCAGGCGGCGCCAGGAGTACACGAAGTCGTTGGCGGTCACGGGCTGGCCGTCAGACCACTTGGCATCCTCACGCAGCTTGAAGGTGTAGGTATAGGTACCGTCCTCATTCGGAGTGACAGTGGGCTCCTCGGCGGCCATGCCGGGCTCCAGCACGGCGGTAGCGCCGTTGCGCCCGTCGCCGGAGGGATCGCTGTCCACCCACTTGTAGAGGCCCTCAAACAGGTGGGTAATCATAACGTTGCCGTCCACAGTACGGTTCATGCTGGGATCCATGGTCTCGGGCTCGGACGCGAAGCACACGTTCAGCTCGTTCGCAGCACCGGTGGTGCCGGTCTCCACGGGAGTGCTCCCCTCGGGAGCCGGGGTGGTCTGGGTATCTCCGGTGCCGCAGCCGGCCAGCAGGGACACGGACAGCGCAGCGGTCAGGCCCAGAGCAAGGACTCTGCTCTTCTTCATTCGCTTTGTACCTCCAATCAATTGTGATCCTCTATTTTGTACCAAAATGCCCAAAAGCATTGATACACTATGTATCGCTGCCCCGTTTCGGGGCAGCGGACAGGGGTACCCCTGTCCATTGCAAAAATACATTTGTCTTTAATAGCCTACATTATAGCACATGGCAGACGCTTTGTAAAGCCACACTTTACCAGATACTGTCTGCTCCAAATTACGGCAAGGCTCTAAAATCAGCCCAGCAGGTGGCACGCGGCCCAGTGCCCAGGCGCGTGCTCCTTGAACTCCGGCACGGCCTCCTTGCACTTGTCGGTGGCGTAAGGGCAGCGGGTGTGGAACCGGCAGCCCTTGGGCGGGTGCATGGGGGAGGGAATATCGCCCTCCAGCACGATGCGCTGGCGCTGGCGGCTGACCTCGGGGTCTGGCACCGGAACGGCGGAAAGCAGGGTCTTGGTGTAGGGGTGGAGAGGATTCTTGTTGAGCTCATAGCTCTCGGCCAGCTCCACCAGGGAGCCCAGGTACATGACGCCGATGCGGTTGGAGATATGGCGCACCACCGACAGGTCGTGGGCAATGAACAGGTACGTCAGGCCCAGCTCCTGCTGCATGTCCTCCAGCATGTTGACCACCTGGGACTGGATGGACACATCCAGAGCGGAGATGGGCTCGTCGCAGACGATGAACTCGGGCTTGACTGCCAGGGCGCGGGCAATGCCCACGCGCTGCTGCTGGCCGCCGGAGAACTCGTGGGGATAGCGGTTTGCGTGCTCGGTGTTCAGGCCCACCATGCCCAGCAGCTCTTTGATCCGGTCGGTGCGCTCGGCCTTTGAGGAGCAGAGCTTATGGATGTCCAGAGCCTCGCCGATGATCTCGCCCACTGTCATGCGGGGGTCCAGAGAGGCGGAGGGGTCCTGGAAGATAATCTGCATCTTGCGGCGGTAGGGCAGCATATTGACCTGCGTCCATAAAAACGCTTATAAATGCCTGATACAACTATATACCCTTAGCAAAGAATTGCAAAGTGGAAGTAAATTACGCATCGTAGAACAGGAAATTTCCCATAAACAATATCAAAACCAACAAAGGAAAGCAGAACTAAGAGAGCAAGCTTATGAAATAGAACTGCTGAAACGGAACCTGTTTGTACTAGTAATCATATTCATCTCATTGATAGTACTCAGTATATTTCTATACCAATGGTATAAACGCAAAAAGAATATGCAGTTAATGGTTACCCGCTATAATCTGGAGCAATCGGAACACGAATTGGCAGAACTTAAAGTACGACAGCAAGAACTCGAATTAAAATCTGTACAAAGCGCATTATACAACAGTCGTCAGGAAGCTACCAGTTTTGCTGTATTCCTGCATAGCCGCAATGAAATGCTGGAGAAAATCAGAGAAATGATAAAGCAAGGATATAAGATGGACCAACAAGCATTGATTCCTCATCTGAAGAAAGTCAATGCCTTCATCAGCCAATATCAGAATGGAGATAAAACGAACAGCACCTTGCTGATGAATGTCGAAGAAAAGAACCAGGAGTTCCTTCAACGGCTATCCGAACGGCATCCTAATTTAACACAAGGAGAAAAATATCTAGCTACTTTATTACGGGTAAATCTATCTACCAAAGAAATCTCAATGCTCACAGGAAATGTTCCCAAAACAATCAACATGAATCGATATCGTTTACGTAAATCTCTAAACTTATCTTCGGAGGATGACTTGACAGACTATCTACAAAATATTTAAAGAACCTATATTTTTATAGTTTTTATTAAACAGCATTTTGTAGATATTATCTCTTTATATAGAACACTATATATCAATATATTACATTTATATTTGTAGATTAAAAAAGAGAGTTTTTTTATTCATTGTAGTTCATTTGTAGGGTATAATAATTAGGAATTTGCACATACAACCTATTACTTAGCGATGTGAAAAACAATTATTAACCTTAAAATTTATTCACATGAGTAAAAAGAATTATTTCAAGGAAAGAATCATACTATTGATTCTACTCTTTGCTTTTATGACTCCTTTCGGTGCATTAGCACAGACGATTCAACTGACTGGTCTGGTTACTGATGCTGCCAACGAACCTATTATTGGTGCCAGTGTAGTAGAGAAGGGTACAACCAACGGGGTCATCACAGACTTTGACGGTAACTTTGCATTAAGCGTATCCCCCAAAGCCACTATTATTATTTCTTATGTGGGCTATGCAACACAAGAAGTCCCTGTAAACGGAAAGACCAACATCCGGGTGACTTTGAAAGAAGATACTGAGATGCTGGATGAAGTTGTAGTAGTGGGCTATGGGACCATGAAGAAAAGTGATATGACCGGTGCTATTTCCTCAGTAGATGTAGACGATTTGGTAAAGCGCACCACAACCAACCCTGCAGAAGCATTGCAAGGTAAGATTCCAGCACATACTTATCCAAAGCGTCGTAGCGGTCTT
>OGEK01001086.1_pt1 | contig 21421 bp, 19 predicted proteins | sample 1570641 | NCBI WGS metagenome assembly OGEK01 (sample SAMEA2582136, study PRJEB24529) | metagenome | biome: Human gut stool | place: China | collected 2011
TCTTCGTCTTCATCTTCTTCATCATCTAAAGCAAGAAGAAGTCTTTCCATACCAAAGGCAAAACCAACACCTGGTGTTGCTGGTCCACCAATTTCTTCAATTAAACCATTGTAGCGTCCGCCACCACCAACAGTAGCTCCCGCACCTAATTTTGGATCATCAGAAATAATTTCAAAAACAGTATGAGAATAATAATCTAATCCTCTTACTAAGTTTGTATCGATGACATAATCAATTTCTAAATCATCTAATAAAGAACATACTTTATCAAAATGATTTTTAGCACTTTCGCTTAAATAATCAATTGTTTTCGGTGCTGTTTTCATAGCTGGATGTTTCGCATCCACTTTGCAATCTAAAATACGTAAAGGATTCTTTTCAAAACGTGCTTTACAATCTCCACATAATTCATCTAAATGATCCCTAAAATGATCTTTTAAAGCTTCACGATAAGCATCTCTTGATTCATTATCACCTAAAGAGTTGATATGAAGTGTGACATTTTGAAGTCCTAATGCTTCAACAACAGTCACTGCCATAAGCATACATTCAACATCTACATAAGGTGATTCAACACCTAACATTTCTACCCCAAATTGGTGGAATTGTCTTTGTCGACCATTTTGAGGTCTTTCATATCTAAACATTGGTCCCATATAATAAACTTTTTGTAGTTTTTCTGGTAAACCATACATTTTATTTTCTACATAAGCTCTTGCAATACCAGAAGTTCCTTCTGGTCTAAGGGAAATATATCTTCCTTTTTTATCTTGGAAAGTATACATTTCTTTAGAAACGACATCACTTGTATCCCCCACAGCTCTGTTAAATAATTCAGCATGTTCAAAAATTGGTGTTCTCATTTCTTTAACATTATAATTAGCAGCAATTGTTCTTAACAATTGTTCTAATTTAATCCATTTTTCACTTTGTCCAGGTAAAATATCTACCGTACCTCTTGGTGCACTATATCCCATTATTTTTCCTCCTTAAAAATATAAAAACGCCCCTCTAAGGACGTTTCAACGCGGTACCACCTTAATTCGTATTTTCATACGCACTTTCATCTTAACGCGATTAACGATTACTCTTTTCAAGTAATTCCTCACAAGTGTCCCATAGCTTCCATACAAAGATTTTCACCAGCCATCTTCTCTCTAACTATTTCCACTATTTAATCTTGCTCAATGGATTACAAAGATTATATAAAATAATGACTAAAAAATCAATTCCTATTTCTAGCATCTATAGTATACCACGTTTTTTAATCATTTAAGTCTCAAATTTGTCTCATTTTTGTTCCATTTTTGAAAGACGATACTCTTCTACAATAAATTGTGACAGATCTTCTTTTAAACTATGGTTATCATAATAAACAAGACGTGTTTTCTTCTTTCTAGCAATATCATTCAATTTTAAAAGATAACTTTCAACAGGTTTTATTTTTTCATTTTGACTATAAACAACAAGAAGCTGATAGAAATGTTCTACCAGCTTTTTACCAACTTGATCATTATATAAAATATAAATTGCTTGACGATCAATCATTATAAATCAATATCACATAAGTTAGAAGCATATCCAATATAGCTTGCAGGTGTCATATCTAGTAAAGTTTGACGATCTTCATCTGATAAAACATCTAATCCTTTCGCAAATTCCATAATTGCTTCTTGTGAAATATTTTTACCTCTTGTAAGTTCTTTTAATTGATCATAGGCATCAGAAATACCATATTTTCTAAGCATTGTTTGAATTGGTTCAGCAAGAACTTCCCATTTTTCATTTAAGTCAGCCGCAAGTTTATCTTTATTAACAACACCATTTGTTGTTTCACTAATTGCTTGTAAAGAATATCCAAAAGCTAAACCAATATTTCTTTGACTTGAACTATCTGATAAATCTCTTTGCATACGTGATTTAGGTAATTTATTTGATAAACCAACACAAATATTATTAGACATATCAACATTTGCTTCTGAGTTTTCAAAACGAATTGGATTGACTTTATGAGGCATTGTACTACTTCCTACTTCTCCTTTTACAGGAATTTGTTTGAAGTATTCCATTGAAATGTATAACCACATATCAACATCAAAATCCACTAACACATTATTGAAATGACGAATACCATCTAAAATATGACATGTATAATCATGGCTTTCAATTTGTGTTGTTAAAGGATTGTAAGTTAACCCTAAATATTCTTCTACAAATTTTTTATTAAGAATTTGCCAATCTAATTGAGGGAATGCTGTTAAAATAGCACTATAGTTACCTGTTGCTCCATTAAATTTAGCTTTAATTTTAATATTTTCAATATTTTCAATGCTTGAAGTAAAACGATAAGCATAAACTTTAAATTCCTTACCAATTGTTGTTGGTGTAGCAGGTTGACCATGAGTATGAGCTAACATCGCATCATTTTTATGTTCAACAGCCCATTGATTGATAACTGCTGTAAATTCTTTTGCTTTCTTTAACCAAACATCATTTAAACCATGTTTGATCATACAAGCATAAGATGTATTATTAATATCTTCTGAAGTACATCCAATATGAACAAAACTGATTAAATAATCATAACCCATATCTTTTAATTGATTTCCAATGAAATATTCTACTGCTTTAACATCATGCCTTGTAACAGCTTCAATATCTTTGATTGCTTTAAAAGAATCATAATTGAAATCTTTTGAAATAGCTTCGATTTGTCCTAAGTTATCTTTGTCAAATGTAGAAAGAACATCACTTTCTACATTTTCAATTAAGAATTTTAACCATTGAATTTCAACAAAAACACGATATTTCACTAAAGCATATTCAGAAAAATATTCACCTAAAGCATCTTTAATACCTGCATAACGTCCATCTAAAGGACTTAATGTAAAACATTCAAATTGTTGTTTATCCATTCTATTTACCACCTCTAAAATAATTTACACCAGCTTCAAATAATTTTTGATCCATTTCACCATAAACATTTTTAAAACGGTTTTCGCCTTGACGTTCACTATGTCCCATCTTACCAAGAACACGACCATCACGAGAAACAATACCTTCAATAGCATACATTGAACCATTTGGATTGTATGGTGTTTGCATTGTAACTTTACGATTAGGATCAACATATTGAGAGAATACTTGTCCATTAGCGAATAATTCATCAATAACTTCTTTAGGAGCAACAAAACGTCCTTCTCCATGAGAAATAGGAATAACATGAACATCTCCCACATTAACATTAGCAAGCCATGGTGATTTAACAGAACCAATACGTGTATCTACAAATTGAGATAAGTGACGACCAATCGTATTGAATGTAAGAGTAGCGTCATTTTCAGACATATCTCTAATTTCACCATATGGAAGTAATCCTAATTTAATAAGTGCTTGGAATCCATTACAAATACCAATCATTAAACCATCTCTATTATCTAATAAATCACTAATTGCTGCTTTTAATCTTGGATTTCTTAAAACTGTTGCAATAAATTTACCTGAACCTTCAGGTTCATCACCAGCAGAGAATCCTCCTGGTAGCATCACAATATTAGCACGTTTGATGGCATTTTCCAATTCATCAATCGATGTTTTTAACATTTCTTCTGTTTTATTTCTAATTAAGACAAGTTCAACCTTAGCCCCTGCTTTTTCAAAAGCACGTTTTGAATCATATTCGCAATTTGTTCCTGGGAACACTGGAATAACAACTAATGGTGTTTCAATATATTGTTTTGCTTTTAAAGTTGATCTTGTTTTACATTCCGCAACTTTAATATCTTGTGTAGGTGCTTTTTCTCTTGTTGGATAAACACTTTCTAATGGTACTTTATTGATTGCATAAGCTTCTTGAATAGAAATTGTATCCATTCCATAAGAGAATTTTTCACTATCATTTAAAGTAGCCACTACTCTATAATCTAAACCTACTAGATCTTTTTCTGATTTCACTTCAACAATAATATTTCCATAATTCTTTTCAACATAAGAAGCAAGTGAATAATCTGTATTGAAAGCAGCTCCTAAACCATTACCAAAGGACATTTTACAAACAGCTTCAATCACACCACCATCTTTAACTGTATATGCAGAATAAATTTTCTTTTGTTTCATTAAATCTTGAATAGCATTATATTGTTTTTGTAAATGATCAAAATCAAAGACTTTAAATTGATCTTTTTTAATTTGAACTTCTGCTAAAATATGTCCCGCTTCTTTTGCTTCTGGTGTCATAACATCATGAACATCACTTGCTGTAATGGCAAAAGAAACAAGTGTTGGTGGAACCGAAATATTTTCAAATGTTCCTGACATTGAATCTTTACCACCAATTGATGGAAGTTTTAATTCTTGTTGAACACGATTAGCTCCAAGTAAAGCAGCTAATGGTTTACCCCAACGTTTTGGATCATCTAATAATTTTTCAAAATATTCTTGGAATGAAAAACGAATTGTATGATAGTTTCCACCCATGGCAACGATCTTAGCAACACTTTCAACAACGGCATACATCGCTCCATGATATGGTGACCATTTAGAAATCTTAGGATTATACCCATAAGCCATTAAAGAAGCAGTTGTTGTTTCTTTTCCTAAAACAGGAATTAAAGCAGCCATACCTTCTGTTTCTGTGTGATATGTACGTCCACCATAAGGAGATAAAACTGTACCATTTCCAATAGATGAGTCAAATCTTTCAACAAGACCTTTTTGTGAAGCAACAGATAATCTTGATAATACTTCTTTTGTTGTAGCAACAAAATCATTTCTTTCTTCTTCATCAAAAGGTGTACTTTCAAAGTTTGGTAACTCAACTTCAATATTTTGATAACGTTTTGCCCCTGCAGCATCTAAGAAATCACGAGAAATATTAACAATATCTTTACCCATGTGCTTCATTACTAAACGATTTTTATCTGTAACAGTTGCCACTTGAACAACTTCTAAGTTTTCTTTTGCACATTCTTCTTTAATGAAATCAACATCATAGTCATTGACAACAATAGCCATACGTTCTTGTGATTCACTAATAGCAAGTTCTGTACCTGTTAAACCATCATATTTTTTCAAAACAGCATCTAAATCAATATCAAGCCCTGGAGCAAGTTCACCAACGGCAACACAAACCCCACCAGCTCCAAAGTCATTACATCTAACAACTTTTTCTGAGACTGCTTTATTTCTAAATAATCTTTGAATTTTTCTTTCTTCTACAGGATTTCCTTTTTGAACTTCAGCACCTGCTGTTTCAATAGATTTTACGTCATGTGATTTTGAAGAACCGGTAGCACCACCAATCCCATCACGTCCTGTGCGTCCCCCAATTAATAAGACGATTTGTCCATTTTGTGGTTCTAAACGTTTTACTTGTTCTTTTGGTGCAGCAGCCACAACAGCTCCTACTTCCATACGTTTAGCGATATAACCTTCATCGTAAATTTCATGAACATAACCTGTTGTTAACCCAATTTGATTACCATAACTTGAAAAACCATGAGCAGCTTCTTGACAAATTTTTCTTTGTGGTAATTTACCTGGCGTTGTTTCTGCCAATGTTTTTCTTGGATCACCTGCTCCAGTAATACGCAATGATTGGTAAACATAAGCACGTCCTGAAAGTGGGTCACGAATAGCTCCACCTAAACATGTTGCAGCTCCCCCAAATGGTTCAATTTCTGTAGGGTGGTTATGTGTTTCATTTTTGAACATTAATAACCATTGTTCATCTCCTTGATTTGTATGAACAGTAATTTCAATAGAACATGCATTAATTTCTTCAGAAACTTCCATATCATCAAGATATCCTTTTTTACGAAGTTCTTTCATTGAAATAGTTGCAAGATCCATTAAAGTAAGAGGTCTTGTTGTATTTACTCCATAAACGGCATGTCTGCTTGTTTTATAGCTTTCAATATCTTTTTCTAAGATTTCTTTAAAAGCACCATTTTGAATATCGATATCTGTAATAACTGTCGCAAATGTTGTATGACGACAATGATCAGACCAATATGTATCTAACACTTTGATTTCTGTTTCAGTAGGATCTCTATGTTCTTCATTTTTAAAGTAATCTTGAGTTACTTTTAAATCATCAAGATTCATAGCCATTCCATTATCTTTTAAGAATTGATTTAATCCTGCTTCATCTAAATCATTAAATCCAGTTAAAGTTGGCACAGGTTTAATATCAGGTGTTTCATCATTTAAATGTTCTGGTTTTTCTAAAGAAGCAATTCTTTGATCAACTGGGTTAATTAAATAATGTTTGATTTGATTTAAAACATCTTCATTTTTATCAATGTCTACTACAATAAGTTTGGCACATCTTACTTTTGTTGAAGATGTTCCTGTTAGAATTTGGAAACATTGTTCGCATGAATCAGCACGTTGATCATATTGACCTGGTAAAAATTCAATTGCGAAAACAGATTCTTTTTCACTCATTGGAAATGTTTCATCATAAACATGATCCACCATTGGTTCAGCAAGAATTGTATTAATTCCTTGTTGTAAGATTTCTTCACTAATCCCTTGTACATCATAACGATGAACAATACGAAGTGAATGAATCGTTAAACCTAATTGTTCAACGAGGTTGGTTTGAATTTCATGCGCTTCTGTCGCGTATTCTTTTCTTTTTTCTACATAAATTCTTCTTACATTTGTCATAGAGTTCTCTCCTATCTAAGTCCAATATCATGACGATAGTACATACCATCGAATGTAATAATTGTAGCAGTTTCATAGACTTTCGCAAGTGCTTCTTGTAAATTTGCTCCTCTTGCACACACATTTAAAACACGTCCACCATTTGTGACAAGTTTACCATCTTTTAAAGCTGTTCCCGCATGGAAAACAACAATATCATCACTTACTTTGTCAATATTTTTAATTTCAATTCCTTTTTCATATTTACCTGGATAACCTCCACTTGCAAGTACAAGACAAGCCACGTGGTCATCTGACCATTTGACATCTACTTGATCCAAAGTATAAGTCGCACAAGCATCCATGATTTCATAAAGATCACTTTCTAAACGAAGAAGGATTGATTGTGTTTCAGGATCACCAAAACGGACATTAAATTCAAGAACTTTTGCTTGATTATTTTCAATCATTAAACCAATGAAAACAACTCCACGATAGTCCATTTGATCTTCTTTAAGTCCTTGCATAAATGGGTCAAGAATATCTTTTTTTAAGACTTCATCCATACCTTCTGGTAAAAATGGATTTGGAGAAACAGTTCCCATACCACCTGTATTAGGTCCTTTATTTCCATCAAAGATTTGTTTATGATCTTTTGCTGAAACCATTGGTACAATTGTTTTACCGTCTGTAAAACAAAGTAAAGAACATTCAAATCCTGTTAAGAATTCTTCTAATACAACTTTACTTCCGGCACCATCTAAAGCACCATCAACCATCATTTCTTTTAAAGTAGAAATGGCATCTTCTTTATTTTCAACAATAACAACACCTTTTCCAGCAGCTAAACCATCTGCTTTGATTACTAACGGAAAATCAAAGTGATCAACTTCTTTACAAGCTTTTTCAAAGTCTGTGACTTCAACATATTTTGCTGTAGGAATATGATGTCTAATCATAAAATCTTTAGAGAAAGCTTTGCTTCCTTCTAAAGTTGCTGCTTTTTTTTGAGGGCCAAAAGCTTTATAACCTGCTTTTTCAATATCATCAGCAAGACCATTACATAAAGGAACTTCTGGACCAATAACTGTTAAATCGATTTGATTCTTTTGAACAAAATCAACAATAAATTCATTATCTTCTACTGAACCTGGTACACACGTACCTAAACTTGCAATCCCAGGGTTTCCTGGAATTGCATAAAGTTCAGATACTTTTGGACTTTGTTTTAATTTATAAGCAATCGCATGTTCACGACCACCACTACCGATTACAAGAACTTTCATATAAGCCTCCTAGTGTCTAAAGTGTCTATATCCGCTAAATACCATAGGGATATTTTTTTCATTACATAAATCAATTGAATCTTGATCTCTAATTGAACCACCTGGTTGAATAATTGCTTGAACACCTGCATCTGCAGCCACTTGAACACAGTCATTGAATGGGAAGAAAGCATCTGAAGCAAGTACTGAACCATTGAAATCTTTATCTGGATTATTATGAATAGCATTTTCTAAAGCCCATACTCTTGATGTTTGTCCTCCACCAATAGCAAGTGTTACACCATTTTTAACAATACAAATCGCATTTGATTTTACATATTTAACAACTTTCATACCAAATTCCATATCTGTAAGTTGTTCTTTTGTAGGTTGAACATTTGTTACAACTTTCATTTCATCAATCATTTTTGTATTTAATTCTTGAACTAATACTTTTCCTTCAAGATATTTAATATCATATTTAGCACCACGTGCATCTAAATTTTTAAGTTTTAAAATACGTAAGTTTTTCTTTTTCTTTAAGATTTCTAAAGCATCATCATCAAAATCTGGTGCAGCTACGATTTCTAAGAAAATCTTATGCATTTGTTCAGCTGTTGCTTTATCAATTTTATAGTTAACAGCAACGATTCCACCAAAAATCGATTGAGGATCTGCTTCATAGGCCTTCATATAAGAATCATAACCTGTATTTCCAATAGCAACACCACAAGGAGTTGAATGTTTGATGGCTGCTGTAACGATTTGATTACCAAATTCTCTAACAAGTGCAACTGCTCCATATAAATCGTTTACATTGTTAAATGAAATTTCTTTACCATGAAGTTGTTCATAATCTAATAAAGATTTTTGAACATAACTATCTTCATATTTATTTGCTGCTTGTTGAGAGTTTTCGCCATAACGTAAATGTTCTACTTTCTTTAATGAAAGATTTAATGTATCTGGGAATTGATCTCCAACTTGATCTGCAAAGTATCTTGAAATCATTGCATCATAAGCACCTGTCATAGAGAATGCTTTATAAGCAAGATTCATTCTGAAATCAAAATCAGTTGTATCATTTTTAATCGCATCTAAAACATTGTCATAATCTTTTGGATCCGTAACAATTAAAACATCTTTAAAATTTTTAGCTGCTGAACGAATCATTGATGGTCCACCAATATCAATATTTTCAATCATATCTGGTAAATCTTTACCAGCTTTTAAAGCTTTTTCAAATTCATATAAGTTGACACATACTAAATCAATTGGATGAATACCATGTTTTTTAATTGTTTCAACATGACTAGGTAAATCACGACGATATAAAAGTCCTCCATGAACCATTGGATGAAGTGTTTTAACACGTCCATCTAACATTTCAGGAAATCCTGTCACATCATCAATTGCAATACAAGAAACCCCATTTTCTTGTAAAACTTTCATTGTACCTCCTGTCGATACAATTTCAAAGCCTAATTCTACTAATCCTTTAGCAAAATCAACAACCCCATCTTTATTTGTAACTGAAATTAAAGCTCTTTTCATTTAAATTACCTTTGCCTTTCCATCAATTATTTTTATCTTATTATCACAATATAGCCCTACAACTTCTGGTAGTAATTTATGTTCAATCTCTAATACCCTTTTTTGAATATCCTCAGCTGTGTCTAAATCCGATATATCACAAGCAACTTGTTTAATAATCGGTCCCCCATCGACAATATTTGAAACAAAGTGCACGGTTGCCCCCGAAACCTTTGCACCACGTTGTAATACAGCTTCATGAACATGCATTCCATACATTCCTGGTCCACAAAAAGAAGGAATAAGAGAAGGATGAATGTTCATAATTTTATTTGGATATGCATCGATTAACTCATCCGTTAAAATTGCTAGATAACCAGCCAATACAATAAAATCAATATTTCTTTCTTTTAACATCTTTACAATCAAAGCATCATCTTTTTTAACAACTGTCGTTTCAATACCAGCATCTTTAGCTCTTTGTAAACCATAAGCCTTTTGACGATTCGAAAGAACAAGGGCGATTTCGCCATTGATCTTTCCTTCGTTTTTAGCATCAATAATAGATTGTAAATCTGTTCCCCCGCCAGAGACAAAGACTGCAAATTTTAGCATAAATCCACACCCTTATCTCCTTCTACGATATTTCCAACAACGTAGCATTTATCTCCTGCTTCTTCAATAGCTTTCATTGTTGTTTCAACATCTTCTGAATTAACTGCAATTACCATACCAAGACCCATATTGAATGTGTTGTACATCATATGTTCTTCAATATTTCCATTTTTTTGAATTAAATCAAATAAAGCTGGTACTGGATAACTTTCTTTTTTAATGATTGCTCTTACATTTTCAGGAAGCATTCTAGGTACATTTTCAAAGAAACCTCCTCCTGTAATATGAGAGCATCCTTTAATTCTAACACCCGCATTTTTTACATTTTTTAAAGCTTTTACATAAATACGTGTTGGTTCAATTAAAGCTTCTCCTAAAGTTTTTCCTAATTCATCATAGTATGTATCTAATGATTCTTTTGTCATTTCAAACACTTTTCTAACAAGTGAAAAACCATTTGAATGAACACCACTTGAAGCAATACCAATAAGTGTATCTCCTGCTTTAATTGTTGAACCATCAATAATATCTTTTTTATCAACAACACCCACAGCAAATCCTGCTAAATCATAATCATCTTCAGGCATTAAACCAGGATGTTCAGCAGTTTCACCACCAACTAAAGCACATTCAGATTGTAAACACCCTTCTGCAACACCACTTACAATGGAAGCAATTTTTTCAGGATAGTTTTTACCACAAGCAATATAATCTAAGAAGAAAAGTGGTTCTCCTCCAGAACAAGCAATATCATTGACACACATCGCAACGGCATCAATACCAATTGTATCGTGTTTATCCATCACAAAAGCAAGTTTTACTTTTGTTCCACAACCATCTGTTCCTGATAATAAAACCGGTTCTTCCATATTTTTAATACCACTTAAATCAAAAGCACCAGCAAAACCACCAAGTCCTCCTAAAACTTCAGGACGCATTGTTTTTTTAACATGTTCTTTCATTAATTCTACTGATTTATAACCTGCTTCAATATCGACTCCAGCTTTTTTGTAATCCATTTTTATTCTCCTTAATTATTTATTTTGCATTCTTGCTAGAACTGCTTTATAAGTTTCAATTAAATCTCCAATATCTTGTCTAAATACATCTTTATCATATTTTTGGTTTGTATCAACATCCCATAAACGACATGAATCTGGTGAAATTTCATCAGCTAATAAAATAGTACCGTCAGCTGTTTTACCAAATTCAATTTTAAAATCAACAAGTTTTAAATTCATTGATAAGAAGAATTCTTTTAATAATTCATTGATTTTTAATGTTGTTTCTTTGATGTATGCTAATTCTTCTCTAGTTGCAAGTTTTAAAGCAACAGCGTGATCATCATTAATTAATGGATCACCATATTCATCATTTTTATAACTCATTTCAAAGATTGGTTCATCTAAAACAACACCTTCAGGCGCCCCTAATCTTTTACAGAAAGATCCAGTTGTAATATTTCTAATAATAACTTCTAATGGGAAGATATCTACTTTTTTAACTAAGATATCTCTTTCATTTAATTTTTTAATCATGTGTGTTTTGATTCCAGCTTCTTCTAACATATCAAAGATAATACAAGAGATTGTATTATTTAAAACACCTTTACCTTCAAACTTATCATGTTTAACACCATTTCCTGCTGTTGCATCATCTTTATAATGAATTAAATATTCATCTTCCTTTTCAGTTTTGTAAACTTGTTTTGCTTTTCCTTCATACAATAATTCTGCCATTTTTCTTTTCCTCCTATTTGTATTTTTCTATGACTTCATCGTTAGCTTTCATTGCGTCAGCTTCCATTTGTTTTCTTTCTTTAAGTAGCCCTTCTTTGATTTCACTATGTTTAATAGCCATAATTTGAAGTGCTAAATAAGCTGCATTTTTACTTCCATTAATAGCAACGGTTGCTACTGGAATACCCGAAGGCATTTGAACAATGGATAATAAAGCATCCATTCCGTCTAAATTACTTCCTGCAATTGGAACACCAATAACTGGTAAAACTGTTTGACTAGCCACCACACCTGGAAGGGCTGCTGCCATTCCTGCAGCTGTAATAATAACTTCTGTTCCATCTGTTTCTGTTTCTTTAATGAAACTAGAAAGTCCTAAATGCGCTCTATGAGCAGATAAACAACGAACATTCACTTCAACACCATAATTTTTTAAAATTGAAATAGCTGGTTCAACTTTAGGTAAATCAGAAGTTGAACCCATAATAATAGCAACTTTCATCTTTCTCTCCTTTTTAGAATAATCCTATAATTTTTCCATCTTCATCAATATCCATATTGACAGCGGCTGGACGTTTTGGAAGTCCTGGCATACGCATAATATCACCAGAAATAGCCACCAAGAATCCTGCTCCAGCAGATGGAATAATATCATTGATTTTAACAGTAAACCCTGTTGGTCGACCAAGCAAGGAAGCTTGGTCAGATAATGAGTATTGTGTTTTAGCAACACAAATTGGTAATTGACTTAATCCTTGTTCTGTATATTTTTTAATTTTATTTTTTGCTTTCTTTGTAAATTCAACACCATCTCCACCATAGATTTCTTTAACGATTGTTTCAATCTTTTCTTCAATTGATAAATCTAAATCATAAAGTGGATGATAATGAGCTTCTTTTGTTTCTAAAATATTTAATAACTTTTCAGCAAGTTCGATTCCACCTTCAGCACCTTTTTCCCAAACTTTACTAATAGCTACTTCAACACCAAGTTTCTTGCAACATTCATTTAATAATTGAAGTTCCGCTTCTGTGTCTGTTGGAAAAGCATTAATAGCAACGATACAAGGTAAATCGAATTTTGCAATGTTTTCAATATGCTTTTCTAAGTTTCCTAAACCAGCTTTTAAAGCTCCTAAATTTTCATTTCCTAAATCTTTTTTAGCAACACCACCATGCATTTTTAAAGCTCGAACAGTTGCAACAATAACAACTGCTTCAGGATTTAAATTTGCTTGACGACATTTAATATCTAAGAATTTTTCAGCTCCTAAATCAGCACCAAATCCAGCTTCAGTAATCGCATAATCTCCTAACTTGATAGCAAGTTGAGTAGCCATAACAGAGTTACATCCATGGGCAATATTTGCAAATGGCCCCCCATGAACAAATACTGGTGTGTGATCTAAAGTTTGAACTAAATTTGGTTTAATCGCATCTTTTAATAAAAGTGTTACCGCTCCTGTTGCTTCAATATCATCAACAGTAACTGGTTTTCCATCATAAGTATAAGCGACAATCATTTTTGCAGCTCTTTGTTTTAAATCTTCTAAAGAAGTCGCTAAACAAAGAATTGCCATAACTTCACTAGCAACGGTAATATCAAATCCATCTTCACGAGGAACCCCGTTTACTTTACCACCAAGTCCACAAACAGTATGACGTAGTGCACGATCGTTTAAATCGACCACACGTTTCCAAACGATTTGTCTTACATCGATATTAAGTGGATTCCCTTGATGAATGGAATTATCAAGCATCGCTGCAATTAAGTTGTTTGCAGCAGTGATTGCATGAATATCTCCTGTAAAATGAAGGTTGATATCTTCCATTGGAACAACTTGCGCATATCCTCCACCAGCAGCTCCACCTTTGATTCCAAAACATGGACCAAGCGATGGCTCACGCATTGCAACTACAGATTTCTTTCCTAATTTGTTAAGTGCTTGTGATAATCCAATCATTGTTGTGGTTTTCCCTTCACCTGCAGGTGTTGGATTAATTGCTGTTACTAAGATCAATTTTCCATCTTCGTTTTGATCTAATTTTTTAATGGCTTCAAGGGAAATCTTTGCTTTATATTTTCCATACAATTCTAAATCATCCTCATCCAAACCAACTTTTTGAGCAACTTCAACAATCGGTTTCATCTTTGCGCTTTGAGCAATTTCTACATCAGTTAACATTGTCGTTCATCCTTTCTTTTTTAGCTTTTTGGTTAGCTAAATTACTACCTTCATTATATTACAAGAACCTCTATGAAACTAGTTAATTTAGCATATCAACCAAAAAAAGAGCCCACTCATCCAGACTATAATTAGCCCAGACGGTCGACTCTTTTGCACGATTATACTCCCTGTGGTTTATTCCACTTCCGTCAGTCGTATAACTTAACTGCATAATATCAAAAAATGACTCTTTAATCAACACTAAATTTCTTTGTTTTTATATAAAAATTGATTTTTTTATCATTCTATCATTTCTTTTTCATTTCTTAAAAATTTGTTAATTCTTTAAACGATTTAATAACTTTATCTGGATGCGTTACATTACCAAATCCATAGCTAGCAAAGATAAAAGGAATACCTGCAAATCTTGAAGCCTCTTGGTCTCCATGTGTATCACCTATATAAACTGCCTCTTGTATATGATTTCTTTCCATCAACAATAAAATATTATGTCCTTTATCTTTTCCTGTTCTTCCTGACATTTCAATATCTTTAAAATACTTTTCTAAATGATGAGCATGTAAAAAAGCTTCGATATATCCCTTTTGACAATTACTAACAATATATAGATCATATTTTTTAGATAAAATTTCTAACATTTCTTCAATACCTTCATACAAAATAGCTCCATGTTCATTTAAATAATTGACCTCTTCTTCACTAAAATCATCAATAATTTGATTTCTTTTTTCTTCATTAACGCTTGGAAATAAGATATTTCCAATTTCTTCCATGGTTTTTCCCATCAGTGAAGCAACCTTTTCTTGAGTAATAGAAATATCTAAATGGTGTTTATCTAAAACTCTTTCCCAAATAAAAGGTGCACTTTGTGTAGAATCCCATAAAGTCCCATCTAAATCAAAAATCATTGCTTTTTTCATATTTCCACTAACCTTTTTTCTATTTTACCATAATTAATTATTCTTTTTCCGCAACACAATAACAAACACCTTTAGGAGCAATAATTGGGTTATCCTTATAATATTCATTATAGTGAATAAAAGAATCTAAAGTAATTCTATAATCATCATGTTTTATTACTTTTAAATGACACAAATCAAATATTTCTTTTAATTGTTCAAAACTATATTTAGCTCTCATTGTTTCATTTGCTTCTTTAGCTAATGCTTCTGATTTTCGTGTTTCATCACTTTCTTGATAACTAGGATAATCAAAGACAAGTCGACTTCCTTTTATCATATCTTTTGAGATTTCTTTAAGCAGTCTTTTAAATTGGTCATGCGTTAGATAATAACTTAAACCGAGGAGACTACATACAGAAAGTTGGTTTTCTTGATAAGAACTTTCTAATAACCTATTGATCCAATTATCCTTACCTAAATCAATTGATAGAAATTGAATATTTTTAATATCTACATTTTGACATCTTTGTCTTTTATCATCAATAACCTCTTGCTTATCAATTTCAAATACATTCATTTTATTTTGATACATGTAAGCAAAACTATCATAACCTGAGGCAAAATCTAGATATTGTTTACATTCCTTTTCTAACATTTCATCAATGACTTCTTTACATAAAACACTTCTAATTAAAACTGAAGGTGAAAGTTGATAATCTACAATCCATCTCAACGCCTCTTTTTGATTTCCTTTAAAGTTTGGATTAAAAAAATGGATACCTTGTGCCATATTTAAACCAATCATTTTATATTCTTTATCTGTTATTAACTTCGTTGAAAACTCATCTTCAAAGATTTTTACCTCCTTTTCTTTTTGATGATAAGCTCTTGCAAATAAGCTCACTAATGCTGTCATATTTTGTTCCATAAAATTACCTCCATATATTTAATACAAGACTTTTACAGAAATGACTAGTCTTGAAAAATTGGCCATTTTATGGTAATATAAAGGTAGAAAAAGAAAAGAAATGGGATAAAAAATCTCATTTCTTTTTATTTAGGCTTCTTAAAGCCATTAAACCAAGCTCGCTCATCAAATGATTTCTTTTTTATTTTTATAACTTTTTTCTCTTTTGGAATGCCAATTGGCAAAAAGCATACCAATTCATAATCATCTGGCACATTTAATATATATGCCATTTTTTTACCAATTTGATCTTCATCGGTAATATGCCCTTCATACCAACAGCTTTGATATCCTAAGGCAATGATTGCTAGTAACATATTTTCAATCGCTGCCGAATAATCCTGTATAGCAAAACATTTGTCACGGTACGCATAGATACGTTGAGTGAGAACACAAATGGCAGCGGGTGCACTTTGTCCTATTGGCGGATCTATAACATTGAGTAATTGTTTTAAAATATGTGGATCATCAATCGCAATAAAACTTGTTGTTTGTTTATTACATCCAGAAGGAGCGTCGATTCCTGCTTGCATTATTTTGATAAGGTCCTCTCTTTTTACTGGAACTGCTTGATATTCTCCTCGAAAACTATGTCTACTATGAATTAATTCTAGAAAAGTATTCATTTTTGTTCTCCTAATAACTGTATTTCTTAATCTTTTCCATCACACGATTAGCTTCATCACCTTGTAAAATATAAGGTTGATAATCATTTCTTCCTCTTGATGAAGTCAATGAACAAGGAATAATTTGTACTTTATAATCTAATTGATTTGTACCTTTAAAAGTATAAGATAATTGATAAATCATGGTATCGGTATCACTAGGATTACGATTACCACCAAAACAGAAATTACCTAAAGAATATACGATTGGTTTTCCATTATATGTTTCTGTTCCTTGAACAACATGAGGATGAGAGCCAATCACGGCATCAGCCCCAGCATCAATAGTAAATTTAGCAAGTGATCTTTGATCATCATTGGCTTGATATTGTCTTTCAATACCCCAATGATAATAAACAAAAACAAGTTGACACTTTTCATCATTTTTTAAATGATTAATTGCTTCTTGGATTTGTTGTCTTCCCTTTTCATTATTCATGGATAATGAAAGAGAACGATATCCTAAAAAACCGCATTTAATCCCTTTAATTTCTCTTATGTAATTTTCATCATAACCAAAATGTCCAATAGAAGCTTCATCTAGATACTTTTTAGTATCTTGAAGTCCTGCCTCATAATAATCTTCACTATGATTATTCGCTAAAGTGACCGCTTCTACAGAAGAAGATGTTAAAATTTTTGTATATTCAGGATTACCACTAAATGGAAATTCTTTTTCAAGATGGTTACTTGCTGTTGTAAGAGGTCCTTCTAAATTAACAACCGTTAAATCATCTTTTTCAAAAACATCTTTGACTTTCTTTAAAAAATAAGTTAGATCTTTTCCTTGCCTTTGATATTCTTGATTAAACGAACCATCATTAGCTTGTCCAGCATAGTTTCCAAGGGTACAATCTCCAGCAAAAGAAATGGTAAAATTGACTTCTGGGTCTTCTTTCTTCTTTTCTTCTTTCTTTTCAACAACTGGTTCTTTTTTTACAGGTTCTTTTTGAGACGGTTTATTTAAATTAATTATTAAAATAACAACTAATATAATAATAAGAAAAAATAGAACCCCAACAAAAGCAACCTTCTTTTTATTTAATTTACTATTCATTTAATTCACCTCACCTTATTTTAACATATTCCAAAGAATGAAAAAGGCATATATAAACAAATTTTGTAATTTATTTCAATATAAAAAACAGTTATTTTTTTGGCTTATAGCAACTTGACCAGGTAGGAATGTTCCCTGGTCCTCCATCTAAATATTCATCTTCCTCCCATTGCTTTCGTTCCTCTTCGGTCATTGTATCCTCCGTATCGACTACAATTTCTATAACTTGCACCTTTTCATCACTTTTCTTTTTTGATTTCATTGAACAATCCACCTTTCCTATAGAAATTATACAGTTCTATATATTAATCATACAACAATTAAAAGAAAAGCTACAATTTCAAAACCATAGAAAAGGAAATAAATAAATTATTATCGGTGCAATTAAACAAATAATCATAATTTTTAATACAACTTTCTTATGTTCCTCCTTGAATTTATGCAAAATAAAAACCGACTATTTTTTGTCGGCTCTATTTCCAAAAAGTTCTTTTCTTAATTTTTCAATCTTCTTTAAATTAGCCAGATGACTCTTATGATCCCCATGGGAAAAATTAAATCTTGCAACATCCATGCCGTTCTCGGCAAGTGCCTTCATTAAATTGCGGTCATTGGTATTCGGTCCCATTGTACAAATAATTTTTGTCTTTCTCATTCTTCTATCCGCAAAAAGTTCTCTTTAACTGTTTTGCATTCCTTTCAATTTTATTCTTTATTGATATTTTTTTGCAAAAATAATTTTCATTTTCAATTCGCCGCAAAAAAATAAATACCATTGCTTAATTTGAAATTATCCTATTTTCTTTCGTATTTTTCGCACTATATCATTATATTTAATTCCCTGCTTAAAAGAATTTAATGTTAATGACATTGCAAAAGAGGTCATAAAAACAATTATAAACCAGTCAACATAGCTTCTATATCCAAATACAACAAATTCTGACATGATCCAGGGATGTAATAACCACATATTTGCAGACTGTTTGCCACAAATCCCAAGAAAGTCCTTTATCACCGGTATCCTTGATACCAGCACTATTTCAATCGCTATAATTGCCAGTGATAAAAAAGGATCTGCCGGCAAAGTCAGAAACTGACGTAAAACAGCCATTACAAGCAGAAATATAATCGAAAAAACTATTGTTCGTTTTTTTCGGGCATTGTTTTTAATTATAACCAAAATATCTGCATATGACAAATATATTCCTAACGCAAAGGAAAAAATATAAAATGCAAACCAATCCGTATGCATTTCAAAATCATTTGCAACTATATAATAAACCCATGGCAGATATGTAATAACTAAAATGCCCCATTTTATCTTCTTAATTAAAAATAATAATAATGGAAATAAAAAATAGAAAGCTATGACTGCTGTTAAATACCATTCTCCTATTAAAATATTTGTATGAAACAGCATTCCCAATCCCAAAAAGTCAATCATAAAATTTCTAGCTCCCAATATTCCATCCCCATAGAACATGTTAATATCTGTTCCCCGCATGTACATTAATATAATTACCGTTAAAAAGGCAATCCAGTACATAGACAGTAACTGAAAATAATGGGAGAGCGAAAACCTCACTGCACTTACAATTCCTTTGTTTTCCCTGTTTTTATAGCTCTCTGAAAGTCCATACCCGCTCAGAATAGTTAATAAGGCAACACACACTTTTCCGCTTGACGCAAGCTGCTGCAGAAATGTTGGACTTTCCAGCATAGAAATGGAAATACTGGTACTATTAGGGTAACAATGATGAAATATCATTGCCAAAATTGCTATCCCTTTGACAATGTTTGTATCTTCTTTTGTGAATGTCATTCTCTCCTGTTCCTCTCAGTATTAAATTTTAATTTTAGATAATTTACCTGCATATCATAACACTAACCTATGGGTTTAATCAAGAATAATTTTTATTATTTTATTTCCCCATGTCGTTCATAAGTTGTGCATTCCGCTATTTTATTGTTTTCGTCCAGAAATACCACCTTTGGCTGATGACATTTTACTTCCTCCGGTGTCACCTCACAGTATGCCATGATAATCACATGATCTCCCGGCTGTACCAGTCTGGCTGCGGCACCGTTTAAACAGATCGTTCCTTTTCCCGGTTCTCCTGCTATGGTATAGGTTTCCAGTCTGCTGCCGCTTTCCACATCAACCACCTGGACTTTTTCATATTCATAAATACCAGCTGCTTCCATCAGAACCGGATCTACGGTAATGCTTCCGACATAATTCAGTTCTGCCTGCGTGACAACTGCCCTGTGTATCTTTCCTTTTAACATGGTTATCGTCATGTTCGGTATCCTCCATTCTCTTATAATTGGATGATAAAATTATCAATCAGTCTTGTTTTTCCTATGTATACCGCTACGGCTGCCAGAACTTCGCCCTGAATCTCATCCAGATCTTTAAATGTCTTAAAGTCAACAATTTCAACATAGTCGATTCTGGCTAACGGCATGGTTTCTATTTTGTCCCTGATAATCTGTTTGATTACAGATGCTCTTGTTTCTCCGTCTTCAATCAGTTCCTTTCCCTGTTTTAATGCCTGGCTGAGTATGACCGCCTGTTTTCTTTCTTCTTCATTCAGATAAGTATTTCTCGAACTCTTTGCAAGTCCATCTGCTTCACGAATAATCGGGCAGCCGATAATTTCAATATCAAAATTCAAATCTGCCACCATATGCTTAATAACGGCAAGCTGCTGTGCATCCTTCTGTCCGAAATAAGCCCTGTCCGGCTGTACAATGTTGAACAGCTTGGACACTACGGTGCAGACACCGCTGAAATGAATCGGTCTTGTTTTTCCGCAAAGTACATCGGTCAGTGTTCTCATATCAACAAATGTAGAATAATCCGGCAGATACATTTCTTCCGGTTCCGGATGAAAAATCAGGGCTGCACCTGCCGCATCGCATAATGCTGCATCTCTGTCCAGATCTCTTGGATAGCTCTCCAGATCTTCATTCGGTGCAAACTGTGTCGGATTTACAAACACACTTACCACTACCCTGTCATTGTCCCTGACAGCCGCATCGATCAGGCTCTTATGTCCTTCGTGAAGATATCCCATGGTTGGCACAAGTCCGACGGTTAGTCCCTGTTTCTTCCATTCTTTTACCTGTTTTCTTACTTCATCTATGGTTTTTACAATCTGCATTTTCTTTTCCTCTTTTCAATTAATATAACTTTTCTATTACTTCATCAGCAATATCATATTCATGCTTTTTCTCCGGAAATGCTCCCTGCTTCACATCTTCGATATAGGCAGAGAATGCATCCTTCATTATCTCACCGACATTCGCATATTTCTTTACAAACTTCGGCGTAAAATCAGAAAACATACCAAGTAGATCCTGATATACCAGAATCTGTCCGTCGCATCCATTTCCTGCCCCGATGCCAATGGTAGGTATTGTTAATTTTTCCGTAATAATATCCGCCAGTTTCCGTGGAACACATTCCAGTACCAGTGCAAATGCTCCCGCTTTTTCTACTGCCAGTGCATCCTCGAGCAGCTGTTCGGCTGCTTCCTGTGTCTTTCCCTGCACTTTAAATCCGCCAAACGCATTGACCGACTGCGGCGTCAGTCCAAGATGTGCAACAACCGGGATTGATGCCTGTGCGATTGCCTTGATATGTGGGGCAAATTCCACGCCGCCCTCTAATTTGACTGCGTTTGCCCTGCCCTCTTTCATCAGACGCCCAGCGTTTACCACTGCATCATAGACGGAAGTCTGGTAGGACATAAACGGCATATCTGCAACAACAAATGCATTTTTTGCACCTCTGGTCACTGCTGCCGTGTGATGGATCATATCTTCCATGGTC